>Ga0335078_10003752_pt1 | contig 22606 bp, 21 predicted proteins | sample Lox_Sample_32_FD_206711 | JGI IMG/M metagenome (GOLD analysis project Ga0335078, IMG submission 206711) | Soil microbial communities from Loxahatchee National Wildlife Refuge, Florida, United States - Lox_Sample_3.2 | ecosystem: Environmental > Terrestrial > Soil > Wetlands | place: USA... | reverse complement strand
ATGAGCTGGGCGATGGTCGGCAACCCGGGCTGGCTGGGCTTGAACGACGGCGCGCACCTGTTCTGGGCGGGGGACTTCACCGGCTCAGGTAAGACCCAGGTCATCGCCTACTCCGGGCACGACGGCAACTGGTGGCTCGGGACCGTCTCGGGTAACCAGATCGGCTGGGAGATGGTGTGGATCGGTGGCCCGTGGCCCGGGCCTATCGGACACAAGTCCTTCCCGGCTTGGCACACCACCGCCAGGCAGATCGTGGAGGAGGTGTCCGCGGTGGAGGAGCACCAGTCGACATGCGCCAGTATCTACCTGGATACCCTGGAGGGCCAAAGCAGGCCGTTGGGCATTTTTGAGGGCCTCGATCACCATCAGGGTATCGCTCGTACTCACCTACTCACAGATGGGTCAGTGTTCTTCTTCCTTGCGCACTCCGAGATGGGCTTCGGGGAACACGGCAACCTGATGCAATTCCGCTATCCCGGTCCCGTTGATGGTGAACACCTGCAGACCACCCAGCCCTTGGTGGTAGCACCGCTGGCGCAACTGTTGGATACTATCAGTCAACACCCCTGCGACATGGCCTTCCTTCCTGAGGTCAATGGTACTGACGCCGGCTACCTGTTCGTCGCCGAGCAAACACCAATCTGGGCGGAAACCCCCAACGGGCCGGTCAACGCTGGCACTACCGGTTGGCTTGGGGTCTATCGCTGGTCAGCCAGAGAACCGTTTCAACCGTTGGGCACCCTCGATATCGACCCCTCCGGACTCAATGGGTTGTCCGGCCCTCCCAATTACGTGTTCCTGGACCGCTTCGATGACACCTACATCCTGGGTGTCGTGCCAATGTACAACAGCGAAAACGGTGAAATCGGCCACGTCGATCTTTTCACCGCCACCGCAGACGAGCTATTTCCTGAACCCGGGCCCGGGTTCATGAGACTCCACGCCTTCCAGCGAGTCCCGCCCGATCGTATCGATTTTCCCGTTGACAGCCACGCCTGCCAGGTCCACGCCGTCAAGGACGTGAGCGGGAAACACTTCGTGCTCGCATTCCGTAGCGAGCCCCCGGACAAGGAACAAGCCGTCGACTTTGTCGACGTGCACGACCTCACCTTCGACCAGATGAAGACTCCGCCACTCGAGATCACCGGCCGAATCACCGACGAGCCGATCCACGTCACCTTCCGCCCCGGCGACACCAGCTTCGCCAGCACTGGCACCGCATACGTTGAAGCCTCAGGCCGGCTCCTCCTAGCCACCTCCTATCGCTGGTCCGAGGACCAAGGACCCGGCAGCAGCAGTTACGTCAGTCGCGTCGACGAATGTCCTTCGTAGTGCCCATACGCAGCCGCCAGGCTGATCTCCTCGCGGGACCACGCACAACCGGCCAACCAGGGCGGCTGAGGCGAGCGGTAATGACGGCACCGGCTCAGCTGGGTCGACGGCGGCCGGGTGTGAGCGATCCCGACTACGGCAGCTGTGCCGATCCCGAACGCCGGGAGCGCCGGGCAGCGGCTGACGTCCTAAGTTTAAGTTAGCTGACCGAGTACAGGCAGACCCGGCGCGGCCAGACCCAGCCGCGCCAGAACTGCTGATCTGTACCGCGAGAGCAGCGATAAACTATCGAAACAATAGGGATCCATACTCGGCGATAGGCGCTGTCGAGCGACCCTGTCGTGCTGTCACGTTCCGTAACGAGCCTTGGTGTGCTGCCCCCGGAGGTCACGACCGGCGCTTGACGGCCACGATGACGCCGCTGCTGAAGCTCAGTTCGGCACAGACGAGCTCAGCATTACCAAGCAGACGGTGACGGACAACGGCCAGGGCAGACCGGAGCTGCTCGTCGTCGTGGCGCGCGAGGTCCATGTCGTCAACGACGAGGACGCCGCCCCGGCGAAGCGCGGCCACGGTCCGGCGCAGCTTGAAGATCTTCCCGCCGGGCGCATCCGGGAATATCAGGTCGAACTGGCCCAGGCGGCCGACGACCTCGGCCCCGTCACCTGACTCGAAGCGGACCCACGGCGGCCATGGCGCCGACAGCGCCGTCCGCTGCACCTGATCGTCGAGCTCGATCGTGACGACCTCGACGTCCTGGCGCGCTCCCAGGCCGTGGACGAGCCAGGCAAGCCCGACGCCGACGCCGGTGCCGATCTCCAGAACCCGGCCACCGCCCGGTACAGCTGCGGCCAGCGCCGCCAGTAGCCTGCCCACCCCGGCCTCGCACGCGAGCTGGAACCCGGCGCGGGCGGCTCGCTCCTGCGCAGCCAGAACGCTAGCGGGAAGCTCCTCGGTCACACCGACCATAGTGCCGGGTACCGGGGAACCGACAGCACGTTCCTCCCGATGACCTGCCGGATCCGGCGGTCATCGCAGCTCCCGGCGCCAAGGTCACGCGGGTACCCGCACGCCCCGGTCACCTGCAGTCAGCTCAGCGGCCTTGAGGGCGGCCCGGCCGCCGGCATGCCGCATAGAGCCAGGCCCTCCTGCGGCTCGCCCGCACCTCCGCTAGCCGGGCATGCCTTGTCGCAGTCCTGTCATGACGGGGCGGCTCCGAAGGGCCAGCTTCTCCCGGCCTGGTACCACTGCGTGACCCTGCATGCCCTGACCCGAGAGCCCGGTCATCCCGGCACCAGTTCCGCAGTCCCGTTACGGACCATGAGCGCCACCCGCAACCAGCTTGCGCACCAGACCCGCCTAATTGTTCCTGAGGGCGCTTCGGGTTGTGCCGTAGCGTTCGTGAGGTCCGACGGGCTGGCTCCCGAACCGCCTGCCGACCGTGCCGGCATTGGCCCGGTCTGGCTTTATAACGAGGTGCCAGCCTGTCGGGTCTTGCCGTGGCGTGGCTCAAAAGAGGTACGAGCGACAGCAGATCTGTAATTAGGCATGCCCGCCACGTTCTCCGTTCCCGGTGATGACGATTTGGAGAGTACCGATGGCGGCAGTGATGATCGGCGTGGACCCGCACAAGGGCTCGCACACGGCGGTGGTGATCAGCCCGGCAGAAGAGCCGCTGGGCGAGATCAGGGTCCGAGCCTCCGCTGGCCAGGCCGGGAAGCTCATCGGGTGGGCGGCGGCGTGGCCGGAGCGGACCTGGGCGGTCGAGGGCGCCGCAGGCCTGGGGCGCCTGCTCGCCCAGCAGCTCACCGCCGCCGGCGAGCGGGTCCTGGATGTGCAGCCGAAGCTGGCGTCCCGGGTGCGGCTGCTGCAGGCCGGGGACACGAACAAGAACGACCCCAACGATGCCTTGTCGGTAGCGGTCGCGGCGCTGCGGTCCACGGTCTGCCGCGAGGTGATCGCCGAGGACTACCGGGCGGTGCTGAAGGTGTGGTCCAAGCGGCACCGCGACCTGGCCCGGACCCGCAACCAGGTCGCCTGCCGGCTGCACGCCGTGCTCTGCGACCTGGTCCCCGGAGGCCACCAGAAGGAGATATCCGCAGCTCATGCCGCCCGGATCCTGGCGCAGGCCGCGCCGTCCGGTGCCGTCGCGCTGGCCCGCGCCGAGCTCGCCGCTGAGTTCCTGGCCGACCTGCGTCACCTCGATGGGCAGCTGCGTGATACCAGGAAGAAGCTGGCCGCCGCGGTCAGGGCCTCCGGCACCACCCTCACGCAGGTCTTCGGCGTCGGCCCGGTGATCGCCGGGACCGTCATCGGCGACGTCGGCGATGTTGCCCGGTTCCCCGGGCGTGATCACTTCGCCTCCTATAACGGCACCGCGCCGGTCGAGGTGTCCTCCGGGAACCGGAAGATCCACCGGCTCTCGCTGCGCGGCAACCGGCGTATCAACCACGCGATCCACATGGCCGCGATAACCCAGCTCCGGCATAAGCACAGCGAGGGCCGCGCCTACTACGACAAGAAGGTGGCTGAGGGAAAGACTCACAAAGAGGCGCTGAGGTCCCTCAAGCGCAAGGTCAGCGACGCCATCTTCGCCCGCCTCCAGGCCGATGCCCGCCAGGCCCGCGAGAAGGGCCCGGGAGGGCAACCGGGGAACGGCTCTGACTCCAGCGCGGCCGGCTCACACCCCGAACGCCAGCTCTTCGGACCAGCCACTCCCGGACCTGACACCACCATACGGCCCGGCACCGCAGCAGGCACGCCTCCACCGTCGAAGCCGGCTACAAGGAAAACTCGGCCAGCCACTTGACAGCAACAGCAAAGAGGACTCGTTATGGTCGGCAACCTGCTCGCCGACATGACCGCCTGAGTTGTGCCCGACGGATCATTATGTGGGCCCGGCCAGGCTGTCGGCGCCGAGCGGCACAAGCACCGCCGACACGATGAAGTCAAACACCATCATGCCGGGCAAGAACGCGGCCCGGATCACCCACACCGCGACCATCCCGCACGGGGCTGGGCTCTGTTGCCCGGGCCCAGGAGCTACCTGGGGTTGGCCGGCCACTCGCGCCTGAGGTGCGCCCGCGATCCCGGGTGCTGCAGATATCGTGTGTGCTCCGGTCGTGACAGAGCGTACGGTTCACCCGTGAGGTTTGAGGTCTTTGCGTAGTCAGGACTGTTCTGTCCGGTTGCCGGTCATGCTGCGGCTCGCGGAGCGGGTCATCGCTGTGGCGGCGGCTGTGGCGGCGGCCAGGATCACGCCGGCGATGATGAACGCGGCCTCGGCCGCTTGGCTCGCGCTGCTGGGCGTGGGGGGTATGTCGCGGCTGAAGAACAGGGTGCCGAGCACGGCGACGCCGAGGGTGGCGCCGAGTTGCTGGACGGCGTTGAGCAGCCCCGCAGCCGATCCGATCTCCTGAGGACGGACGTGGTGCAGGGCGCTGGCGAAGAATGTCGGCGTGAACAGGCCGGTGCCGAGCCCGCAGACGGCCAGCCCGGGAAGCAGGAGGGTGGGGTAGTGGCCTGGGTCGGTGGCCAGGTAGGCGCTGATCGCTGCCCCGGTACCGAGGAGCAGGACGGCCAGCCCGGCGAACATGATGCGGTCGCCGTAGCGGGGGATGAGGCGGGACCCGGCAAGGTAGGAGGCGGCGCCGAGGCCGAGAGACCACGGCAGCAGGGTCAGTCCGGCGGTCATGGCGTTGGCGCCGATCCCTACCTGCAGGTGGACGACGATGACGAACATCAGGCCGTTTACGGCCGCGAAGAACAGTGCCGACGTCACCAGCGCAGCGGGGAAGGCGCGGGTGGCGAACAGGCTGGTCTCGACCAGTGGCTTGCCGCCTGCGCGGGCTGCGTGCCGCTGCTGGACGGCGAAGACGATCAGCACGAGCACGCCGGCACCGGCCGCTGGCCACGACCAGATCGGCTGACGGCTCCCGCCGCCGCTGCCGATCAGGGGGTAGACGATCAGCGTCGCGGCGATGATGACCAGGGCGGTGCCGAGCGGGTCCAGCCCGGGCCGTCGCGGGGCCCGGTCCTCGCGGATCCGGTTGGTCAGCGCCAGCACTGCCACCGCGAGCGGGGCGTTGACCAGGAACACCGCCCGCCAGGACGAGCCGAACAGGTCAGCGTGGGTGAGGACTCCGCCCAGGACCGGTCCGGCGACGCCGGCCAGCCCCATCACCGGTCCGATGGTGCCGAGTGCCTTGGCGACCTCGTCGCCGTCGAACATGGCTTTGATGAGCCCGATGGTCTGCGGAATGATCGCGGCCGCCGCGGCTCCCTGCACAACCCGGAACGCGATCAGCGTCCCCGCGGTGGGTGCGAGCGCACACGCCAGGGAGGCCAGCAGGAACGCGGTGACACCGATCCGGAAGACCCGGCGGCGGCCGGCGATGTCACCCAGCCGCCCGCCGGTGATCAGCAGCACCGCGAACGGCAAGGTGTACGCGGCGCTGAACCACTGCAGGTCCGCCGCCGATCCGCCCAGTCCGGCCCGCATGGTCGGGGCGGCGACCTGCACGATCGTCGCATCGAGCAGGTTCATGGCCTCGGCGGTCAGCACCGCGGCGAGCCCGATCCAGCGCCAGCGGTCCAGCGCGGGCATAACCGGGGCAGTCGTCGTCTGCGTCATCTGTGGCTCCCTAGTCGCGGCGTTCGCCCGGCGCGCTGCCGGGGCGAGGTCTGCGCGCCGCTGCTCCACGATCAAATGCCGGGCCTGACTTTGCCATTCTGGTACGGATAATGGTTGATATTTCTCGTTAATGCTGTGCTGAATGAAGGATATGACCGTGCTTGATCAGGTGGACCGCGGGCTGATCCACGCGCTGCAGCTCGACGGGCGGGTCCCGTTCACCATGGTCGCCGCCGTGCTGGGCACCTCGGTGCAGACGGTCACCCGCCGCTACGCGCGGCTCCGCGCCGAAGCCGGCCTGCGCGTGGTGGCGCTCCTCGACCCGACCGCCGCCGGCCAGCAGCAGTGGATGGTCCGCCTGACCGCCACCACGGGCACCGCTCAGCAGATCGCCCGCACACTCGCGCGCCGCGACGACACGTCCTGGGTACGGCTGGCTTCGGGCGGCACCCAGATCATCGCCATCGTCACCACGACGCCTGACCAGCCTGACACCCACGCGCTGCTGCTGCACGACGTGCCCCGCACCGCAAGCATCACCGCGGTCTCAGCGCACTACCTACTGCATACCTACCTCGGCGGGCCCAGCGCCTGGCCCGGGCGGACAAGCAGCCTGACGCCTGCCCAGCAAGCCCGCATCGCCACGGCTGCGAGGCCAGGCCCCGTGCCCCGCACGCCGCCGCCGGCGCTGTCCGGTTCCGACCGGCGGATCGTCGCTGCGCTGGCCGGCGACGGACGGGCCAGCTATGCCGACCTGGCCGCCGCCGCCGGGACGTCAGCCGTGACAGTCGCGCGCCGGCTCGACGACCTCCGCGCGCAGGGCGTCGTGTTCTTCGACCTTGAGATGAACGACGCCGCACTCGGCGTCACAGCCAAGACCCTGCTGTGGATGTCAGTCGCACCCGGCCGCCTGGAGCAGGTCGCAACCGAACTGGCCAGCCACGAGGAACTCGCGTTCGTCGCCGCGACCACCGGGCCGACCAACCTCGTCGCCGTCGCCCTGTTTCCGGACCTTGCCCAGCTGCATCACTACCTGACCCAGCGACTCGGGAGCATCCAGGCCATCGGCAGCATCGAAACATCGCCCGTGCTGGCAACCCTCAAAGCCGGTGCCCCGCTCTGACCAGCGACGACAGCTCGGTTCCGCCCTGCCGTCAGGCAGGCGGACGCCCCGCCGGGTCAGGGCTCACGGGCCGGGGCGGCGGGTTCCAGCAGGGTGCCGGCTCGCTTGACGGTGCGGATAACGGGGGCGGTCTGCACGGCCTGGACGCCGTCGACGGGGCCGAGGTGGTGCGCGACGTAGTCATACAGCCCGGCGTCGTCGTGGCAGCCGACGCCTAGCAGGAGGTTGGTGTCGCCGGAGGTGGCCGCGGCCAGGGCGACCTGGGGATGCCGGGCCGCCGCGGTCGCCGCGGCTTCGAGGCGGCCCGGCGCGACGGTGACCCACAGCAAGGCCTCGACCTGGTAGCCGAGGTGCTCGGGTGCGATCTCGACGTCGAAGAACAGCACACCGGAGGCGATGAGGCGGTCGAGCCGGCGGCTGGCCGCGGGCTGGGAGCAGCCGAGCGCGGCGGCGAGGTCGGCTAGGGGGATGCGGCCGTCCCGCCGGACCTCGGCCAGCAGCGCCTCGTCCCGGGGGTCGAGCAGGGCCGGCGCAGGGGGGCATGGAACGGGCGGGCCGGCGCCTGACTGCGCGACGTGGCTGGCCTGGTCGGCGGTCAGGGCGCTGGTGCGGCCGTTCCAGCCGGTGGCGCCGCCGAAGAAGCTGCGCAGCACGCTGAGGGCATCGACCTGGACGATCTGGCGGCTGCGGGGAAGGGTACCGAGCAGCAAGGCGTCGCGGTGGCCGCGGGAGGCGATGCTGGCCTGGCAGGTGATCTCGGCGCCGCCCGAGGTGAGCATGACCCAGGACATGTCGTCGCGGCGGGCCAGGGCACGGGCGATCGGCAGCGCGCCGTCGGGGACGCAGCGCAGCCGGATGAACCAGTCGGTGCGGCCCAGCCGCACGCTGTCGGGCAGCCCGACGACGCGTAGTACGCCCCGGCTGCGCAGCCGCCGGTAACGCCGGGCGATGGTGTGGTCGGATACCCCGAGCGCGGCGGCGATCACGCCGAATGGCGCCCGGCCATTGACCTGCAGGGCGTGCACCAGGCTGCGGTCGAGGTCATCGAGCTGGTCGGTTTTCAACGGATCAAGCGTATCTGACGTCGGATTCTTGCGTCTGCGCTCCGCTAGCTCGGCTTGGGCGCCGACGACGGGCAAGCTCGTCAGCGTCCGGTAGATGCCAGCTTAGGAGCATGTCATGTCAGTGACCGTAGACACCGAACTCGGCCGCCTGCAAGGGGTAGCGCACTGTGGCGTCGTCCAGTTCCGGGGCGTGCCGTACGCCCGGCCGCCGCTCGGAGGATCGCGGTTCCGGCCGCCGAGCCCGCCAGCGCCCTGGCCTGGCTTGCTCGACGCGAGGGCACACGGGCCGATTGCGCCGCAGGGGCCGTCCCGCCTACGGGTGGCCGTGGGAGATTTCAGCCGGCCGCAGAGCGAGGACTGCCTGACGCTTACTATCACCACGCCCGCGCCGGACGGCGGGCGGCGGCCGGTCATCGTGTGGCTGCACGGCGGCGGCTACGGGACCGGCGCCGGATCACTGGACTGGTACGACGGCGCCGGCCTGGCCCGCGAGGGCGATGTGGTCGTGGTCGGTGTCAATTACCGGCTCGGTCCGCTCGGCTACCTGGCCGGTGCCGGGCTGGGCGATGGCCAGATGGGCCTGTGCGACATGATCGCGGCGATCGGCTGGGTAGCGGCGCACATCGCCTCGTTCGGCGGCGACCCCGGCGAGATCACCGTGATGGGGCAGTCCGCCGGAGCGCACTCGGCGCTGTGCATGCTGGCCATGCCGGATGTCCGGCAGCTGTTCCGGCGGGTGATCCTGCAAAGCGCCCCGGCCGGCATCGCGCCGTTCCCGGCGGCGCAGGCGGCCAGATGGACGCAGGCGTACCTCGGTGTGCTCGGGCTCAGCGGCCTGCCGCGCGCCCGCGTCACGCAGCACCTGCTGGCTGCAGAGCCGGCCACCCTGGTGCAGGCGGCCAGCACCCTGGCCCGGGACACCGCCCGCCTGGGCCAGGTCGAGCCGCCGTTCTTCCCCGTAATGGACGAACTCGCCGATCCGGGTGCATTTCTCAGGACCGCCGCCCGCGGCGCGGCGGTCGGCAACGTTCAGGTCATCATCGGCACCAACCGGGACGAGGCACGGGCCATCGTGGCCGCCAGCCCGGACGCCGAACGGGCCGGACGGGAGCAGGTCAACGCGTACCTGCAGTCCGCGCTCGGCGGCTGCGCCGCCCGCCGTTACCGGCGGCGGCTCGCCGCCGCCCGTCCGGCCGATGTCCTGGCCGACGCGATGACCGAGGTTGCGTTCGTGCGGCCATCGCTGCAGTTCGCCGCTCAGGCGGCGCAGGCCGGGGCCAGCGTCTGGGCCTACCAGCTGGACTGGGCACCCGCCGGGTCGCCGCTCGGCGCCTGCCACTGCCTCGAGCTGCCGCTGATCTTCGGCACCGGCCGGGCCTGGGCGTCCGCGCCGATGCTCGCCGGCACCGACGAAGGCGACGCCAGCCGGGACCGGGTGGGCCGCCAGATGCGCGCCGCCTGGCTGTCCTTCGCGCGACACGGACATCCCGGGCTCGGATCACGGTGGCCCGCCTACGAAGGGCAGCAGCGCCACGCGATGGTGTTCGGCGAGTCATCTGGCGCGGTATGTGATCTGGCCGGCCTGGCCGGATCGTGATTTCACGGAAAGAAAGGAAGAGAACAATGACCACGCAGGCGACCACGTTCCATCACGTCGGCCTCATCACGCACGACATGGACACGACCATCAACCGGTACGAGCAGCTCGGGTTCTTCTTCACCCCGCTATCGCTGCCCCGGATCGTCCTGAGGCCGGGCCGCCCGCCGGAGCCGTTCGGCGCCGGCAACCGGACCGCCGTCTTCGAGGAGAACTACCTCGAAGTCCTGGCGCACACCGACCTGGGCCTGTGGAACTCGACCACGCCGCAGCAGCGCGGCCCCTACAACCTTGACGTCCCGCTGGCCCGTTACGAGGGCATGCACGTCATGCACTTCGGCACCGACGACCTCGCCGGGCTGCACGACCGGCTGACCGCCCACGGCGTGACCTGCACCGATATCAGGCCGTTCGAACGCAACGTGGACACCCCCAGCGGACCGCAGATGATGAAAGCGCAGGCCTTCTCGTTCCCGCCGCAGGCCAACCCCGAAGGCCTGGTGCAGATCGCGCAGCACCTCACCCCGGAACTGGTGCTGCAGCCCCGGTTCATGCGGCACCCTAACGGCGCGCGCCTGGTCACCGAGTCGATCGTCTGCACCAGCAGCCCCGAGCAGTACGCCAGGAAGTACGCCCTCTACACGGGCTCTGACTACCAGCGCGCCGGCGAGCGCTTCACAGTGGACTTCGGTGCCCGGTCACGTGTCACCGTGGTCACCCCGGATCAGGTCGGCAGCATCGTGCCCGGCGGCACCGCGCCCGCCGACCCCTCCCTCGTCGGCTTCACCGTCCTCGTCGCCGACCTGGACCGTGTCGCGGACCTGCTCACCCGCAACGGCGTGCCGTTCCAGGCGGCTGGCGGCCGACTCGTCGTGGCCGCAGCCGATGCGTGCGGCTGCGCTGTCCTGTTCGAGGCGTGAGTACACCACGCAACCCAGATGAACCTATGAAAGGCAAGAAAACCGATGAGCGATCTTCAGGGCATTGCACTTCAGGGCATTGCCGACCATGTCGAGATCGAGGCGCTACCCGGTGAATACACCGACGCCGCCATGACACGCGACTACGACCGCTTCGCGTCGCTGTTCACCCCCGGCGCCGCGGTGCGGATACCCGACGCCGGCATCGAACTCGCCGGCCGCGACGCGATCCGCGCCGGAATCGAGCAGATGCAGGCCAAATGGGAGTTCTTCGTCCAGACCACGCACCCCGGCGCGATCCAGGTCGACGGCGACACCGCGACCGGTCGTGCGTACCTCTGCGAGCTCGGGCGCCTGCGCGACGGCATGTCGGTGCTCAACTACGCCATTTACCACGACAGTTACCAGCGCACCGGGGACGGCTGGAAGTTCACCGAGCGGGTCTACGAAGTCAGGTACCTCGACACCACCCCGCTGGCAGGCACGCCCCACGCCGCCGCAGCGGCGGAGACAGATTTGCGCATCACAACCAGAACGGGAGAGTCTCAATGATCAGGATCGGCATCATCCTGGGCAGCACCCGCCCCAACCGTAACGGTGAGCAGGTCGCCACGTGGGTCTACGACATGGCGACCCGCCGCAGCGACGCCGAGTTCGAGCTGATAGACCTGCGCGACTACCCGCTGCCGCCGCTCGATGAGCCGCTGCCGGCCGCACACGGCCACTATCAGCACGAGCACACCAGGGCCTGGGCGGACAAGATCGCCTCGTTCGACGGGTACGTCATGGTCACCCCCGAGTACAACCACTCCACCTCCGGGGTGCTCAAGAACGCCCTCGACTACCTGTACAAGGAATGGAACAACAAGGCAGCCGGGTTCGTCTCCTACGGCGCCGCGGGCGGAACCCGGGCCGCTGAGCACCTGCGGCTGATCTGCGGGGCACTGCAGATCGCCGACGTGCCCCAGCAGGTCGTGGTGCAGATGCTGACCGAATTCACCGACAACTACACCGTCTTTAAGCCAGGCGACCACAACGTCGCGGCGCTGGACACGCTGCTAGACCAGGTCATCACCTGGAGCGCAGCCCTCGCCCCGCTGCGCGCCGCTTCCCGCGCCGCAGCCTAAACACCCAGGTCACCCCTCGGTGGCGGGTCGGCTCTAAGGGGCGGGTTCTGGTCGATTCGGCCTGGAGTCCAGGGTCGGTCTGGATCATCGCGGGCAGCGGGACGCAACCGGCCTCCGCGGCCGGCGGCCATACTGCGGCGGAATGCTTGCGGTCGGGCGACAAGATCATGGTTGCCTTGTGCCGGGCCGAGATCACCGTGGCCGTGCATGGCGGGACTCGCATCCGCTGGGGCGCATCGTGGGCGGCCGGTCAGGGTAGCGGCTTGCCGTAGATCACTGTGCGTCCGCGGGCTGCGGGGGGCGGGGGCGGGCCGGTGCCCGGGCGGCGAGGGCGGTGATCTCGTCCAGCATCGCCGGCCAGAGTTCTCGCGGCAGGTCGTGGCCCATGTCCGGGTAGACGACGAGCCGGGAGCCCGGGATCGCGGCGGCGGTCGCCCGGCCGGCCTTGACGTTGATGATGGGGTCCTGGCCGCCGTGCAGGACCAGGGTGGGGATCCGCACTCCGGCGAGCGCCTTGCGCCGGCTCCCGGATGCGCTGACCGCGGCTCGCTGCCGGAAGTCGCCGGCCTCGCTGCCGGGGTCCCGCTCGTAGGAGCGGCGGCCGATGTCGCGGATGAGCTCCTCATCGATCGGGTAGCGCGCGGTGCCGGTGAGGTGCTTGAGGGCCACGGTCGCCTCGGCGGCGTCCTCGGGACCGTTCACGGGCGTGCCGGCGATCTGCATCAGCTTGCGCATCGTGGAGATCTTCGGCATGGTGCCGATCCGGGCCGAGGGCGTGGACATGATCGAGGTCAGCGTGCGGACGCGCGACGGGTACGAGATGGCCATGGTCTGGGCGATCATGCCACCCAGCGAGGCGCCGGCGATGTGGGCGCGATCCCAGCCCAGCGCATCCAGCACCGCCACGGCGTCGCCGGCCATGTCCTCGAGCCGGTAGGGCGCGGCGGCATGACGGATGAGCGGCTTGAGCCAGCCAGGGTTCCCGGCCTGGGTGAGGTGGGTCGACAGGCCGGCATCACGGTTATCGAAGCGGGTTACGCGGAACCCGCGGCCGGCCAGGGCCGCCACGAACGCGTCCGGCCACATCAGCATCTGCACCCCGGTGCCGCTGATCAGCAGCAGCGGCTCGCCCTCCGCGGCGCCGGAGGTCTCGTAGGCGAGCTCGATGGCCCCGTGTCGTGCGATCGGCATCTTCGTCTCCCCGGCTAGACTAAGGTAAATCCAGATTCGATGAATCATGATTCGCTGAATCTATATTCACTGATCTGGCCGCGCCTGTCAAAAGGGGTTGCCGTGATGCCAGCCGGACCAGGGGCCAGCCGCAAGGCCCAGGCGGCGCAGACCGAGGCCGCGCTCAAGCAGGCGGCCCGCCGGGTATTCGCCCGCAACGGCTATCACGGCACCAAGATCACCGACATCACGACCGAGGCCGGCCGCTCGGCGGGCTCCTTCTACAAGCACTTCGCCGGCAAGGACGACGTCCTGCGGGCCCTGCTGGCCGACTGGCTGGAGCAGGCAGGGGCCGAGCTCGCCGCCGATCCAGCCGGCGACGACCTGTCACAAGAACCCGCCCTGCGCGCCCGGGTGGCCGCCTACTGGCACACCTACCGCGCGCACCTGCCGGAGATCCGCGCGCTCGGCGAGGCAGCCCAGGTCGACCCGGAGTTCACCAGGAGCCTCACCGCGATGCGGCACGCCGGGCTCGCCACCATGCGGCGGCATCTTGAGCGACTGCGCGACACAGGCCATGCCCTGCCCGGCGACCCCGCGGTGCTGGCATCCGCCTTCAACGCCCTGCTCGAGGGCTTCTGCCAGATATGGATCGCGGGCGGCGGGGAACCCATCGGCCGGCCGCTCGGCGACGAGGAAGCCATCGGCACACTGACCCGGCTGCTCATGCACGGCCTCATCGGCCACCGGTAGGACCAGCAGAGCACCTGTCAGCCCGGACCGCCCCGCGGTCGTCCCACTGGCGCGCGACGACCGACTTGCGGCCTGACGCCCCCGCCATCCGCAATGTCACCCGCATCCGAACAGATAATCTGCGCGTAGGAGCTCACATATACCTATTGCCTCGGTAGGCATTCCTATTCGGCGCTCGGTAGCATTCCGACCAGGTTGTCTGCTATCACGCTCTGTTACGTAGCCGGGTCGGGGCTGGTTTACGCCGGGCGGGCGGGGCGGTGAGGCCGAAGACCCTTTCGGCGTTGCCGTGCAGGAACAGGTCCGTTGCCTGGTCATCGAGGCCGAGGCTGGGGAGGTCTTGCAGGCAGTCGGCCGCGGGCCAGGCCGGGTGATTGGATCCGGACAGCACCTTGTGCCGGCCGTGCCCGCGCAGGTAGTCGACGAGCTCGCGGGGATAGCGGCTGGCCTTGTAGGCCGAGGTGTCGATATGCACGTTGGGGTACTTGGTGGCCAGCGAGATCATCTCCGCGGTCCACGGGTAGCCGATGTGGCCGCCCACGATGACCAGCTCGGGGAACTCCAGCGCCACGGTGTCCAGGTAGGGGATCGGCCGGCCCGGCTCGGACGGGCACAGCGGCCCGGTGTGCCCGACCTGCAGGCAGAACGGGATACCGAGCTGGACGCACTCGGCGTACAGCGGGTAATAGCGGCGGTCGCTGGGCGGCAGGTTCCACAGCCACGGCACGACGCGCAGCGCCCGGAAGCCGAGGTCGCGCACGCAGCGCCGCAGCTCCCGCACCGCGTCCATCGGACGGGCCAGGCCGGCGGCGGCCACCCCGGCGAACCGGCCCGGGTAGCGGGCGATGATCGCGGCGACCGCATCGTTGGAGATCAGCGGCCCGCGCGGTCCCCACCAGGCGCACAGCATCCCGGTCCGCACGCCCGCCGCGTCCATCGCCGCCACCGTCGCCTCGGCGGGAACCTCGTCCCCGGCCAGCTGGCCGCGGGCCCAGCGCCGCAGGGAATCGAACATGGGGTCCGCCAGGAACTCCGCGGACGGATGCTGCATCCAGGCATCGATGATCACCATGTCAGCCCTCCGGTAACCGTTCGGGTACGCACCACGGCCAGAAAATCACGGCCAGCACCGGCCCCGGAAGATACCGTCCGCCCTGCGGTCGCAGAGGCTGACGGCTTGATCGTGGCCGGGCCCCTGGCTCACCGCGGCCCAGGCAGCGGGTCAAGGTCGATGCGGATGGTCAGCGGAGCCGTGGCCATCATCCTGCCGATCGCCGCGTCCTGCTGGTGCGGCAGCGTCCGCGACCGGGCCGCGGGGTCATCGCCGGGGAGCACCACAGCCGTCCCGGCGCGCCAGATGCCGCCGGCCTTGACCCGCACCCTGGGCTCGGCCTGCAGGTTGCGGACGTAGCCGGCTTGCGTGCCGTGCGCGGCGACCAGCCAGAAGGTATCGCCGTCCAGCCCGTTTCCCACCGGGGTCTGCCGCGCCAGCCCGGTACGGCGGCCAGTCGTCTCCAGCAGGGCGAACGCGCGCGGCGCGGCGCCCGCGCGCAAGGCCGCGCGGATCAGCCCGGTTGCTGGCCCGCTCCAGCGTGGTGACCACCCGGTATTTCCGCGAGCGCATTTCCCTGTCATACCGCGAGCCCTCGTCATAGCGCGAGCGCCTTCCCGCCGTGAAGGGTGAGCTGGCACAGGCTGCCAGATCACGATGCGTGCTCGGCACCCAGGCAGGAGACCGCGCGCATCGCCGCCATTCGGTGCGGACCGCGACTCGGGTGGCATGATCGCGAACACGACACAGAACGGGTCATTCTGCACGCCAGGGACGACCGGATCTTGTGCGCACCGCGCTCGTGCCCGCCCGGCCGGCCCGGAGTCGGTCCTCACCCGTGGGCGCCGGTTTGGTCGAGCCGGTGGACCAGCCCTGGCTGTAGCGCTTGGCGGCTGCTTCACGCAATCTGATCATGGCCACCCGGTCGCAGGAGTGGCACGGCAGGTGCTCCGCCAATGGGCACGACGTCGACCCGGTAGACGTCTTCGGACTCATGCTTCAGATCCGACTCCAGTCCACGCACCGTGGCCTTGACCTGATCACCGCGCACGTCGTCGTCGAGGTCGACGCGGGCCACGATCCATACCCGGCCCGGGCCAAGGAAGGTGAAGAGTAGTTCGCGGACGGCGGTGACACCGGGGGCGCCGAGCAGGATGGCTCGTACTCTGTCCTCTTCGGCGGGCCGGATCGGCTGGGTGAGGCGGGCGACATCGTGGCCCCGCGGCCCCCCGGCGCCCCCCGTCCAGGCGCCGACCAGGAAGTCGTGGCTGCGCCGGATGAGCCGGAGACTGATGCGGATCAGTACCAGCGCGATGAGCACCGCGGCCACGCCTTGGGGTATGGACGATCCGGTGATCTGAGTCAGGGCCAGCGCGGCACCTGGCCTCCATTCTCCCCGGTGCCCGGGGGACAGCCGCCCCCGGCGTCGCCCAGGCGGTCAGGATGATCTGGGTTTGTCGCGGAACTGCCGGTCGAGCCAGCTGAAGATGAGGTGGTTGGCGAGTGGAAGGTTGTCGAGCAGGCAGTGGGCGGTGGCTCCCTGATCGGCTCGGATCATCATCAGTGTGGCCGGGCCCGGAACCGTGTCGGTGACGTGGCGGGCCTGGCTGACGGCGCCGGGTCCTTCTCCCTCGCAGACAAGTCCGAGCACCGGGCAGCGGATGTATCCGAGCCGCCCTCCCATCGTGTAGCCGCGCAGCGCCTGCACCGACTCCACCCAGGTGCGGGTACCGAACTTCGACGCGAACAGATCCGCCCCCCACCGCTGGAACGACCCTGGCGGGGCGCTGTGCTCCAGGGCGACGATGTCATCGACCGGCGGGGGCGACAGGACAAGGCCGGCGATCTCGGGCGGGTAGCTGCCGAGCATGTAGGCGTACAGGTCGTGCACGGGGCTGTTCGCGATGCACGCCCGGATCCGGTCATCGGCAGCGGCGCCGCGCAGCGCGAAGTACCCTCCCCAGCTTTCTCCGAGCAGGACCACCCGGGCGGGGTCGATGAACGGGAGCTGGACGATCGTATCCAGCACGGCGGAGATCGGCGCCTCGTAGTCGGGCCGGAAGGCCGAGCGCGCCAGGTGCCAGTCGTCGGTCTGACCGGGGCCCTGGAAGCCGGCCGCGCAGTATCCGCGGGTGACGGCTTCGATCCCGTGCCACAGGTAGTTGTCGGTGTTGTTGCCGTCCGATCCCGACAGCAGGACCAGGACCGGGAACGGGCCGTCGCCGCCGGGCCGCATGATGAACCCGGGCAGGTGCCGCCCGTCGTAGGGGAAGCGCCGCTGTTCGAAGACGAACGGCTCCAAAGCGGCGCTCGCCGCACACGCGTCGTTAGACTTGCGCCAGCAGGTGTCAAGGCGGGGATCATCGATGCCGGCGAAGAACTCGGCGATCCGCCAGTAGTTCGCCGCCCGCCGGAACCCATCCCGCGCGGTCACCGCGTCGCCGTGGCGGCGGGCATCGCCGGCCAGACGCTCGACCCGGCCAGCGGTCTGCGACCATGCCGTCACCCAGCTGTCAGTGTCACCGTCCTTGATCGCCCGGGCCGTGGTGAGGCACTCCCCGATCGTCGCCGCGCCGTACGGCATCCCCGCAAGCATCCGCACGAACTGGAAGTCGAACTCCGGCGACGCAAACACGCCCAGTCGTTCCCCGCTGCGCTGCACGCGTTCGAAATCCATCGCGAGCACCCCCTTTCGGGGCCCGCGACCAGCAGCCCATCGAGTCGGGCGCGCTCAAAGTCGCGGTAATCCAGCTTCAGTGTCGGCTCATCGTCAGAGGTGAATAGAGTCCAAAGACCCTACGCTGGCATCAAGGTTCCGCACGTCGAGAGCGTGCTCGCTGAACGACCGCGAGCCGATTACGAGTCGCATGCCACCGCCTTGGACCGCAACGAGTTCGGCTCCATGCTCGTCGCCGCCGGCCTCGGCCCGCCGGGCGAGCATGCGCAGATCTCGCTCTGTACCGTCTCAGCGGCTCAACGTGGCGTCGAGCCAGTCGAAGACGTAGCCGTCCCAGACCTGCTGGCCGAGTCCTTCCATGTGTCCGCTCGTCCCTTCGGCCTCAGTGAATACCCGGTAGGCCTTCGGGCAGGCGAGCAGTTCGTACAGCCACTTGGATTGCCCGCCGGCGAAGTCGCCCTCGCCCTCAGTGACCAGGGTGGGGCAGGTGATGTCTGCGGCGCGGTCTTCAAGAGTGAAATCGAGGAGCGTGCGCAGGTACTCACGGAAGGTGGGAGTTCCGTGTGCAGCCATCCGCGGCCGCCATGTCCGTCGCGCCTGAGGGCTGGCCATCATCGGCGCGATCAGGTCATCGACCTTCGGGTCGTTCGACCGGATCATTTCCAGCGCCGGCGCTGGCACGTGTTCCTTCACCCTGGCGCCGAGGTCGACCTGGCCCGGGTCGCACACCAGCGCGGTGATCCGGTGTTCGGCCGTCGCGCCGCGGGGCGCGAGGTAGCCTCCGAAGGATCGCCCGAGCAGCGCCAGCCGTTTCCCGTCGACCTGGGGCCTGGTGAGCGCGAAGTCGACGACCGGGGTCAGGACGGCTTCGAAGTCCGGCCGCAGGTGCAGCCCTTGCTCGTACAGCACCCCGCCCTGTCCCGGGCCCTCGAACGCGAGCACGGTATAGCCGCGGCGGATCGCCGATGCCCCGTAAAGGTGGCACTCCTCGGCCACGGAGTCGTACCCGGCGGGGAACAGCACGGTCGGTCGCGGCTCGCTTGGCCCGTCCGCGGTCATGAGGTAGCCATTCAGCGTCATCCCCTCGCAGGGAATCCGCACGGCCTCGACCTGGTACGGCAGACCCGGGATGGCCTGCCGGAAGCAGTCGCGCAACTCCAGGTATGACTTCGTGACCCGGGGGTCGTCCAGGTCGCCGCGCAGGTAGAACATCGCCTGGCGGTGGTACTCGCTGGCGCGGAGGAACGCGTCGGTCGCGCTCTGGGTCCTGCCCGCGTTGCGGCTGGCCTCCGCGGCGGTCCGGGCTGCCGCCGCGGCCGCCGACCACTGCCGGTACCAGGACTGGCCGTCTCCCGCGGTGATCCGCGCAGCCGTCGCGAAGGCCTCGCCGAGGTCGGCGCCGCGCTCGTAGGCGTGGGTAAGGGTCCGCTGGAACTGCCCGTCGAGGTCCTCGTCATCGAAGTAGATCTTCATGACATCCTCCCGTGTTGCCGGGGCAGGTAAATGTCGGTGACCGAGCCCCGCCCGGCGCCCAGCCGCCCGGCGACACCGGTGAGCGGGCAGCGGAAACGGTTCCCGGCGAAGATCAGGATCTCCGCCGCCACCACTGCGGCGGCGATGCCCGCGCGGCGGTCCGATCGCCTGGCGAAGCCGGCGTACAGCGCCTACGCCATGCACGCCTCGATGCAGAACCTGGCCAGCGTGTGGGCAGCCTGATCGCGCGCAGCGTGGCCTCCGGACCGCGGGCGGCCAGGTCCGGTCCGGGCGGGCGCGGCTCAACCGGGCCTTCCAGCCGGGCCTTGACGATGGCGATGTCACGGGCCAGGTCCCGCGGCAGCCGGCGCCGCAGCAGCGGCAGCGCGGCCCGCAGCAGCCCATCGGGCTCAATCTCCATCCGGAACTCGAGCCGCGCGCCGGCCGGGACCGCAGTGACCCGGCCGGAAAACCACGACCGCATGCCGCTCCCTGAGGCTGCCACCGCCCAGCAGATCGGGGCGTCGAACCGGACGCACTCCGCGATCATGGGACGGCCGGGCAGGAACTCCATCTCATACCGGGTCCCGGCGCCAACGGGCCCGCCGGTGATCTTCGCCACCCGGCGCATCGCCGGATTCCACTCGATCTCGTTGGTGTGATCGCTGCAGTAGCCGAACACCACCTCGGCCGGACGCGCGATGTCGATGGCGGTCTGGATGACCGCCGTGCGGCGGTCCTTGATCGTGCCGGTAGCGGTCGCGTTCATCGTCGCTCCCTCATCCTTTGCTGATGATGCGATCATCGACTGCCACGGACCCGTGCAGGTCACGAGCTGGCCGGTGGCAATGCCGATCACCCTCGTGCTATTGCTTCCGAGGCTCGGCCGCGGCCCGAGAGCCAGGCCGTCATGCGGCGTTCGAGGGCAGGAACCAGCACGACAAGCAGGACCGCGGCGCTGCCGATGATGTGGATGGCGCTGTTGAGCCCGGGTCCCGAGTCGCCGGTCGTGGAGGCGGCGAGCCCGTACGGCACCAGCGCCGCCAGGCCGACGATGGCACCGGCCGACGCGGCCCGCTCCCACCACGGCCTCGACTTGAACAGGCCCCACGCGGCGAGCGTGAACAATGCCAGGCTGGCCAGCGCGCCGACGGTGGCGATCGCCCACGCTGCCCCGCCCGGGGGCTTCTTGGTTCCCGCGAACGCCGACGTCATCCACAAGAACGTGCTCGCGTACACCAGCAACGTTGCCGCTGCGACGTTCCGCCGGGTCCGGCGTCTGCGCCAGCCTCGCCTGTCCGGCCGGTGGCTGACGCCCGCGGGCTGAACCGTCTCTTCCATGTTGTTTCTCGATCGCATCGCTGCTCACCCCACCGGCAACCACGCTAGTTTTGGCCCGTCCTATGTCCCGGGCGCACCAGGGGTCAGGGTCGGCAGTCCCGTCGGGTTCGGACCTTCGGCCCTCCTTACCGGCTACCAGCCCTGACTGCTGACCCGCGCCAACGGGAAAGACCCGATATCCTCGGTGACCACCTCAGCGGCCAGCCCGAACGCACAGCCGTGCCGATGCGAAGGCGCAAATCGTTCCCGCCGGCCGGCCGGCCGGCATGCCGCAGACGACGTGCCCATTCCAACGGTTCTGGAGGCGCACGGGAGCGAAATAGGAAGCAGCAGTCGCCGGCGAGGCCGCCGACGGTGCACAGGCCTTCGCCGAGGCCCGGCGCCTGCGGCCCGATGTCGTGCTGATGGACATCCGCATGCCGGGCATGGACGGGCTCCAGGCCACCGTCCGCATCACCGCGGCCGCCGGCGAGCCAGGCACCGGGCACCAGGCACGCGTGATCATCTTGACCACGTTCGAGCAGGACGAGTATGTCTACGAAGCGCTGCGCGCCGGGGCAAGCGGGTTCCCGCTCAAGCGCACCAGGCCCGAGGACCCGATCGAGGTGATACGGGTGGTGGCAAACGGGGAGGCCCTGCTCGCCCCGTCGGTCACCCGACGGCTGATCGCCCAGTTCGCCCAGCGCCCCAGGACCGCCACGGCCGCCGCAACCCAGCTGTCGCAACTGACCGGACGGGAACGCGACGTGCTGGTGGAGGTGGCCGCCGGCCTGTCCAACACCGAGATCGCCGGCCGGCTGTTCGTAGGAGAGCAGACGGTCAAGACCCATATCAAGCACATCTTCACCAAGCTCGATCTTCACGACCGCGCTCAGGCGGCCGTATTCGCCTGCGAGACCGGGCTCGTACAGGTCGGCGGGTAGGCACAGGACGGTCCAGGCCGCTGCCGCGACCGCTATGACCGGATCGCCGCCCGCACGGACGAATTGCGGGCCCTGGGCGAGGTGCCGTACCTGCGCAGCACGCCGGGTCGGAGCAGTTGTGGTTCTTCTGGGTTTACCGTGCCCGCGTACCTGGCCTGGGCCTGGGCCTCAGTCCGCGGCGCTGGCCTACTGGCGCGCGACCCGTCCCGCCCATGCCGGACCTGCGGTCGCTGACCGACCAGCCGCCGTACCCCTCCATGGTCCTCGGGCCGGAGCGAGCTCCGGCCTTCGCGCGCCGCCAGCGGCCGCACGTCCGGCTCGCTGGTGCGGGTGAGGAGGAAGTCCGCGGCGGCGCCGGTTCCCGGGACTGGCACCTGCGGCAACTGGCCGTGCGGCCAGTTCGGGTTCTGGAAGTTGGTCACCCGAAGTCAGGTCGTTGGTCCGTAGCAACCAGCCCGGTCCCGCGTATGCAAGAAGTTAGGAGCCCCTGGCACGCCAGCGGCGCGGCTGCCGGGGAATTCCAACTACGACAACCCCCGGGCCGGGCGTACCCGGGGGTTGCCTTATTCCGTACCGTCCCTTGCCCGCCCAGGTGTCCGATGACCCGGTCAACGCTCGCGGACCGACGCCGTCGGAATCATCCGCGATCACCGGGTGCGGGGCCTGGCCGGCGCCGCAGTTACTGCTGGCGTCGACCTGCGGATCATCCGTCTGATGGTGCGTCGCGGAGAGCTGCATGCGCCCCGGCGGGCAGGCCCGCACCGAATCGCAGTGGGCGGGCCGGCGAACTCATCCGTCAGCTGGACGTGTCGCTCCGGTGATTCCCGCGCGAGCTGATCGCCCTCGATGAGCAACCGCGCGGCGTTCGCGGCGACCACCGCGCATGTCCTGCTTCCGGCGAGGAGCAGAGTGTGTCAGGCTCGTTGCGAAGGTCCTGCCTTCGCAGGACTTGATGCGCCAAGCGCTGTGGGAAGGCTCGTGACCGCGGCGAGGACGAGCCCGCCTGACGATGATCTTCGGAAGGCCGTGACGGGCGCCGGGGGAGGCGGCCCGGGAGACAACCGAGAAGCTGATCCGCCAAGGGGGAACAGAGATGATCCTGATCACCGGCGCAACCGGCATGTTCGGAAGTCGCGTCCTGCGGGAGACCCTGGCCCGCCAGGCCGAGGTCCGCGCGCTGGTCCACTCGCCCGCTAATGCCGGACAGGTACGAGCAGGCGGCGCGGACGTCGTGGCCGGTGACCTCGACGAGCCGGAATCGCTGGCCGCTGTCTTCGCGGGAGTCGACACCGCGTTTCATCGTCTCGCCCATGGATGAGCGCCTCGCGATCCGCGAGGCAAACGCGCTGCAGGCGGCACAGCAGGCCGGTGTCCGGCGGATCGTCAAGCTGTACGGCGCGGTCCGCCATCACGCAGACCCGC
>Ga0335078_10003751_pt1 | contig 22608 bp, 23 predicted proteins | sample Lox_Sample_32_FD_206711 | JGI IMG/M metagenome (GOLD analysis project Ga0335078, IMG submission 206711) | Soil microbial communities from Loxahatchee National Wildlife Refuge, Florida, United States - Lox_Sample_3.2 | ecosystem: Environmental > Terrestrial > Soil > Wetlands | place: USA... | reverse complement strand
ATGATCGTGGGCAGGGCCAGCACCGTCGCGGGGTTGCCCGCGGGCTGGTTGTGCATGAGCACGACGGGATGCGATAGCGCGCCGCCCTCCTGCTCGGCCAGCGAGATGATGCGGTTCACCCAGTAGGAGGACGACGAGCCGTTCGCCTTCCAGTCCTCGGTATCCACCGACCACAGCCAGACCGTCATCCCGCGCTGCTGCGCCAGGCTGAGCGTGGTGGAGTTGTAGTTGCCGCCCGGCGGCCGGAACAGGCACGGGTAGATCCCGGTGAGGTTCACCTGTTCCGTCGTGGCCTGGTCGATCTCCGTCGCCTGCGCCGAGGCGGACAGCGTGGTCATGTTCGGGTGATTCCAGGTGTGATTGCCGAGCGCGTATCCTGCCTGGGCCTCGTCCCGGACCTGCTGCGGCCGGGCCGCCATGTTCTGGCCTATGTTGAAGAACGTCGCGGGCACGCCGTTGGACCGCAGTTCCGAGATGATCGCCGACGTGCTCGCGCCGGGACCGTCGTCGAAGGTCAGCGCGACCGTCTTGCCCATTCCCGGCGCATAGGATCTGGTTCCGTACGGCGCGGCCGGGCAGGTCGACACCTGCTGGGCGTTGACCGCCGGCGGGGTGGCCACCCGCCCGTCCGGCATCAGCGCCGGCGGGCCGGCCGGTCCCTCACTACCCGGGGCCGGCGGGCCGGAGGCGGAGGCGGCCGGGGACAGCCCCGCCAGCACTGCCAGTCCGCTGGCCAGGCCAAGGACGGCCGTCACCACCAGGAGCCGCAGCCGGGACACGAACATGACTACCTCCCGGGAACAAACCAGACACCGATACGATCCCCGCCGTCACGCCAGCCGGCCAGGGCAGCCTGTCCCGGCATCAGGAGACCTTCGTCAGGCATCTCGGGCAGCCGCCGGGCCGAAGGTCGCCCGCCCGCGGGGCCAGCAGTCCCGGGATTGCTGATGCTGCTCGCGGGCGTCACACGATGCGCTGGCGGGCGTCACACGGTGCGCTGGCGGGCGTCACACGATGCGCTGGCGGGCGTCACACGGTGCGCTGGCGGGCGTCACACGGTGCGCTGGCGGGCGTCACACGATGCGCTGGCGGGCGTCACACGATGCGGCTGCGGGACTCGCCCCAGTAGCGGTCCCGGAGGGCCTTCTTGTAGAGCTTGCCGGTCGGGAGCCGAGGGAGCTTGTCGGTGAAGTCGACCGACCGGGGGCATTTGAGATGGGCGAGGTGCTCGCGGCAGAAGGCGATCAGCTCGGCGGCTGTGTCCGGTCCCGGGTCGATGCCGGGCATGAGCTCGACGACGGCCTTGACTTCCTCGCCGAGGTCCTCGTTGGGGACGCCGAAGACCGCGGCATCGGCGACCTTGGGGTGGATGATGAGCAGGTTCTCGCACTCCTGGGGGTAGATGTTGACGCCGCCGGAGATGATCATGAAGGTGGCGCGGTCCGTGAGGTACAGGTAGCCGTCCTCGTCGAGATAGCCGACGTCGCCGACGGTGACCATCGACCCGTCGGGCGAGGTCGACTCGGCCGTCTTCTCGACGTCGTCGAAGTAGCGGAACCGCGACCCCGGCTTGAACCACAGCGTGCCGGGCGTGCCCGGCGGCACGGGCTCGAAGGCCCCGTCGAGGACGTGCAGTTCGCCCAGGACCACCTTGCCGACGGTGCCGGGATGGGTGAGCCATTCCCCGGTGCCGCACGCCGAGAAGCCGATGGCCTCGGTCGCGGCGTAGTACTCCAGCAGGATCGGCCCCCACCAGTCGATCATCTGCCGCTTGACCGGCACGGGGCAGGGGGCGGCGGCGTGGATGGCGATCTCGAGCGAGGACAGGTCGTACCGGCTGCGCACCTGTTCGGGCAGCTTCAGCATCCGGCTGAACATCGTCGGGACGAGCTGGCTGTGCGTCACCTGGTAGCGTTCGACCAGGCTGAGGTACTGCCCGGGATCGAATTTCTCCATGATGATCACGGTTCCGCCGTGGCGGATGGCCAGGCCGACCGATGCCAGCGGGGCCGAATGGTACAGCGGGGCGGGAGACAGGTAGGTGAGCCCCTCCCGGAACTGCCACAGCCCGGCCAGGAAGCTGAACACCGGGAGCGTGTCACCGGGCGGGACGTCGTCCAGGGGACGCAGGATGCCCTTGGGCCGGCCGGTCGTGCCCGACGAATAGAGCATCGCCGTACCCAGGCACTCGCCGGCTATCGGCGTGTCAGGGAAGGCGCGGGTCGCTGCTTCGAAGTCAGCGAACATGCCGTCGTCTCCGGTGCCGTCCACGATCAGGCCGGAGGTCAGCCCCGGGCAGTCGCGCGCCGCCTCGAGGGCCACATCCCGGCACGCCCGGGAGGTGATAAGGAGCTTGGAGGTGCTGTTGTTGACGATGTAGGCCAGCTCCGGCGCGGTCAGGTAGGAGTTGACGCACGTGTAGTACAGGCCTGCCCGCTCCCCGGCGCCGCAGGCCTCCAGATACCGGTCGTTGTTCTCCATGAAGATGGCGTAGTGATCGCCACGGCCCAGTCCCCGGGCGCGCAGCAGATGGGCCAGCCTGTTGGTCCGGGCCTCGTACTCGGCGTAGGAGACGCTTTCGCCGGTCGAGGCCATGATGAACGCGGCCTGATCGGCGCGTTCACGAGCGTGCGGGCCTGGGTACATCGGATTCCCCCTTCGTGGCGCAAGTTCGCCACCTACCGTAGGCCCAGGTGCCCCCGGCCGTCGAGAACGGCCGCGGGCTGGGGGTGAGGAGATCGCGGTGACGCGCGTATCCTCGACCCAAATGGCCGAGCTGATCGTCGACGACAAGGACCTGGTAGTCCATCTCACCCTGGGCGAGAAGATCTGGGGTTTCCACGGTGACATCCGGGTCCGGCTCTCCTTCATCGTCTCGGTGGTGCCCGATCCCAAGCCGTGGCTGGGCCTGCGGGGGTGGCGGATGGCGGGGGTCAGCTTCCCCGGGCACGCCATGCTCGGCACCCGCCGGCATGGTGGCGGCTACGACTTCTGCGTCCTGCACCGCGATCGGCCGGCGGTCCGGGTGGATGTGACGTCGGGACGTTTCAGCCGCTTCGTCATCTGCGTGCCCGAGGGCGGCGACGCGGAGGCGGAGGCGGCCCGGATCGCTGCCGCGGCCGGGATCACTCCCTCGACGCCGGCCAGCTAGAGCGCCGGGCGAGGAGCCGGTCACACTGCGCCGGGGTCAGTCATTCCTCGCGGGGGCGGGCATTCGCCGGGTGCGGTTCCACCACAGCGAGAGCCCTACCGCCGCGGCGATGAGCAGGCCGCCGCCCGCGGCGAACGCCGACGCGATGTCGATGTGCTTGCGGACGATCGTGAAGGCGGCGGGCAGCTTGGCGAGCGCCGCGGCGAGCTGGCCGGCATCTTGCGCGCGGTAGAACGTGCCGCCGGTGGTCCGGGAGATCCGCATGAGCGCGGCAAAGTCGGCGTCGAACGGGTTGCCCTCCCCGCCGGCCCGGCCCCCGAAGCCGCCGAACCCGGGGCTCCCGCCGCCGAACCCGCCGAACTGTGCGGAGCTGCACGCGAGCGGCGCCGGATTGTCGGTGCCGTAGCCGATCGTGAAGACGCGCACGCCCCGGCCGGCGGCCTCCTTCGCCGCGGTCTGCGGATCGATCCCCCGGTTGTTCGAGCCGTCGGTGAGCACGACGATCACGTCGTCGGCGTATCCGGCGCCGCGGTTGCGGGAGACGGCGCCGGTCGGCGCGACCGACGGGTCGACCTGGGCGATGGCATCGAGTGAGGTCAGAATGCCCTCGCCGATGGCGGTGCCGAACGAGGTAGTGAGGCCATCGAGCGCGCTGAGCAGCTGCTCGGTGTCCGCGGTGGGCGGGACCAGGACGACGGCGGTGCCGGCGAAGGCGACCAGGCCGATGCGCGGGCCGCCCGTCTGGGACTTGATGAAGGCGCTGGCCGCCTGCTCGGCGGCGGTGATCCGGTTCGGCTTTACGTCCGTGGAGCACATGGAGCCCGAGACATCCAGGGCGAGCATGATCGTCGCGGACGACGACGCGACCGGCACGGTCGCCTGCGGGCGGGCGGCACCGACCGCAAGCACGGCAAGGCCGAGCGTCAGCAGCGCTGCGGGGATGCGCCGCCGCCAGCGCGAGCGGCCAGGTATGGCCGTCCGGACCAGCGCGATCGAGGTCACCCGGACCACGGCGCGCCTGCGCCTGCGCCGCGTCAGCCACCAGACGGCGAACACCAGCGGGATGACGAGGAGCGCGAGCAGCGCCCACGGCCAGGAGAGGGACATTCAGACCACCCGGCCCGAACGGGTCACGGTGAGCACGGCGCCCGCGGCGAGCAGCACGAGGGCCAGGGCGATGAACGCGCCGGCCAGCGGCAGCGGCTGGTTGGTGACGGTGAGCCTCAGGTTGATGGACGAGGCGATCCCGTTGAGCTCGCTCGCGTCCGATGCCGGATGGTACGTGCCCCCGGTTGCCTGCGAGATCGACTTGAGGGTGGCTGCGTCGAGCGCGGTGAACAGGTGGTAGCCATCGACGTCGACGGTGGTGCCCGTGGTGGTGCCGACCCCGACGGTGTCGACGTGCACGCCGGCCTTCTCGGCCACCGCGGCCGCCGCGTCGGCGCTGGCGTCGGCACCGCCGCCCCCGGCTTCGTCCTGCCCGTCGGAGAACAGCACGATCGTGGCCGAAGGCCAGTAGCCGATGCTGGGCGTGCTGCCGTCGCGGCCGACGGTGACCGTCTTGCGCGTGATCGCGGACAGCGAGGCGAGGATGGCGTCGCCGAGTGACGTGCCGCCGCCGGCCGTCAGCCGGCGGACCGCGCCCGCGGCGGTGGCGTGATCGGCGGTCGGCAGGGCGGCCTCGAGGCCGCCCTGCTGGAACGCGATGACGCCGATGTCGACGCTGTCCGGCTGGGCGTTGATGAACGACAGCGCCGCCCGTTTCGCGGCGGCAAGACGGCTGGGCGCCACGTCGGCGGCGGCCATGCTGCCCGAAACATCCATGGCCAGGATCACGGTGCCGGAGGCGTGGGTCACCGGGACGGACGCCGCCGGGCCGGCGACGGCGATCGCGAGCACGGCGACGCCGGCGATGGTGAACCACACGCCCCCGAGCCGGGCCAGGCCGCGGCCGGGGCCGCCCGGCGCGACCCCGGCCGCGGCGAGGGCCGCGGCCCGCCGTCGCGCGGCGGCAATCGCGGCCCAGGCCAGGCCCGCGGCCACGAGCAGGCCGACGGCGAGGAGGACGGGATCGGCGAGGCTCACGCGCGCCTGCGGTGGGTGCTCGCGACGACCTCGATGAGCGCCGTGGCCAGTTCGGCGTCCGTGCCGATGCGGTGCAAGGGCACCTGGGCCCGGCGCATTCCGGCGGCAAGGCTCGTGTCGCGCTCCTGGACACAAGCACGGAGCCGGGCGCGCAGCAGCGGGTCGCCGGAGTCGATGACGAGCTGCTCCCCGGTCTCGGCGTCTTCGATGACGACAAGCCCGGCGTCGGGCAGCTCGTCATCGGCGGCGTCGATGACGCGCAGGGCGACGACCTCGTGGCGTGGCACCAGGCGCAGCAGCGACCGCCCCCAGTCGCCGTCGCCGATGAAGTCGGAGATGACCACGATCAGGGCGCGGCGCCTGGCGAGCTTGGACACCGCGTCGAGCATCGCCGCCAGGTCGGTCGTGCCCCGGCCAGCGCCGGCGGTCCTGGCGAGCTCGGCGCCGATGCGCAGCGCGTGCCTGCGCCCGGTGCCTGGCGGCACGGTACGCACTACCGCCGTGTTGTTCAGTGCAGTGTCGTACAGCAGCGCGCCGACGCGGTTCCCGCCGCGGCCGAACAGCCGGGCGAGCACCAGGGCAAGCTCGCTGAGCACGTCGTCCTTGCCGCGCCCAGGCGCCCCCACCGTCATGGACGCCGAACGGTCGAGCACCAGCCACACGGTAAGCTCGCGGTCTTCGGTGAACACGCGAAGCTGCGGCTCGTTCAGCCGGGCGGTGACGTTCCAGTCGATATGCCGCGCGTCGTCGCCCTCGGTGTATTCGCGCAGGCCGACGAGGTCGGTTCCGGTCCCCCGGTGCGCGGTGCGGTAGCCGCCCGCCAGGCGTCCGTCGAGGCGGCGCAGGACCCGCCATTCCAGGCGGACCAGGAGCCGTTCGGGAGTTTTCGGGTTGGTGCGCATGGGCATGTGATCAGCGGCCGCTCAGCACGACCTCGGGCTCGGCGACGGTGTCGAGCACCTTGGTGATGATCGCGTCGGCGGTGATGTCGTCGGCGAGCGCCTCATACGACAGCACGATGCGGTGCCGCAGCACGTCGAGGGCGAGCTCGCCGACGTCGTCCGGCAGCACGTAGTCGCGGCCGTGCAGGAAGGCGAGCGCCCGGGCGCCGGTGACCAGCGCGATCGAGGCACGCGGGCTGGCCCCGTAGCTTATGTACCGCTTCAGGTCGGCGAGCCCGGCGCTGAACGTCCTGCGGGTCGCGGTCACCAGGCGCACGGCGTAGTCGACGATGGCGGGGTCGACGTAGATCTCCCGGACGCGCTCCTGCATGTCGATCAAGATCTCCGGGCTGAGCATCGCGCGGACCGGCTCGGCCGGGCGCAGCGCGCGGTCGACGATCGCGTGTTCCTCGGTGGTGCTCGGGTAGCCGACGACGACCTTCATCATGAACCGGTCCACCTGCGCCTCGGGCAGCGGGTAGGTGCCCTCGGACTCGATCGGGTTCTGCGTGGCCATGACGAGGAACGGCTCGGGCACCCGGTGGGTCTCACGGCCGATGGTGACCTGATGCTCCTGCATCACCTCGAGCAGGGCGCTTTGCACCTTGGCGGGCGCGCGGTTGATCTCGTCGGCCAGCAGCAGGTTGGTGAAGACCGGGCCGAGCTGCGTGGCGAACTCGCCGGTGTGCTGATGGTAGACCCGCGTTCCGGTCAGGTCGGCTGGCACCAGGTCAGGCGTGAACTGGATGCGCTGGAATTGCCCGCCGATGGCCGCGGCGAGCGACTTGACGGACAGCGTCTTGGCCAGCCCGGGGACGCCCTCCACGAGCAGGTGCCCGCCGGAAAGCAGGGCGATCGCCATCCGCTCGAGCAGCACGTCCTGGCCGACGATGGTGCGCTTGACCTCGAAGAGCACCGGTTGCAGCGGGTTGGCGTGCTGGCCGGGCGGCGGGGTCCGGCTCTCGGTCGGCTGCGGGGTCATCGGGCTCCTTCGTCCTGGGCTGCTGCCGTTTGCGTCGCTCATATCTGCGGCCCCTTCCCTGGCCCGTTGCCGCCACTGCCGCCGAGCGCGGCGCCGATGGGCACCGCGAACCCGATACCGGCGAACGCGTCCTCGCCATCGGGGGCGGCGAGCGAGACCACGATGCCGATGACAAGACCATGCGCGTCGAGCAGCGGGCCGCCTGAGCTGCCCGGGTTGACCGACGCGTCGAACTGGATGAGCCCGGAGAACTTGCCGTGGTCGGTGTCCGCGGTCCGGCCGAGGCCGGAGATCACCCCGGCGGACACGCTGTCGGTCAGGCCCAGCGGATTGCCGATGGCGACGACGGGCGCCCCCACATCGGCACCTCCGCCGAGGGTGGCGGGCACGACGACCTGAGGCAGCTTCGCCGGGATGAGCGTGGCGATGTCCAGCTTCGGGTCGGCGGCGGCGACGGTCGCGTTCGCCGTGGTGCCGTCGGCGAACGTGACGGTGATGGGCCCGCCGGAGGCGATGACATGGTTCGCGGTCAGCATCGTGCCGTCGTCGGCCACGATGACGCCGGTGCCGAGCTCGTGGCTGGTGCGGACGATGACCACGGACGGCGCGACCCGCTGGTAGATGTCCGGCACGGTCAGGCTCGCGGTGGCCGCCGGGCTGGGGCCTGGCGTCGCGGCCCGGGCGCTCGCCCCGGGCGCCGCGCCGGAGAGGCGGATCGCGAGCACCGCGATCACCCCGAGCAGAACCGCCACGGCCGCTAGCCCGGCGGCGAGCAGGCGGCGCGATCCGCGAACCCCGGGCGTGCGCGATCCGGCGCCAGTAGGCCCGCGATCCATGTCCTCACGCTAGATACGGCATTTTAGAAAAGGATAAGCGCACGCCTGGAATGCGCGGAAGAAGCAAGCGCGCCGTCGGGCCAGCCCTCGTCGGCGAGATGGGCGAGGTAGAGGCGGTCCAGCAGCAGGCCGTACGCCGTCTGCCGCTGGAGTTGCCGGAGCGCCCGGCGGCTCCTCCTGAGGCCCGGGAATCCTGCCGGACAGGCGCAGGACGGGGCCGAGCCGAGGGAAACCCCCGATTGCGCGCTCGCCGCCTCGGTGCTTCGACCACCGCCCGCAGAGCAGAAACTCCGCCACCTCAGGTAATCCATGCTCCACCGCGCATCAAGGTACGTCCCGGCAGTTCATTGACCTCCCGCCAGGCCTGGATCCGCAGCGGGCGCAGCACCAGGAACTGCATCCTGCCGCCGGACTTGCGCGGGTCCCAGCCCGCTTGCATCGCGTACTGCCGGGCCAGGCCGTCCGGGACCCCGTCCAGGCCGTAGGCCTATTCCAGTTCGGCGTCGATCATGACCACGTCGCGGGTGGGCCCCAGGCCGAGCCGGGCGTGCCGCTGGCTGGTGATGTTCCTGGCCGTGACCGAGTCCGCCTCGGTGGCCAGCACGACTCGCTCATCGATCCAGGCCAGGGACAGCGGTACCAGATAGGAGCTGGCGTGCCCGCCAGCCTCCGCACCGGCAGTCGCGACCCACACGTCCACGGCCGGGGCGGACAGCTTGGCCAGCGTGTCGGTCTTGCGCTGCTCCGGGGTCCGCGGCAGTCGATCGGTCATGTCAGCGGCTCACCCGCCTTCATCCAATGCGCTCATCAAGCTCATCTATCACCCGCGGCGCCGCCTCGCACCCATGACGGCCAGTGCGGGACAACGTGACCGGTGAGTGTACCCGAACCAGCTGGGACCCAGCCGGGCTGAAGGCCCTGACGCCGGGTGCGATGTTCGTGGCGCCTCGCGGCATGACAGGGCGTCTCCGCGGAGACGCCTGACGCAATCGCGTGAAACGTTTCCGCGTTTGCTGCGCGGCGTGCCGACGACGCCCGGCCGGCGGGTCAGAAGAGTGCGTCTCCGCGAGATGCGGCATGCTTCATTGTCCGTGTCCTCGGGCGCGTTTGCCCGCGCTTGCGGTATCCGGCCAGAATGGCCGAATGGCTGCAGACCGGCATGCCGAGACGGAACCGGCGGCCCTGCCCGGCTGGGCCCGCGGGATCACCAGCCTGGCCGTGCTGACCGGCGCCGGGATCTCCACCGACTCCGGCATCCCGGACTTCCGCGGGCCGTCCGGGATCTGGACGAAGAACCCGGCGGCGGAGAAGCTGTCCACCTACCAGGCCTACATGGCCGACGCCGAGCTCAGGCGCCGGTCCTGGCAGCACCGGCTGGCTCATCCGGCCTGGGCCGCCGAGCCCAACCCGGCCCACCTGGCCCTGGCCCGGCTGGCCCGCAGCACGATCGACACCCAGGTGATCACCCAGAATATCGACGGGCTGCACCAGCGGGCCGGGACGCCGCCGGGCCGGGTGATCGAGTTGCACGGCACGATGTCCGGCGTGGTGTGCACCGGCTGCGGCGACCGCACCGCGATGGCCGATGCCCTGGCCAGGGTGCGGGCCGGTGAGGGTGACCCGCCATGCACCCGCTGCAGCGGGATCTTGAAGTCGGCCACGGTCATGTTCGGCGAGGCACTACAGTCCGGGGTGTTCGAGCGGGCCGCGGCCGCCGCCGCCGACTGTGACCTGATGCTAGCCATCGGCAGCACGCTGATCGTGGAGCCGGCCGCCTCGCTGTGCGCGATCGCTGCCGAGGCAGGCGCGACCCTGGTCATCGTCAACCGCGACCCCACGCCCTACGACACGGCCGCCACCGCCGTCATCCGCGACCCGATCGGCACGGTCGTGCCCCGGATAGCCGGCCAGCTACTCGCCGCCAGCCGCGCGTAGGCGTCCTCCGCCAAGCGGTGTCCGCACCCGGCCACCGTTGCCCGAGCCGGCTATCGCGTGCACATCCCCTCAGCCACCGGCTACCTCGTCCAACTCCGCGTCATGTGAGGATGTTGGGTGCGGGGGTGGACTGGTCACTCGTCAGCTGCGGAGATCGGGCTGCCGCGCCTGGCGGCGGCAGGAAGAAGTGGCTCATGGACAATCGCTTCGAGGTTGCGGTAGGTGCCGGGACGCTGATGTCCGATTCCGCCGCGGCCGCCCGCTTCCCGCACCGGTGGACTCCGGAGGGCGTCACGGTGGAGGCCGATTTCACGGGCGGGCATTTGCTTCATCTCGCAGCAGCCGGGTGCGTGCTCAATGACGTATACCGGGAGGCCACGCGGCTGGGCATCGACGTCAAGGGAGTCCGGGTCACCGCGGCCGGCGGCTTCGACACGGCCACCTGGCAGTCCACGGGCATCGGCTATTCAGTCGAAGTCAGCTCTGATGCACCCGCCGGAGAGCTTGCGCATCTTCTCGAGGTCGTGGACGAGGTTGCCGAGATCCCGCATGCCATCCGGGCCGGAGCCATCGTCCGGCGGGTGCCTGAGCCCTGACGTGGCAGGCGCAACCGGCGGCCGCGTGAACAGCGGCCGGGCGCCCGCCAGCGTGGTTGACCTGGCTTGCCCCGGGTGGCCAGGCCGCCTGGGATAATCTTCAGGACCGGGAGGTGGCATGCGGATCGGTGTGGTGTTCCCGCAGACCGAGCTGGGCGGCGACGCCGGCGCGGTGCGCGCCTATGCCCAGCGGGCCGAGGAACTCGGGTTTACCCACGTGCTGGCCTACGACCACGTGGCGGGCGCGGACCCCGCGGTCCACACGGGCTGGGACGGCCCCTACGACGTGCACACCACGTTTCACGAGCCGATGGTCCTGTACGGGTACCTGGCCGCGGTGACCTCCATGGAGCTGGTCACCGGGATCATCATCTTGCCGCAGCGGCAGACCGTGCTGGCCGCTAAGCAGGCGGCCGAGGTGGACCTGCTCACCGGCGGGAAGTTCCGGCTGGGCGTGGGCATCGGCTGGAACCGCGTGGAGTACCAGGCCCTGGGCCAGGACTTCAGCACGCGCGGCAAGCGCCTGGAGGAGCAGATCGCGCTGCTGCGCCGACTGTGGACCGAGCAGAGCGTGACGTTCAGCGGGACCTTCGACCAGATCACCGGGGCGGGCCTCTCGCCGATGCCGGTGCAGCGGCCGATCCCGGTATGGGCCGGCGCTCAGTCGCCGCGCGCCTACCGCCGCGCCGGGCGGCTTGCCGACGGCTGGTTCCCGCAGATGGCTCCTGGCCCGCAACTGGAGGAGGCCCGCCGCATCGTGACCGAGGCGGCCGCCGAGGCCGGCCGCGACCCGGCCAGCCTCGGCATGGAAGGGCGCCTCGGCTGGCAGCAGGACCGGGACAAGATGGCGGCCGCGATGCGGCAGTGGCAGGACGCGGGCGCCTCGCACCTGTCAGTCAGCACCATGGGCGCCGGCCTGAAGACCGTCGAGGACCACCTGGCCGCCCTGGCCACGGCGGCTGAGGCAGCCAAGACGATCAGCGGCTGAGGGCATCTGGCGGTCAGTCCCTCATCGGTGTAGATCTTGACGAATGCGTGGTTGCGTTCCGGGCGGGCTGAGAACCCGGCGAGGCTGAATTCCGGTAGCCATGGCGGGTTATCCGGGGCAGCCTGTAATGGTGATTGATCCGGCGATCGAAACTCACTACCGCACCGGCTACGAACGCTCGCGCCTGTTCCCGGGCGGGCAGCCGTCGCTGGAGTACGTCCGGTCGGTGGAACTGCTGGAGCGGCTGCTGCCGGCGCCGCCCGCCCGGGTACTGGATGTGGGCGGGGGCCCGGGTACCTATGCCGCGCCGCTGGCCCAGCGCGGGTACCGGGTGCACCTGGTCGATCCCGTGCCGCTGCACGTGGACCAGGCACGCCAGGCAGCGGGCGCCGACCCGGCCATCCGGTTCACCGCCACGCTGGGCGACGCGCGCGAGCTCGCCGAGCCTGATGCATCCCAGGAGGCAGTGCTGCTATTCGGGCCGCTGTATCACCTGACCGAGACAGCGGAGCGCCGGCAGGCCCTGGCCCAGGCGCGGCGGGTGCTGGCACCCGGCGGCCGCCTGCTGGCGATGGCAGTGTCCCGGTACGCCTCGCTGCTTGACGGGCTGTACGCGGACTGGCTGGACGATCCGGTCTTCCGGCCGATCGTGGACCGGGACCTGGCCGATGGCCAGCACCGCAACCCCGATCCGGTCGGCAAGCCGCAATTCTTCACCACCGCCTACTTCCATACCCCCGACGGCCTGGCCGGCGAGATCGAGCAGGCTGGCTTCACCCGCGTCACCGTCTACGGAGTCGAGGGCCCCGGCTGGCCGCTGCGCCACCAGTGGGCAGACCCCCGGCGGCGCGAGCACATCCTGTTCGCCGCACGTTCCGCCGAGACGCAGCCCTCCCTCATCGGCTTCAGCCAGCACCTCATCGCCGCCGCGGCCAAGACATAGACGAGCCCCGGCGGCATGACAGGGCGTAGTAACGTAGTAAACGCGGCGTGCCGACGCCGCCTGTCCTGTCTTGTTGATCATGAGGCACGGACAACGCCTTCGAGGCATCGACCGGACACTCGTCGTGGCGCCCGGGCGGCCCGTCCTGACCGGGTGCGGCACGCGTGCCAGTCATCATGCTCTGACACTGGCCGGGCACTTGCTCCCGGGGAAGCTCGCAGAAGCTGCGCTTGACGCGGCTACGAGGGCTGGGCCGGGCTGCTGGGAGCCGGCCTGGCTGGCTTGAGAAGGCGCAGGATCAGGAATCCTGGTTCCCTGCTCAGTTTCTCGTAGTCCTCGGGATAACGCTCGCGCATTGTCTCGGCCGGGACCGGCTCGATGACTTTCTCGATCAGGAATCCGGCATCGGTCGCGGCCGTGCACAGCGCGGACAGCGGTTCACGCCAGAAGTGCACTGGCTGGTCTCCCGATGGGGTATGCCAGATGTCGGTTTCCAGGGTGGGCTGGAAGTAGGAGCCGCCTTTGCGCAGCCAGTCCATCACCGGATGCTGCGTCGATACCACAGCTGCCCCGCCGGGGCGCAGGACGCGGCAGAACTCGGCGAACGCGGCCGCGCGGTCGCTGGCATAGTGAATGGCCAGCGCGCAAACGATCAGGTCAAAGGCGCCGCCGGGGTAGGGCAGCGGCTCCCCGAGCGCGGCCTGGTCGATCCGCACCCGGCCTGCCGTCTGCCGCCTGGCCAAGCTCACCATGACAGGGCTCGCATCGAAGGCGGTGACCTCGGCTCCTCGTTCCAGCAGCTCACGCAGGTAAAGGCCGGGGCCGCAGGCCGCGTCCAGGACTTGCCGGCCGGCAATGGGCCCGAGCGCGGCCAGCACCGCGGGCCGGTCGTAATGGGCGTTGTACGCGCTGTCCGCCGCATGCTGCTGAAAGCTCAGGCCCATCTTGTCGTAGGCATCCCATAGGTCTTCATCCACGCAGACACCATGACACACGCCGGACAACGGGCCCCCGCGCATGCATCAGCGCGTATTCCCGCGGTCTGGTTCACGGGCGAAGGAGCGGCCGCAGGTCATCAAGCCGGTCGAACAGGTGCCACACGTACGCCGAGGTGCCCCGTTCCCGGTGCGGGTGCAGGTCGGCCAGCGCAGGATCCTGACAGTAGCTCTCGAAAGCCGCCCTGGACTCCCACTCGACGAGGATAAGCACCTGCCGGGGAGCGATATCGCCTGCCGCACTCTCCCGGAACCGGCCCAGGGCCAGCACGCGCCCGCCGTGCCGGGCGACCTCGCGAGCCGACCGGCGCGAGTAGGCCAGGTACTCCTCTCGGTCGGCGATATCGAACAGGTTGAGCGCGTAGACCTTCGTCTCGTCATCTGCCACATCCCGACTCTAGGCCAGCGCACCCGGCCGGCAGGCGCCCGCACTTCGCACGGCGATGCTCCCAGCGGCATGAGCGGGCGGGCTGGCGGCTCAGCGCCGGGACGGCTGAGAGGGATCGACCTGATTGCCCCGCGACCGCCTTTAACAGTTCCGGCGATTGGCGCTGACGGTCGTACGGCTGGGGCTTCCGGGTGGTGACAATCCTGCGCTTGCGCAGGGACTCGAGCCATTCCTGCCCGCTGAGCAGTCGTGTAGTCTTGGCCGACTTCACCTCGCCCGCGGCGGCCACTGCCATCGCGACGCTGGCAGCGGTCACATCATCGGGCGCCTCGTACACGACAAGCAGGTCATATTCGCCGAACGGAAAGCCAGCCACCACGATCTCGGCTCCCAGGTCCTCCAGCGCCGGCCTGATCACTTCCAGGGGATCGTGCGGATCCGTGAGCTGAGCCGCCATCGACTTCGCGGTATAGGAGGCCTGGTACATGTAGAGCGTCATCGAGATCCCCTCGTGCGGGACAGGCGCAGGGATCGCCTCCCAGTCCCTGCGACGCCCGGTGGCTGCTGTCGTCGCGGGCGAGGCAAAGGGCTGGAGAGCCCTGCGATCTGACGATCGTAGACCGGTCCGGCCGGACGCACCATGTTCAGCCTCACAGGCAAACCCTTTACTCAGACGTGCCAGCGCCCTCGAATCCGGGCAGCTGGGCAGACTCCGGCCGATGCTGCCAGGCAGAGTACGCATGGACAGCGGCAGAAGCGGTAAATCAGCCGACCGTGGTTGCTCCGCTCACCTACGGTGGCAGGGACTGGCCGACCTGGCACATCTTCGGCCGGCGTGTATTTTCGCGGCCTCGTTCATGCTCCGCACTACCAGTAAGGGAGCTGAATGCCGATGCCCGCCATGCTGATCCTTCCCGCCGCTGCCATGGGGCTCGTCCTGGTCGTGCTCGCCCTGGTCGTCATCGGCATCAGGCAAGAGCCGCCGGCCCAGGAGCTGACCGGGCAGGTGCCGCGCCTGATCGCCAGGCTGGCCCGGCGCCTGCTCGGGGTGTACGTCCGCCGGCCGGATCCATCTGCGATCCCCGGCCAGCAGCGCGCGGAACCGAGCCGTACAGCACACGGCCCCGCTCGCCCGCCGGACAGGCACACCCGGGCATAGATCCGCGACATCTGATCGCGCTCCCAGGGTCAGGGAGTTCGTTCTCAGGGTGCGATGACGATGCGGTGCCGGGTGGATCGGCCGCCGGCCGGCGGCGGCCGTTTGTGTTATCCGCCGCCGACCAGGCTGATGAGCAGCTTGGCGTAGCGCAGCAGGTGCGCGTCGCCGATGTACTGCTCGCGGACGTGGGCATGCGCGGCTTGCCCGATCCGCGCCGCCTGGTCCTGATCGCTGAGCAGGAGGCGGGCTGCTGATCCGAATGCCGCCAGGTCGGCCGGATCCGGTAGCAGGATTCCGGTGCCCTCGGAGATCTGGTCGATGATCCCGCCGACCGCCGATCCGATGACCGGCCGCCCCTTCCACATTCCCTCCGCGACGGTCAGCCCGAACCCTTCAGCCAGGCTCTTCTGGGCGATGACGGTGGCGTGCCGCTGCAGCGCGTTGACCATGGCCGCGTTCTCATCGATGTCATCCAGCGGCAGCGTAACCAGCAGGGTGCGGGCCCGGGCGGCGGGGCTCAGGTCGCGCCACTGCAGCAGGCACTCCCCGTAGACCGCAGCGCCCTCCGGGTCGTCGCTCACATCCTTGACCGCCGGGCCGGCCAGCATCAGGTACCCGTCACCGCCGGGCGCGACATGGTCGGCGAAGCCGCGCATGACTCCGGCCATGTCCTTGAGCCAGTCCCAGCGGGAGACCTGGACCAGCACCGGATCATCGGGTCCGGGGCGGCCCTCGCCGATGATGGCGGCTTGCCTGGCGACGACCCCCGTATCGCCGTCGCGGCGCACGAACATCGCGGGCGCCACCGGCGCCGCGCCGTCCAGCACGCCCAGCGTCACCAAGATGGCCCGGATGGTGTCGGCGGAAAGTGGCTGGTTCTTGGGGGAGAACGGGTCGATCGACGGCGGGATGATCCACACCTTGCCGGCGGGGATCCACGATGGGACGTATTCCCGGCGCGAGAACACGTAGGCCTCCGCGGCGGCCAGGTGCGGCCGCAGGAAGTCCCACCCGGCCCGGGTCACCTCGTCTTCCCGGTCCGCGCCGATGTGGCAGCGCCACACCACCCGGGCGCCCGCCTGCGCCAGCGGCGCGGCCAGGCCAGCGGTCTGCGGGTCGTGCAGCAGCACCACATCGCCGGGCCGGACCCGGACGGCCAGCTCCACCGCGTTCGCGGCCAGCATCTGCGCGTAGTGACCGGCCTCTGCCGTACCGAGCGGGGCTCCGGACAAACGGCCGTGGATCTGATTGTGCAGCCGCTTGGTGATGGCGAAGAACTCGGCGTCGCCGGTAATGACCAGCCAGCCGATCGGTATGTCCAGATCCTCGACATACCCGACCAGGACCTGCAGCATCTCGGCGACCCCGCCACCTGCCGCGGTCGAGTTGACGTTCCAGATGGTGCGCCCGGCCAGCCTCTGCCGGACCTGGCCGGCGGCCAGGGCCAGCTCCGCATACCGCGACGCGCCGATGACCGGCTCCAGCCGGGACACAGGCAGCCGCGGCACCTCCACCGCGTGCAACAGGCTCACAGCATCCGCCTTCCCGGTTCCGCCGGCTGGGCCGCTGGTAAAGGCGTGACGTGCCCGCTTCGTGACTCAGCCCGGGCGATATGAGTCAACCACGGTCGCTCATCGGCGATCAAGCACATCGGCGCAGGCCACGGTATCCGGAGGCCACGATCGGCAAGAGCAGCATTCCCCGGCTGCGGTTCCGGTTTCATCCGCCGAGCACCTCCCCATCCGGAACGTGACGCGGACCGGCCACACGCACGTCACCCACGGCCGTGACGCCCGCGCCGAAGGTGACGTCGCCTTCCACGTCGAACCGGCGGCAGCGGCGCAGCGACGGTACCCCGGCAGGAAACCGCCGCTCGAAGTCGGACAGCAGCTTGTAAAAATTCTTGTCCAGCGAGACGACGGGCCCCGGGCCGTCAAAGCCGGGCTTCATCTGCCCGTCACTGGTGAGCTCGTAGGCGTCAGAGCGCACGACCAGCAGGTCGTCCGTAGTCTTCACCGGGGCGAATCGCGAGCGGGGAACGTGGATCGCCCGGGCGCCGGGAATCGAGCCGATCGCCGCGCCCATCGCCCACTCGAGCTGGATCACCGGGGTGCTCGCCGGGTCACGCGGATCGACGGTCTCGCGGTTGACGATCAATGGCAGAGCCGGTGCCGCCGGGTCGGCGGCCTGCAGTTCCCTGAGCGCGCGCAGGTCAATCCAGATGTTATTGGTGTTGTACCAGCGCCAGCGCCCGACGTCGGTGAACGAGGTGTCGCCGTCGGGCACCTGCGCCGTCTCCCGCAGCACCACCCGGCCCTGGTAACGGGCGAGGTGGCCGCCCTTGCGGTCGGCCGGCGTGCCGCGCACCGCCTCCAGCGCGAACGGCACCTGCCCCGCGGCCATCCAGGCGGCGATCCGGACATCGGCGAGCGCGCCGAGGTTGTCGGAGTTGGACACGAAGGCGTAGCGCAGCCCGGCGCCGAGCAGGGCGTCGAGCGTGCCGGACGCCGCGAGGGCGGTGTAGATGTCGCCATGGCCGGGCGGGCACCACTCCAGCTCCGGGTCGGCCGGCCACTGCACCGGCTGCAGGTCAGCTACACGGATCTTGGGCTCGCGGCCCTGCAGGAAGTCCAGCGGCAGGCCAGGCACGCGCAGGCTGTCGTAGCGGCGCAGAGCGTCCAGCGAGGGGCCGCGGGTGGCCGCAGAGTTCATCAGCACCAGCGGCAGCCGGGCGCCGTGCCGCTCGCGCAGTGCCAGCACCTGCACAGCGAGGACATCAAGGAAGCGGGTGCCGGGTTTGACCTCGAGCAGCGACTTCGGCCCCGACAAGCCCATGCCCGTCCCCAGCCCGCCGTCCAGCTTGACGACCACCAGCCGGTCGAGCACGTCACGGGCCTGGCCGAGCGGCGGCTCGGGCAGCTCATCCAGGCGCGGCAGGTCCGGAAGCGGCTCCAGAACCTCGCCCGGAAGGTACCCGGCCCGCTGTTCACCTAGCTGCGACAGGCGCCTGCGCAGGGCAGCCAGCTCAGCGGCGCGGACGCCTCCGGCCTCAGCTTTGGCCAAGACGGCGGCAACATAGCCGGGCATATTCATGCTCTGATTCTCCTACGAGCCGATGTAGCCTCAGCCAAATGCCCAGCCAAGCCGGGTTTCGCGTGAGCGCGGTCCGGCCCGCGGGGCGATGGCTGCCGGGCGGGCGCATGGCGCCGATGCGGGCCCGCAAGATGCGGCTGCACCAGGCCCCGGCCGCGGACCGGCAGTGGCTCAGCACGGTCCTCGACCGGATCAGCCGCGGCTTCGGCTCACGAGTCGATCTCCAGCCCGACGGCATGCTCACCCTGCGCCTGGCCCCGGATCAACGGTCGCCGGCGGCCCAGCCGACCACGCCGACTATGCGCAGTACCAGTACCCGGGCGAAGGGCTGGTCCTGGTACTGCGGGTAGCGCCCCGCCAGCCGGGCGGCAAGGGCCGCCGCCCGGCTGGCGTCGGGGCCGCCCTGCCAGCGCAACTCGGCTCGCACCCACCACAGCCGTGACCAGTCGCTGCGGTCCCAGTGCTCGACCAGCAGCGTGGCCCGCGGATCCGCCTCCAGGTTCCGCTCCCGCTGTAGTCGTAGCGACGCCTTCGGCTTCACCCGGTCGATGGGCACGCCCACGTAGCCGTCGTCATCCACCGCATACGCGACGGGCACGGCGTCCACGCCCCGCTCGGCGTGCACGGTGCACAGGATCCCGTGGTCGTGCGACTCAAGCCTGGCCCGCGCCTCGTGATCCGCGAGCCTCATCGCAGTAGACCGGTAGCCATAGACATGGAGCCTGTGTCACAGCCCTTCGCGGCGCAGTAGAGGAGTGATCTCTGCGGTGTGATGATAGTTCGCCGAAGGCCGGTGCCCACGGGGCCTTACCGCCGCTACGCTGCGGCTGAAGGAGGAGATCATGCCGAAGGTCGAGGCCATATAGCTCCGCCCGCTGCTGTTCCTGGCCACCGCCGCAGTATCCGGTGAGGACGCGGACGATCGGCCTGCTCATCGCGGGACCAACGACTCTCGGCGGAGGATACCCCTATGGGTATTTTGTGACCGTCGGGTGGCCGCCCGGCCGAAGAGAGGGAGGTGGCCATCAGTGAGCCGCAAGAAGGTACTCGTGCTGGGCGGGAATTTCGGCGGGCTCACCGCGGCGCTCGCGGTCGGCCATGAGCTGCACGGTGACGTGGATATCCGGGTGATCTCCGCATCGGACCGGTTCTTGTTCAACCCGTCGCTGATCTGGCTCCCGTTCGGCAAGCGCCGCCCGGCCGACATCACGTTCCCGCTCGCACCGACGTTCGAGGACCACGGGATCGACTTCGTGCACGCCGAGGCGACCGGGATCGACCCCGCGTCCCGGAAGGTCACCGCGACCAGCGGTACTTACGGCTACGACTACCTGGTCATCGCGACCGGTTACCGTAACAACTTCGCCGCCGTACCCGGGCTCGGCCCCGGAGGCAACGCGTACACCATCACCACCCTGGACGACGCGATCCATGCCGGGGAGGGCTGGCGGCGGTTCCTCGAGAATCCCGGAGACATCGTCGTGGGCGCGAGCCAGGGCGCCGGGTGCTTCGGCGCCGCCTACGAGTACCTGTTCAACGTGTCCTACCGGCTGCGCAAGGCGGGCCTGAAGAAGCAGGTGAAGCTGACCTACGTGTCCGCGGAGCCGTTCCTGGGTCACTTCGGCATCGGCGGGCTCCCGCACGGGGAAAGCCTGCTGTCGATGTTCTGCAAGAAGGAGAACATCACCGCGGTGCTGAACACCGGCATGGACCGGGTCGAGGAGGATCGTGTCGTGCTGGCCGACGGGAGGGGCATCGGCTTCTCCTACGCGATGATCGTCCCGCCGTTCATCGGGCAGGAAGTCGTCCGTTCGGCCGGGCCGATCGCCGACGAGAAGGGCTATGTGAAGGTCCGTGACACCTACCAGGCCGAAGGCCATGACGATGTCTACGCGGTGGGCATCGCGGCCGCCGTCAGCGTGCCCTGGCAGACGGCCACCCCGGTCGGCGTCCCCAAGACGGGTTTCCCGACCGAGCGGATGGCCCACGTCGCGGCGCGTAACATCGCCGCCCAGATCCGGGGCGAGCAGCCCCATTCGCGCGAGGCGTTCGGCGACATGCCGGCGGTGTGCGTGATGGATGCCGGTAACAACGGCGTGATCATCCTGGCGGACAAGATGCTCCCGCCGCGCAAGCACGGCGTGCTCATCCCCGGGCCGCAGGCGCACGCCATGAAGCTCGGGTTCGAGAAGTACTTCTTGTGGAAAGCCCGCCACGGTTACGTCAGCCTCCCCTGAGGCGGCCCGGCCGTGATGAGGAACTCCGGCCCGGCGAGGCCCTACGCGGCGCAGGTTTCGCCGGGCCGGTAAGGCTTGCTGACGCCGCGGCCAGGCTGGCGCGGCTAGCGTGATACCATACCCCATAGGGTATATTCCGGTGTCTGACCATTATCCGGTGGCCCCCCGGCCGGATGCCGCGACTCAGGAGCATGGCATGGATGTCGACAGCCAGACGATGGCCGCCGTGATCAAGCGGCTCCGCCGGGCCCAGGGCCAGATCGGCGGGGTCATCAAGATGATCGAAGAGGGCCGCGACTGCGCCGACGTGGTGACCCAGCTCGCGGCGGCCTCCCGGGCGCTGGACCGGGCCGGCTTCAAGATCATCGCGGCCGGCCTGGAGCAGTGCGTCCTGGACGGCAGCGACGGCGCCGCCGAGGCCGACCGGGCCCGGCTCGAAAAGCTCTTCCTCTCCCTCGCCTGAGCGCGCGCTGACGCGGGCGGCGGCATCGTCGCCGACGAGCGGGCCCGCCGGCCTCTGTCCAGGGACCTTCGTCACCCAGATATACCCCCACCGGTATTTGCGCGGCCGGAGAACGAGCGGATATCCTTGACCTGTCACATACCCGGGGGGGTATATCAGGACCGGAGGCTCGCTTGCTGGCCATCGCCATCCCGGCCGGGCTGCTGATCGGCCTGTCGCTCGGCGCCCTCGGCGGCGGCGGGTCCATCCTCACCGTCCCGGTTCTGGTCTACCTGCTGCACCAGCCGCCGCATGCGGCCACGGCCGGGTCGCTGCTCATCGTGGGGATCACCGTGGCCGCCGGGATGATCGCCCACCGGCGGGCCGGCCGGGTCCGCCTCGGCCCGGGCGTGGCCTTCGGAGTCCTGGGCGTGGCCGGCGCCTACGCCGGCACCAGGCTGTCCGCCAGCATCCGGCCCGACCTGCTGCTCAGCCTGTTCGCCGGGCTCATGCTCGTGGCCGCCGCAGCCATGCTGCGCCGCCGCGGGACGCCCGGCCAGCACGCGCCCGCCGCCGGGAACCCGCCTGTCCCGGATGAGGCAGCCGTGCCGGACGCCCGCGATGCTTCCCCCTTGCGGGGCAGGGCGATCACCGCCACCCTGGACAAGCCGGCGACCGCCGTGCGTCCTGCGGCCCTGTCCGCTGCCCGGCGGCGTCCCGGCGGGACCGTACCGGTCCGCCAGGGCCTGAAGATCGCCGCCGCGGCCACCGGAGTCGGGCTGCTCACCGGCTTTTTCGGGGTGGGCGGCGGGTTCGTCATCGTCCCCGCGCTGGTGCTTGCCCTCGGCTTCGAGATGCCTGTCGCGGTAGGGACCTCGCTGCTGGTCATCGCGATCAACAGCGCCGCGGCGCTCGCCGCCCGCCTCGGCGGCCACCTCCACCTCGACTGGCCGCTGCTCGGCGTGTTCACAGCCGCCGCGCTGGCCGGCGCGCTGGCCGGCAACCGCGTCGCCTCCCGGGTCGACGCGTCCCGGCTCACCGCCGCCTTCACCGTCCTGCTCATCGCCGTGGCCGCCTACTCGCTCATCCGCAGCCTGCCCGGGCTGGCGTGACCGCGCGCCGGCCCGGCGCCGGGGCCAGCTCCGCAACGCCCCCTTCCTTACGGTGCCAGGTGCACCTCGTCCGTTCGGTAAAAAGATCTTCAGCCCGAACGGGCCGGCTGTTACGCCCGGCCCAGGTCTTGACCTGGCGGCCGGCCGGGGCCGCCCGGCAGTGCTCAGCTCACGGCAAGGCCGGCTTCATCCAGCGGGGCACGCCCCCCTCTTACCGGCGCTATACCCCCTAGGGTATAGTGAGGCCTTACCGGCTCGAGAGGGAGGCGGCGATGACTGCCGATGAGCTGACGCAGGCCTGGCCGGGACTTCCGGCACCGTCCGGGGTGGTGACGTCGCCGCTGGTGGAGCGGATCCGGCGGGGGGTCATCGGCGAGGGCGAGCTGATGGACGGCCCGTTCGGGCCGCGCCGGGTCACCTACGCCGACTACACGGCCTCGGGCCGGTCACTGGACTTCATCGAGGACTTCATCCGGGACGCCGTCCTGCCCCGGTACGCCAACACCCATACCGAAAGCTCCGGCACCGGCCTGGCGACGACCCGGCTGCGCGAGGACGCCCGGCGGATCATCCGGGAGGCGGTCGGCGGCACCGCCGATGACCTGGTGATCTTCTGCGGGTCCGGGGCGACCGCCGCGGTGAACAAGCTGATCGGCATCCTGGAGCTGCGCCTCCCGGCCGGGCTCGCCGAGCGGTACCGGCTCACCGGCCGCATCCCGGAGGCC
>Ga0335078_10003750_pt1 | contig 22619 bp, 18 predicted proteins | sample Lox_Sample_32_FD_206711 | JGI IMG/M metagenome (GOLD analysis project Ga0335078, IMG submission 206711) | Soil microbial communities from Loxahatchee National Wildlife Refuge, Florida, United States - Lox_Sample_3.2 | ecosystem: Environmental > Terrestrial > Soil > Wetlands | place: USA... | reverse complement strand
GACCAGCGTCATGAGCCCACAGACAGTGCAGCCAGAGCCGGTGCAGCCAGAGCCAGGGCGGCACGTGCACTCGGCCGCCAGCCCGCTGCTCGCCGGCCCCGCCGAGCCGGTCTCCGTGGTCATGCCGGCCCGCAACGAGGAGCCCTACCTGGCGGAGTCGGTCGGCTCGGTCCTGGCCCAGGACCACGACGGCGAGCTCGAGCTCGTCATCGCCGTCGGGCCGTCCAGGGACCGGACCGCGGAGCTGGCGCGCGAGCTGGCCGCCGGTGACCGGCGCATCATCGTGGTGGACAACCCCACCGGCAAGATCGCGGCGGCCATCAACATCGCGTTCCGTGCCTCCCGGCACCCGGTGGTCGTCCGGGTAGACGGGCACTCGATGCTCCCGCCCGGCTACATCCGCACCGCCCTGCGGACGCTGCGCGAGACCGGGGCGGCGAACGTGGGCGGCATCATGGCGGCCGAGGGGATCACGCCGTTCCAGCAGGCGGTCGCCTGGGCGATGACGTCCCCGTACGGGGTGGGCGCCGCGCGGAACCACACTGGCGGCGAGCCTGGCCCCGCCGAGACCGCCTACCTGGGCGTGTTCCGGCGTGCGGCGGTCGAGCAGGCGGGCGGCTACAACGAGAAGTTCGAGATCGCCGAGGACTGGGAGCTCAACCACCGCATCCGCCAGGCCGGCGGCCTCATCTGGTTCCAGCCGGCCATGCGGGTGACGTACCGGCCGCGCACCACCGTGCGCGCGCTCGGCCTGCAGTACTTCCGCTACGGTCGCTGGCGCCGCGTCGTGGCGCGGCAGCACGCGGGCACGATCAACATGCGCTATCTCGCGCCGCCGCTCGCGGTCGCGGCCGTGACCGCCGGCTCACTGGCTGGCCTCGCGGGCCTTGCGGCGCTGGCCGCGGGCGCGGCCGGCAGCTGGCCTGCGCTGCTCACGATCGGCTTCGCCGCCCCGCTCGGCTACCTGGCCGCCCTGACGGTCGTCAGCATCCGCGCCGCCGGGCGGCTCGCCCCCGCGGCCGCCGCGCGGCTGCCGCTAGCGCTGGCGACCATGCACATGAGCTGGGGGACCGGCTTCCTGACCAGCCCGCGCCGGCTGGTGCCCGAGGCAGTGCCGCGCCGGGCACGGCACGCGGCCTAGTCCGGCCGCGCCGGGCTGTCCGCGCTCAGCAAGGCCTGCGCCACCGTCATGTCCTGCGCGAAGGTGACCTTGAGATTGCGCTCGCTGCCCGCGACGGCGCCGACGGGGACGTCGGGCAGGTAACGGAGCACGACTCCGCAGTCGTCGGTCGCGGGGAGCGAGGCGAATCCGGGGTCGGCCGCCGCGAGCTCGTAGGCACGGCGGATCACGCCGAGACGGAAGCCCTGCGGGGTCTGGCAGCGAGCCAGCAGGTCGCGGGGCAGCACCCGGCGGAACGCGCCGTCGGCGAGCTCCACGATCGTGTCGGTCGCCGGCACCACGACGCCGATTGCGTCCCAGCTGTCGAGGGCGGAGATGCAGTCGGTGATGATGCGGGCGTCGACCAGCGGCCTGGCCGCGTCGTGGAAGAGGATCTTGCTCTCGTCCGGCTCGGCCCTGCCGGTCAGCCACGCGATCGCCCGCCGGGTGGAGTCCGTGCGCGCGCTCCCGCCGTCCACGACGCCGGCCACCCGCGGCGAGCCCGCCATCCGGCGGCGGACCTCCGCCGCGTGGTCCGCAGCCGCGACCACGAGCACGTCGTCGACGCCCGGCGCCGCGCCGAAGGTCGCGACGCACCGCTCCAGCAGCGTCTGGCCGCCGAGCAGGCGCAGCTGCTTGGGCACGCCAGGGCCGAAACGGTGGCCGGCGCCGCCGGCCAGGACCACTGCCACGGTGCGCATGGCCGGACCCTACCCGGTCGCGCCGCGAGCCCGGCGGGGCGTCTGCCCGCGGGACGTTCCGGCCGCCTAGGTACGCTTGGTAGCACTCGTGCTACCTATCGTGAGACTACGCATCGGTTTCGGAGGGCAAGATAGCCGCGGGACTGCATGGGCGTGAGCCGGGCAGGCGGCCGGGACCGGCCTCGCCCGGCCGTCCCGGGGCAGCCTCGCGCAAGGTCATGCCGGGTGTCGTGCTGGCCGTCACCGACCATGATCCAGCCGGCCAGAGCCGGACCACGCAGGTCATGCCCGGCGCCGAGGACGATCTGGCGCAGCCGCCCGCGTTCGGCGCCGGCGCCATCCGGCGGGTATTCGAGTGGGCGCAGAGCCGGGCGCTGCGACCGAGCTCGGTCAGCGGCATATCGGTGGCGCTGTCGCTGTGCGCGGCCGTCTGGTTCACGGCCGGGTCGAGGACCGGTAATTTCTGGGCGGCGCTCGCACTCGCGGGCAGCTACGTGGCGATGCTGGGCGCCAGGACGCTGGCGACCGGACCGGGCCGGAGCTGGCGCGCCAGGGGCGTCGCGTCGGTCGAGCCAGCGCACCGGGCCCTGGCCGGCTGGCTGGCCGCGCTCGGCTGGTCGGTGTCTGAGTCCGCGGTGCTCGCGGGGATGGCCATCGGAGCGATCACCGACCGCTGGTCCGGCATGTGGATCCTGGCTATCGCGGTGCTGAGCATGGTGGCGATCCGGGACCTGATGACCGCCTGCGCCTGGCCGGCCGGCCACGATGGCACCGACCAGAGCCTGCTGCGCAGAGCCGTGGCCGAGGCGCTGCGGATGCCGCCCGGCGGGCGCGTGCTGCTGATCGCGGCAGCCGCCCCGATCTGGGGAACCAGGGCCGTGCTGCTCGCGCTGCTGGACTGGACGATCATCGCGGTCGGCTTCGGCCTGGCGAGCATGCAGGGCCCCCGCAGGGAGCGGCCAGCCGTCGCGGCGGCAGGATCCGCGCCGCAGGCCGCCCAGCTCGGGCTCGCCGTGCTGCTGCCCGCCGCGGACGGCGCGGCCGGCCTGCCACTCGACCCGGCGGCCGTGGACGCGCTCGAGGTCCCCGGCGATGATGCCGAGCCGGAACCGGAGCCGGCGCCACCGGACCAGCCGTTCCCGGCAGGAGCGAGCAGGCAGCCCGGCCCGCAGGCGCAGCTCGCCGCCTGGCAGGACCGGCTGGTCATGCTGCGCGACGACGGCATGCTGGCGCGCAACCTCGGCGCGCTGGTGCGGGGCAACCTGCTGCCCCTGCCGCCGGCGATCCTCGGCCTGGCCGCGACCGGCGTGCTCGCCTACCTCGGCCTGCGCAGCGTGCCGGGCATCCTGATCCTGAGCCCGTGCCTGATCATGCTGCTCGCCGCGCCCGGCTCGGGCAACCGGCACGCGGGCCGGCTGGACTGGCTGGTGCCTGCCGTCCTGCTCGGCTGGCAGTGCCTCTACCTGACGATCGCGGGACAGGCCCAGGGCGTGCCCGCGCCCGCCACGTTCGCGCTGTGCGCGGCGCTCGCTGTCCGCTACGCGGACCTCGGCAGCCCGGGGCGGCCGGTCATGATGGCGCGGCCGATGCGGCGCAACTGGATCATGGACCTCACCGAGGGGGATCGCGAGCGCGGGACGGCGCTCGGCTGGGAGGGCCGCATGCTGCTGATGGGCGCAGCCGCGGCCGCGGGCATCGGTACGCTGGCTTACGTCGCGCTTACGGCATATCTTGGGGTGCTCATCTGCGCGAAATTCCTGACAAGCTGCCTCGGGCTCCGGGAGGGTGACAGCCGTTGATCGGCCTTGTTCTGGCTGCAGGGGCGGGCCGCCGGCTGCGGCCCGACACCGACCGGCTGCCGAAGACCCTGCTCCCTGTCGCCGGCCAGTCGACAATCCTCGACATCGCGCTCCGCAATCTGGCGGCGGCCGGTCTCACCGACGTCGTGGTCGTCGTCGGCTACGCGGCGAGCGCCGTCGCGGACCGGGTACCCGAGCTTGAGGAACGGCACGGCGTGAAGCTCGAGCTCGTGCACAACGACCGGGCCGAGGAGTGGAACAACGCCTACTCGCTGTGGCTGGCCCGCGAGCACTTCGGCGCCGGCGTGCTGATGGTCAACGGGGACACCGTGCACCCGGTGAGCGTGGAGCGCAGTGTGCTGGCGGCGCGCAGGCCCGGCCTTGCGGCGGACCTGATCCTCGCCGTCGACACCGTCAAGAAGCTCGCCGACGAGGAGATGAAGGTCGCCGCCGACGAGCGGGGCCTGCTCGCGCGGATCACCAAGCAGATGGACCCTGCGGATGCGCACGGCGAGTACATCGGCGTCAGCCTGATCGAGCCCAGGGCCGCGATCGCGCTGGCCGACGCCCTGGAGGCTACCTGGCGGCGCGACCCCGGGCTGTACTACGAGGACGGCTTCCAGGAACTCGCCGACCGCGGCGGCGCGGTCGCGCTCGAGCCCATCGGCGAGGTCGACTGGGTGGAAGTCGACAACCACGACGACCTGGAGCGGGCCAGGGAGATCGCCGGGCGCTGCTAGTCTCGCGGCCGTAGTCACGACCCGGGCGGGAGAATCATGCCACTGCTGGCCAGGATGCTAGCCGCACCGCTGTTCATCGAGGTGCGGGCCGGGGCGGTCGCCGACCTAGGCAGCCTGCTCGCGGACCAGCGGATCGCCAGGGAGGGCCGGATGGCGATCGTCGTCGGCCCGGGCCAGGGCGACAGCGTCTGCGCCGACCTGCGGATCGCGGCCGCGAAGATCTTCCGGGCCGAGCAGGGCAGCTACGAGGCGGCGGTCGAGCTCGGCCAGGAGCTGCGCGCCGGGACGTTCGAGGCCGTCGCGGGCATCGGCGGCGGCCGCACGATCGATGTCACCAAGTTCGCCGCCCACATGGCCGGAATCCCGATGGTGGCGGTGGCCACCAGCCTCGCCCACGACGGCATCTGCTCGCCCATGAGCACGCTCCAGCACGAGTCGGGCCCTGGCTCCTACGGGGTCGTGATGCCGACGGCGGTGCTGGTGGACCTGGACCGGGTCCGGCAGGCACCCGCCGCGCTGTCCACCGCGGGCATCGGCGACGCGGTCAGCAACCTGTCGGCGGTGGCGGACTGGGAGCTCGCCGTCGCCGACGTGGGCGAGCAGATGGACGGGCTGGCCGCGGCGATGGCGAGGTCGGCCGCGCAGGCGGTGCTGCATCAGCCCGGTGACGCCCGGTCAGACGAGTTCCTCACGATCCTGGCCGAGGCGCTGATCCTGTCCGGGATCGCCATGTCGGTCGCGGGATCGAGCAGGCCAGCCAGCGGCGGCGACCACGAGATCTTCCACGCGGTGAACAAGCTCTACCCCGGCACCGCCAGCCACGGCGAGCTGGCCGGGGTGGGCGCGCTGTTCTGCACGTACCTGCGCGGTGCCGACGATCTGGCGGCCGAGATCTCGGCCTGCCTGGCCCGGCACTCGCTGCCCCGGCTGCCCTGCGACCTGGGCCTGTCCGATGCGGAGTTCGCCCGGGCGGTGGCGTTCGCGCCGCAGACCCGGCCGGGACGCTACACGATCCTGGAGCGGCTGGCGCTGTCCGACGCCGAGATCGCCGGCCGGGTCGCCGGGTACGTCGCGCGCTTCTCCGGCTAGCCGCGGGGGACGCGTCACATCCAGGCCGAGTCGGTCCGCCAGGCCATCACCTTCTCGTACTGGATCGTCGGCGGGCCGAAGATCTTGAGCAGGTAGGCGCCGAGCGGCGTCGTGGGTGACGTGACGGCCACGATGCCCGCGGTCTTCCACTCACGCATCTGGGTCCTGATCTCGGGGAGCGACGGGCCGGGTCCCGGGTCCAGCACCCCGCTCCACAGGTTGTCCAGGTAGTTGGTGAGCGGGGTCTCCCCGGCACGGCCGGACCGGGAGCGGCGGCCGACAGCGGTGCTGTCGATGTAATCGCCGCCGACCATGTGCTGTGGCAGCCCGGTGTCGGCGTACCAGCGCATCGGCAGGGTGACGGCCCCGTTGGGAACGGGCACGAGCAGGACCGTCGCGTTGCCGGGCAGATGCAGCTTCGAGATCGCGCCGACGTAGCCGCTCGGGATCGGCGCAGCCGTCTGGGGTGCGTACGGGGCGGGGAAGAGCGGCAGCAGCGCGATAACCGCCACCGCCAGGCCGGCGAAGGCAGGACGCCGCCAGCGCCTCCGGCCGGGTACCTCCGTCCGCGCCCGGAACAGGTCAAGCCCGAACGCCAGCACGGCCGCCGCGGCGCCGTCGGCGAGCAGGCTCAGCCGGTCCGGCAGCGTGGAGCTCAGCACCGGAAGGTTCTCGACCCAGTGCCACGGCAGTGCCGCGCCGGGATACGGCCCGATGGGCTGGCCGCCGAGCGACAGCAGCTCCAGCACCAGGAAGGTCAGGAACGCGACCCGGACCGGCAGCCTGCGCCAGTAGCAGATGCCGGCTGCCAGCAGCACGAGCAGCAGCGGGATGCCGAGGTAGGCGAGGTACTCGGGGCTGGGCTGCGGGTACCTGGCCACGATGCCCTTGGTCCAGCCGTCGCGCAGCAGCACCTGGTCGGACGGGACCACGAAGGTGTACGGGATCGTGTACAGGTGGGTCAGCCGGTGGTTGACGCTGACGAGGTTGTACGCGCCGTGCGAGTTGACGCCGTGGAACTGCACCCACAGCCCCCGGCCGCACAGCAGCAGCGTCGTCACCGCGGCCACGGCGCCGCCCGCGAGGCTCGGCCTGACCTTGCCGAGCAGATCCTGCGGGCGGCAGGCGGCGAGGACGATCAGCACCACCGCCGCGGCGATGGCGGTGTCTATCAGGGCCTCTTCGCCGATGAAGAACTGAGCCGAGGCCAGCAGCCCGAGCCAGAGACCCCAGCGGACGGCGCTGCCGCGGCCGGTGACCATCCGCAGGAGCGCGTCGATCATCAGCGGCGGCAGCATGGCCAGCACGAGGTGGTAGTGGCCGATGCCGGAGCCGGTCATGGCGGGCGAGAAGCCGTAGAGGGCGCCGCCGAGCGCGGCCGCGCTGACGCTGGCGCTCCAGCGCCGGAGCACGAAGTACATGCTCGCGGCCGAGCCGGCAAAGCCCAGCACGAGCAGTACGTTCATGCTGACCTGCGGGCCCCAGATGAATGTGACCGGCGACATAATGACGCCCGGCAGCAGGAGCGAGGTGTTCCACATCAGGTTCACCGTGTGCGGCGCGTTCATCGCGCTGGTGACGAGGGCGGGCAGCCGGAAGTGGACGACGGCCTGCTCGGCGTAGCGCATGAACCACGCGACCTGGTCCACGTCGTGCATGTCGCCCTGCTGCGCGTAGCTCGCCGGGCTGGGCCAGAGCCGGACGGTGATGTAGACGGCGCCCAGCAGGTAGGCAGCGAGGATCAGGTACGGCGCGTATGACCGGCGCCTCGGTCGCTCGTCCGCGGAGTCCTGCGAAGACTTAACCGCCGGCGTGGCGAGTCCCAACCTCTACCTCCGTACGTCGGCCGGCCGTCAGATTCTACCGGCGCGGCCTGGCGCCGTAGTCCCATGTAAGCGGAGGTCAAACAGACTTTGCCTGGCTTTAACCTGCCGCCTGGAACCGCCATCTGCGTCCCGCGGGCAATCCGGGAATGCCTACCCAGCGTAAGGGTGCGACCACCGTGCGACCCGCTGGTCAGTCTACGGTACGGTCAGTTGGGTCCGGGCGAGCCGCGGATAAGATCTACGCCATCGCCCGGCCTCATCTGCGTGGGCCCGGTCAGGGCAGACAGACCCGATCCGGCCGGGGGCAGCGGCCAGAGTCCGCAAAGGGAGATACACGTGCAGCAGACGCGGCTACGCGAGCAGCCGGAGGACGCTGGCAGCAGGCCGCGGTCACGCCCGGCCCTGCCGGGTCCCGACAGCGCTGCCTGGCTGGCGCTGATCAGCGTGCTGTTCTTCCTGGCAGAACTGCTGCCCGCGCTGCTGAAGCTGCCGCTCGGCGCGGACGAGATCACCTACATAGCCAGGACCAGCGCGCACGCTTCCGGCGACTTCCTGCCGCCGGTCCACGGGCACGGGGTCGGCCTGCTGGCTGCCCCGGTCACCCTCGTGAGCACGTCGCTGACCGTGCTGCGAGTCTGGATGGCGCTGCTGTCCGCGGCGGCCCTGTTCCTGTCGCTGCTGTGCTGGCGCGGCCTGCGGCCGGCGTGGGTACTGGCGGTGGCCGGCTTCATGTTCGCCAGCCTGGCCATCACTCAGCTCAGCGGCGTCCAGGTCTACCCCGACCTGTGGGCCGGATTCGGCGCGCTCGCGATCACCGGCCTGCTGCTGCAGGCCGTCGGGCGCCGGCTCAGGCCGCGGGTCGTGCTGCCGGCGATCGCGTTCGTGGCGTTCGTCATCGTGATGATGCGGCCGCAGAACATCGTCTTCGTCCTCGCGCCGACGCTGCTGGCGCCCGTCGTGGTCCGCGGCTGGCGCCAGTCCCGGGTGCTGGTCGCCATGGGCGTCGGGGTGGCCGTGGGCGTGCTGGAGTGGGTAGCGGAGGCCTATCTCTGGTTTGGCGGGCCGGTCACCCGGTTCCGGCTGGCTGGCCAGGAGCCGCCCACCTTCGGGATCCACTTCTCGCTGCTCATGCAGGTCAAGACCATGAGCGGGCCGTGGTACTGCAATCCGTACCCGCCCATGCCGTGTACTCCCCAGTTCTACTACCCGGCTGCCTACCTCTGGTGGGTGGCCTTCGGCGTGCTCGCCGGCCTCGGGCTGTACACGGTCTGGCGGCTGCCGTCGAAGTCGTCGTCGGTACTCGCGCTCGTCACCGGGGCGTGGGGCGCGGTCCTGTACGTCCTCCTCGTGCCGTTCGGCGCGCCGCGCTACTTTCTGCCCACCTGGTCGCTGTTCGCGATCCTGGCGGCAGACGGGATCGCCTGGCTGGTGACCCGGCCCCGGCAGCGGGCAGCCGGCGCGGCCGTGGCGGCCGTCTTCCTGATCGCGGGCGCCATCTCGCAGCACATTGTGCTGGTCGGCGAGACGAAGACCGCCGGGGAGGTCAGGCCGTTCGAGCGGCAGGCCAAGGTGCTGATCCACATGGGATTCAAGCCACCGTGCGCATTCGGCGCGCCGTCGCTCGCGTACTACGTGGGCTGCATCGGGAGCTGGAGCGGCGGCACGATCCAGCAGGCGCTGCAGCACAGCCCTGGCGGCATGAAAGGCTGGCACCTGATCCGGCTGCCACCCAACAAGTCGCTCGTCAGGTACATCTGGGTGCGCCGCTGACCAGTTCCGGCTAGCCACGCCCGGGTCCGGCGGCCGGCCGCTACTCGCCGTCGGGGCCGGCGAAGGCCGCCTGGTCCTTGCAGATATCCACGCTGCCGGTGATACCGCCGTAGGTGCTCGCGATGCTCTGGATCGTCGCGGTGCTGGTCGGCGCCGGCTGCACCGGCTGGAGCGAGCTGAAGGTCGAGCCGAGGATCAGCTGCAGCGACGCGGTGGAGCTGAGCTGCGAGTCGAGCTCGAGTTTGACGTCCGCCGCCGGCCCGACCTGCTGGGCGAGCAGCTGCGCCTGCGGCAGTTCGGCTGCGGTCGCGTACTCGATGACCGAGCTGGTGTACGTCGTAGTGGGCGCATCGCCCGGCGTGCCCACCTTGAAGCCGCGCGCGGCGAGCGCGTTCGAGGTGTCGGCGGCCAGGTGCGCCTTGCCGGTGCCGTTCAGGACGGAGACGTCCACCTGCGCGGGCGTGACGGTGACCGGGCTGGCCGCCTTCTTGCCCTTCTTGCCCTTTCCCGGCTGCTCGGCCTTCGGCAGCTTGGTGTCGTGCGCGATGGCAGAGAAGAGGTTGTCAGCGTTCGGCTGCTGCCACTGGACCCAGTTCGCGTTCGCGACGTAGCCGGTCCACGGCACCGTCACGAACTGGATCGCGCTGGTCGAGATCCCGCGCATGGCCTCGGCGATCTGCAGCAGCCGGCCCGGCGTCAGCTGATCATCGATCGTGATGTTCCGGTTGCCGGTCAGCGCGTCGATGACGTGCAGCATGTCGCTCGGGCTGTTCAGCAGCCCGCTGTGCTCGATGCCCTGCACGAGGGCGGCCATCAGGTACTGGTCGCGCTGGATCCGCTGCGGGTCGTCGCCCATGCCGAGGTCCTCGCGGGTCCGCCAGAACGCGACCGCCTCGGCCCCGTAGATATGATGCCGGCCGGCCTTCAGCCTGAGGCCTGATTTGGGGTCGTCGACCGCGGCCGGCAGGCAGACCTCGACGCCATGGAGCGCGTCGATGGCCCGCTCGAAGCCGACGAACGTCATCGCGATGAAGTCATCCAGGTGGATGCCCGTCGTCTGCTCGATGGTCTTCCAGAGGCAGCCGGGGCCGCCGTAGGCAAAGGTGGAGTTGATCTGCTCTACCTGGCCCGGCTGCGCCGTCTGCCCCGACGTGCCCGCCTCCGCGGTGCAGCCGAGGATGGGCACGACCGAGTCGCGGGGGAAGCTGATGACGACGACCTGATGCGCGCCAGGGGCGATGTGGACGACCATGATCGTGTCGGACCGCGCGCCGCCGATGTCCGTCCTGCCGCCGATGGCGCCGTTCCTCCCGACGCGCGAGTCCGAGCCGATGAGCAGCAGGTTGATGGCGTTGGGGTCGGCCGGCGGGCGTTTCCCGCTCAGGTCGGAGGAGACGTCGACCCTGTTGATCGAGTCCCAGACCTCGCGGTACTTCGCGTAGACGGTGAGCGAGGCGCCGACCAGCACGACTGCCAGGAAGGCAGCGAGGCCGCCAAGCACGATCGTGCCGGTGGAGTACCGGCCGCCCAGCCACCTGCGGCCCGGCCGCCGCTGTCCCGGCCTGCCCGGCCCGCGGCCGCCCGCTGCCGGGGCGCGCCCGGCACGTCGCCTGCCCGGCTTCGAATCGCTGAACCCTGGTCCGGTCGGGCGACCGGACACGGGTGTCTCGGGTTCGCCGGGATCGTCGTAGCGGCTCATCGCTCCTCGAAGTCTCGCGCCAGATGGCCGGGGCGGGTCCGTGCCGCTAGGGTCGCCTAACCATGTTACTTGGAGTTAACGAATCGAAATACACGCACAAGTAAAGGACGGGACACAGACTAGTCAGCCCTGCGACGCCCGGAGGCAATCCGGACGGAAGCAATCCGGACTGTGCCCGCGTGCCGTGATGTCGCCAGTTTGGCCGGACGCCTCGCACCCTTACAGTTGACGGGTGCGCCATCCCGATGTCCCTGACGGCACGCACGGCGGCGAGAAACCGGTCGGCCGGCCGGATCCGGGGACGGCCGGTGAGCCGGCTGCGGCAGAACTGCCCGCCGCGGCTGCCAGCGCGCCGGAGGGGCAGCAGGTCGGGCAGCCCGCCGCGCGGGACGCGGTCACCAGCACGCTCGACAAGGCCGAGCTTGCCGGCCAGGGAGACAAGGCGGTGCCGGGCACGGGGCCCGCTGGCCGGTCCCGGCTGCTTCCGGCCAGGGCGGGAGCGATCTTTGCCCCGCTCGCGCGTGCCTGGCGGCGGATAAGGCCGCGCCCGGCGGGCGCGCAGGCGGCAGGCCAGATCCCGGGCGAGGCCGCGGGCTCGGCGCTGGCCCGGCTGACCGCACTGCCGGCGATCCTGATCGCCGCGTGGCTGCTGCCCGGACTCCCGCTGCTGCTCGGCGGGAGCTTCCTGCCCGTGCCCATGCTGCTGATCTCGGTGCCGCTCGCCGCCGCGCTCACGGTCAACAGCCTGCGTGTGGTCCCCGCGAGCTGGCCCAGGTCGGGTGCGGCCCGCGCCCTGAGCACACGAGCCTGGCCCGCGTGGTTCGGGCTGCTGGCCACGGTCGCGATCGTTACCGGCCTGATCGCGTGGCAGATCAGGGAGAGCTCGCAGTCGGTCATCGTGCTGCGGGACGCCGGCACGTACCTGCAGGCCGGGTACTGGGTGGCCCAGCACGGCGGCCTGCCGATCGGGACGCAGCAGGCGGCGTTCGGCGGCGCGCACGCGGGCCTGGCCTTCACCAGCAGCGGCTTCATCGGCCGCGGTTCCTCGCTCTTCCCCGCGGTTACTCCCGGCATGCCGATGCTGATCGCGGCCGGGTTCTGGGCGCACGGCGTCGCCGGCGCGCAGGCGGTCGGGCCCATCCTCGGGGGCCTGGCCGCGCTCAGCTTCGCCGGCCTGGTCGCCAGGCTCGTGGGGCCGCAGTGGGCACCCGCGGGCGCGCTGCTGCTCGGCGTGAGCCTGCCGCAGCAGTACATCAGCCGGTCGACGCTGAGCGAGACCGCGCTGCAGGTGGCTCTGTTCGGCGGGCTGTGCATGCTGGCCGACTCGCTGCTGCTGCGCTCGGCGGTCAGGACCGTCGGCTCCGAGCCTGCCGGCTCCGAGCCCGCCGGCTCCGAGCCCGCCGGCTCCGAGCCCGCCGGCAACGGCGGCCGGGCCGCGCGGCTGCGGCGCATGGCGGCGCCCGCCCGACTTGCCGCCGGGCTGACGCCGGAGCGGATCCTCGCCGGGCTCGCCGGGCTCGCGCTCGGCCTCGGCCTCCTGCTGAGCCTCGACAGCCTGCTCTACCTGCTGCCCGCGATCCCGTTTGCCGCGCTGCTCCTGATCGGCCGCCGCCCGCAGGGCCTGCCGTTCCTCATCGGGTTCCTGGCAGGCGGCGCTTACGGCGTGGCCGGCATGTTCCTGCTCGACCGGCCGTTCCTCGACACGGTGGGCGATACGGCGGCGACCGCGGGCGTCGCGGCAGTCTGGCTCCTCGCCCTCTCCGTCGTGGCTGGACAGCTGAGCAGGCTCCCCTCGGTCCGGCGGGTCGTGCCGCGCCTGCTCGCGCGGATCCCGCTGCGCTGGCTGCCCGAGCTTGGCGGCATGCTGACGGTGGCGGCCCTCGTCTGGCTCGCGATCCGGCCGTACGTGCAGACGGTGCGCGGACATCCGAGTCCCGCGATGGCCAGCTTCATCGCCGGCCTGCAGCGGGCCCAGGGCCTGCCCGTCGACCCGAGCCGGCTCTACTCCGAGCAGACCCTGTACTGGGTGATCTGGTATATCGGGCTGCCCACCGTCCTGCTGGGCGGCGTGGGGCTGGCGGCGCTGACCCGCAATTGCCTGCGGGCCCTGCTCACCTGGCGTGATCAGGACAGCCGGTGGCGGATCTGGGGGCTGCCGCTCGCGATCATCTGCGCCGGCTCGCTGGTGGCGCTGTGGCAGCCGGACATCGCCCCCGACCAGCCGTGGGCCAGCCAGCGCCTGGTGGTCATGGTGCTGCCGGGCCTGATCATCGCGGGCTGCTGGTCCGCAGCCTGGCTATCGGTGCGCGCGCGCAGCGGCGGCGCTCGCGCGGCGACCGCGGCTGTCGTCGGGCTGTTCTGTACCGCGGCGATGCTGGTGCCGACCGTCGCCACCACGTTCGGCATCGGGATCAGCCACACCGGCAGCAGGGGCGGGCTGCAGCCCATCGCACAGGGCCTGGCCCTGCAGCGGACCGGAGCGGGCGAGACACCGGCCGTCAGCGCGCTGTGCGCGCAGATTCCGCGCAGGGCCGCTGTCGTGATCGTCTCCGGCAGCGTCGCGTCGGCCTTCTCGCAGGCGATCAGGGGCATGTGCGGTCTGCCGGTGGCGTCGATGGCGGGTCAGCCCGCGAGCGCGGTAGACGCCGTGGCCGCCGCCATCAGTGCGGCCGGGCGGAAGCCGGTGCTGCTCGCGGCCGACTCGCGTCGGCTCGCCGGCTTCGGTGGCAATCCGGTGCGGGTGCTCGCGCTGGCCACGACGTCCGAGCCGCACGATCTGACCCAGCTGCCGACCGCGCCGACGAGGGTGCGGTTCACGATCTGGATGACGATTCCCTCGCCGGCCACGGTAGGGGCGTGAGGCGGCGCCGATTTGCCTCGGGCCCTGGCTGCCCATAAAGTTAGGTACCACGACGCGGGGTGGAGCAGTTCGGTAGCTCGCTGGGCTCATAACCCAGAGGTCGCGGGTTCAAATCCCGCCCCCGCTACCAGGAAGTAGCAGGTCAGAGGCCTGATCGCCGGAGACGGTGGTCGGGCCCTTCTGGTCGTTGACGGTGCTCAGCCGAGTGGATGGGACGGCCGTTTGCGCGCCTGCTCGGTTTTGAGGCCGCGGTGCTCCAGTTCCTCGCGCCAGAGAACGCCGCCGAACTGGTCGCGGTCTAGAGGTTGCCGGTGGCTCTTACTCCTTGAGGCGTCCTGCCCGGGTCGACGTGACCGACGAGGCCATCGCCCTGCTCGCTCCCCGGATTGGCACCCGCGCGGCCGGCGCCGTATCTGGCGTGCCGCAGGCCACCTGGTACCGGCGGCACCGGCCAGCCCCGCACCGCCGCGCCGGCCGGCCGGGACTTTCGCCTCTGAATCCGGCCGGGCCGTACTACAAAACTGGATGTGTGGATCCGGTCGTGCCGGTCGTGCTTGAGTGCTCTGGGCTGCGGAAGAGCTTCGGCGGCAGGGTGGCCGTCGATGACGTCGGGTTCAGCATCGCGGAGGGCGAGGTCTACGGGCTCCTGGGCCCGAACGGGGCTGGCAAGACCACCACGATGAGGATGGTCTGCGGGCTCCTGATCCCGGACGCGGGATCGATAAAGATCGCGGGCCGCGATGCCATCGGGAACCTTGAGGTGAAGCGCGACATCGGGTACGTGCCGCAGGACGTCGCGCTGTACCCGGACCTGACCGCGCGGGAGAACCTTGAGTTCCTGGGGCGGCTGCATGGCCTTGGCGGCAAGCTGCTGGCGGAGCGGGTCGGGGAGGCGCTGAACCTGACCGACCTGGCCGACCGCGGGAACGACCGGCTGGACTCGTACTCGGGCGGCATGAAGCGGCGGCTGAACATCGCGGCCGGGTTGCTGAACCATCCGAAGCTGCTCATCCTCGACGAGCCGACTGTGGGCGTAGATCCGCAGAGTCGTCACGCCATCCTTGACCGGGTGCAGGAATTCGGCCGCCAGGGCCTGGCGGTCGTCTATACGACGCATTACATGGAGGAGGCCGAACGGGTCTGCACCCGGGTGGGGATCATCGATCACGGCCGCCTCGTCGCCGAGGGGACGAGGCGAGAGCTCGTTTCGAGGCTGGGCGCGCAGGACCGCATCGAGCTGACTGCCACCGGCGACCCGGAGAAGCTGGCCGACGTGGCGAGATCAGTTCCGGGGGTGACCAGCGCGGCCGTCGCGGACCACGCCGTGCACCTGATCGCGCCAGACGGCCGGCATCTGCTACCGGCTCTCCTTGAGGCGGCCGAAGCGGCACAGGCCGGCGTCACCAGCGTGGACGTGGTTGAGCCGGACCTCGAGGCGGTTTTCCTGCACCTCACCGGCACCGCCCTGAGGGAGTGAGCCATGCGGGCCGCCCTCGTCATCGCAAGAAAGGACCTCCGCCAGCGCTTCCGCGACCGGTCGGCCATCGTCATCGGGGTCATCGCGCCGATCGTCATCGCCGCGCTCATGAGTCTTGCCTTCCACGGCGTGCAGAACTTCGGCCTCACGCTGGGCGTCGTGAACCTGGACCGCGGACCTGTCGCCACGGGCCTCATGAACTCGCTGCATGCCCCCGGGCTGCGCAGGGTGGTGACACCCAGGGAGATCGCGTCAGTGGCGGCGGCGCGGGCCGAGATCCGCGCGAACAAGATAGGCGCCGCGCTCGTGATTCCCGCGGGCTTCTCCGCGGACGTGCTCGCGGGCACGCCTGCCTCGATCACCACGATAAGCTCGGCGAACGATGCCATCGGCGGTGACGTGGCTGGCTCTATCGCATCGTCGTTTGTCGCTCAGGTGAACGCCGACCGTCTCTCGCTCGGCACGGCGCTGGCGGCAGGCGCGCCAGCCAGCGGCGCCGTCCGCCTCGCGCAGGCTGTGGCGACGCTGAAGATCCCGGTGCAGGCCGTGCAGCGGCCGATCGGAGCCCGTGAGCTGAAGGTAATCAGCTACTACGCCCCGGGCATGGCGATGTTCTTCCTGTTCTTCACGATCAGCTACGTGGCGAGAAGCTTCTTCGTCGAGCGCTCGCAGGGGATGGTCGAGCGTATCCGGGCTGCCCCCGTTCGCCCGGTGGAGATCCTGGCCGGAAAGGCACTGTCTGTTCTGGTCTACGGCGGGCTGAGCCTGCTGATCGTCGGGGTGGTGACGTCCGCGGCCTTCGGAGCCAGCTGGGGCCCGGTGCTGCCGGCCCTGGTGCTGGGCGCCGCTCTGGTGCTTGCGGTCGTCTGTCTCACCGGCTTCGTCATCGGGGTGTCGAAGACTCAGCGGCAGGCCGAGGGCATCAGTTCGATCATTGTCTTCGGCCTGTCGATTCTGGGCGGAAATTTCTTCTTCATCTCCCAGGCGCCCTCTGCCATGAAGCGCCTGGCGCTGCTTACCCCGAACGGATGGGCACTGCGGGGCTTCACCGACCTGGCCACCATCGGAGGCGGCTTCGGCACCATCGCCGAGCCCGTGCTCGGCATAGCAATATTCAGCGTCATCGTGGCTGCAGTCGCGGTGGCGCTCGCCCCGAGGGCGGTGACGGCATGAGGACGCTCGCGATCGCTCAGGCATCGGGCCGCCGCCTGCTGCGCGACAAGCGGGCGCTGTTCTTCACGATCGTGCTGCCGATCGTCCTGATAGTCGTTGTCGGCGCGGTGGTCAGCGGCTTCAATACCTTCAAGGTCGGTATCGTCGATCTGGACCGGAGCCAGGCCAGCCAGCAGCTCGTGGCCGATCTTGACCACACGGCGGGCATTTCGGCGGTCCCGTACCGGAGCGTGAGCACGCTGGACAAGGCCGTCGCGCGGTCCGAGATCAACGCCGGCGTGGTGCTGCCGGGCGGTCTGCAGGCCGACGAGCTCTCCGGCCGGCCTGTCTCGGTCGGGATCGTCGCCGAGCAGGCGAACACGACGCAGCAGGCGGCGGTGAGCCGGGTCAGCTCTGTCATAGCGGCCTACGGCGGCCGGGTCGAGGCGGGGCAGTTCGCCGCGCGCTTCGGCGGCACTTTCGGCGGCGATTTCCAGCTCGCTGTCTCGCTCGCCGCCAGGACACCGCAGGTGAGCCTCGGGAAGCAGGTCGTGGCCGTTGCCCAGAACACGCTCCCGCCAGGATTCGAGTACAGCGCTCCGACTGAGCTTGTTCTGTTCGTGTTCCTGACCGCCGTGGCCGGAAGTGCGGCGCTAGTCGAGAGCCGCCGCCTGGGCATCTACGAGCGGGTCCTGGCGGCGCCAGTGCGGCCGGGCGTCATCGTCATCGGAGAATCTGTCACGGCGGTGCTGATAGCGGCGGTGCAGTCGGCGCTGATCGTGCTGGTCGGATCGGTGGCGTTCGGTGTGTCCTGGGGGAACCCTCCTGCAGCCCTGCTGCTTGTGCTGCTCTGGTGCATCGTCGGCGCCGGGGCCGGAATGGCGGCAGGCACGCTGTTCCGGACGCCGGAGCAGGCGAGCGCCATCGGCCCGGTCATAGGCATCACCTTCGCGATGCTCGGCGGGTGCATGTGGCCGCTTTCGATCGTCTCCCCGATCATGCGGACCATCGGGCATGTGACACCGCAGGCCTGGGCCGTGGACGCCTGGACGAGCCTGCTGTCAGGCCACGGCACCATCATCACTATCTGGCACCAGCTCGCGATCCTGGCGCTATTCGCCCTCGGTCTATTCGCCATCGCGGCGTTCAGATCGCGCAGGCTCCTCGGCACCTGACTGCCCGCTGCTGGTTGGTCCTGGGGAGCGTGCCACGGTTTGGTGACGTTCGCCCCTGACGTTGGCATGCGCGTCTGCGGTACGACAGTCGGGTGGGGTACGGACTGATCGGCCGGACGGTGGACGCCACCTGGCGGTGTCGGTCTCCGCGTTCCAGGACAACGAGGGCTGGTGCTGCAGGCACGGCCGCGAGGTCCGGGCCGGGTGGATGCGATGACCGGCTGCTGCCGGTCGCTGAAGCCGCCCGGGGACGAGCCCGGCGCTCACGCTGGCATGGCCCTGGTGCCACCCGGGAAGTGGGGCGTGGAGGCCGTCGTCGACAAGGACCTGACCGCAGCCGTCCTGGCAGCCGCCGTTAACGCCGATGCTCTGCTACTACTTACCGACGTTCAGGCGGTCGTTGAGGAGTTCGGTACGGCCGAAGCCCACCCGATCCGCCAGGGCACACCTACCTGCGCGCGAACCGCTTCGCACGCGGTCGAAGACCGCTCCCGCATCAGCTGGATCTGACCGGCTGCCGTGCGGCCGCGACCCTGGACAGCGCGGCTAGCGCCGTCTCGCCGGCGCAAGGCCCGCAATGGTCAGTCGTCGATGGCCTGGTAGGCGGCCGTCCAGAAGTCGATGAGGATCGGCAGCCCGGCCGGCGCGGGCGCCCGCTGGATCATCAGGATCGTGATCATGTCCTCGGCCGGGTCGTTGTGCCAGCCGGTGCCGTATACGCCCGGCCAGCCGTAGCTGCCGACCGAGGCCAGCGGCGGGTATGAGACCGGCCACGGTCCATGGTGCGTGCGCCGGGTGCGGACCGACATCCCGAACCCCCAGCCGATGTGGTCAAAGTACCCCGGCCTGAGCCCGGACACTGCCTTCTGCGCGGGCGTCAGGTGGTCGCTCGTCATCAGCGTCACCGACGGCTGCGAGAGCACCCGCTCGCCGTGGCGGGTACCGCCGGCGAGCAGGGCCGAGGCGAAGGCGAGGTAGTCGGCGGCGGTCGAGACGAGCCCGCCGCCGCCGTCCTCGAACTCCGGCGGCCGGCTCCAGTACCCGTCGGGGCCGTCCTCGACGACGAGCTCGCCGGTGGCGTCGTCGCGCTGGTATGCGGTCGACAGCCGGCTGATGTCCGTGCCCGGCACGCTGAAGGCGGTGTCCTTCATCCCGAGTGGCTCGCAGATCCGCTCGCGCAGTGCGGCACCGAAGGACATGCCCGTGGCGCGGGCGATGAGCACGCCGGTGACGTTGGCGGCGGTGTGGTACATCCAGCGCGCACCCGGCTGGCAGACGAGCGGAAGCTCGCCGAGCCTGCGGATCCACTCGTCCGGCGGCTGCGCGGGCTCGTTGATCTGATGCGCGCGCAGTGCGTCGGCGATCGGGACCGTTCCCGGCCCGGCGGCTACGATGCCGGTGCCGAGGGTGAAGGTGAGCAGATCCCGCAGCGTTATCCGGCGTTCCGCCGGGACGGTCTCGTCCAGCGGGCCCTCCGGGTCGGCGAGCACGGTCATGTCCGCCAGTTCGGGGAGGAACTCGTCGACCGGGTCGTCGAGGCGGAGCGTGCGGTCCTCGACGAGCGTCATCGCGCAGGCGGCGACGATCGGCTTCGTCATCGACCCGGTGCGGCAGATCGTGTCGGCTGTCATCGGGATCCCCGCGCCCTCGCCCTCGAAGGCGAGACTGCCGGCTGCCTCGATGTGGACCTCGCCGTGCCGGGCGACGACCGCGACCGCACCAGGGACATAGCCGGCGTCGAGGTGACGAGAGAGCACGTCGCGCACGCGGGTCAGCCGTTTCGGCGAGAGCCCACCGCTGGTCACCCTCTTCTCCTCGTGATCTTGTCCATGTTTGTACGCTATAACGACGGGCGGCCTGAGGCGGATCGATCAGCCCTCGGGCGCGCCTTCGCCGAGCACAGTCCGGATCACGTGCCGGGCATTGCGTGCCATCGCCGGGTTCGTGTTCCGGTAGTACGGCAGCGCGATCAGCGCCTGCGAGAGCGTCCGGCCCCGGCCGCGGAGCCACGTCGCGTCGTCCGTGCCCAGCGCCTCGCGGAAGACTTCCCGCGCATCGCCGGGCAGCAGGTTCCACGCCGGGAACAGGTCGCAAGCCGGATCGCCCGCCCCGAGGCACCCGAAGTCGATCACGGACGCGAGCCTGCCGCCGGCAACGAGCAGGTTGCCCGGCATGAGGTCGGCATGCAGCCACACCGGCGGGCCGTCCCACGCCGGTGCTCGCAGCGTCTCCGCCCACACGGCGGCGGCGGCCTCGCAGTCGACGCCCTCCTGCGGGATCCCGCGCAGTGTCTCGATCGCTGCCCGGGTCTCGGCATCGAGCGAGGCGACCGGACCGCCGCGATGGGCTCGCGGCGCGCCAGGCAGCGTGACGCTCCGCATAGCGGCGACGAACCCGGCCAGGTCTCGTGCCAGCAGCACTGGCTCGGTCAGCGCTCCCGCCGCCGGATTCTCGCCCGCGAGCCATCGGTACACCGACCACGGCCACGGATACCCGTCCGCGGGCTGCCCGGCGCCGAGCACCTCGGGGATGGGGACCGGCAGGTGCGGCGCGAGCCGGGGCAGCCACGCTCGTTCCAGCGATACGTCGCCGGCCCCGCTCTGCACCAGTGGCAGCCGCACGACCTTGTCGTCGCCGAGCCGGTACAGGGCGTTGACCGTGCCGCCGGACGGGAGCCGCTGCACCGCGAGCCCCGCCCATCCGGGGAACTGCCCGGCGACCAGCCGCCGGACGAGGTCGTCATCGATGGGGTGCATGCCGGCATGCATCTGCCCGGTGCTCATCGCAGGCTCGGCCCTTTCGTCGTCGACGGCCGATACTAAGGCGCGGCGCTCCGCCGGCTAGCCGGCCTTGAGCGGCTGGCACGGGCGGCCTATCGTGGGTGCTGCCGCCCCAGGGGCGGTTATGCCTGATAACCGCCGGTAGGCGGTGAGGACAGGGACATGGCCGTTTACGTGTACCGATTCGGGGGCCAGCGGCGCAAGGCCTTTACCGTGGCATATCCGCGCCCGTGGTTCGGCCTCACGGCCGACACCGAGGATGAGCTGCACCCGTTCGCGCAGAAACTCGGCCTGAACCGGCAGCTCTACCGGCCCCGCACGGTCGGCGGCCTCGAGGTGCCGCTCGTCGGGCACTACGACCTGAGCGAGGCCGAGCGGAACCGCGCGATAGCCGGGGGCGCGCAGCCGCTGACGACCCGGGAACACGCCAAGCTGCTGAAAGAGCGGGCAGCGGCGCTCGGGATAAGGCTCTAGCCGGCGCTCGCCGGCGCACGGGAGGACCCACAGCATGACGGCCACTGATCCCGCCACGGGCTGCTTCGTGTGCCGCAAGCAACGCGAGCGCGGATCGCTGCTGCCCGGCGGCCCGGTCGCCGAGGACGACCTGGTCATGCTGTCGCACGTCGTCACGCCGGATGTGCTCGGCCGGGCTGGCACGAAGGCGTACTTGGGTCACCTGATCGCGGAGCCCAGGCGGCACGCGCCCGGGATGGCCGACCTCACCGACGCCGAGGCGCGTGCCGTCGGCCTGTTGTGCACCAGGGCCAGCCGCGCGCTGCGCGAGGTCGCCGGCGCCGAGCACGTCTATCTCGCCGTCATCGGCGACGGGGTGCAGCACCTGCACGTCCACCTGATGCCACGGTTTCCGGGCACGCCGCGCGAGTACTGGTGGACGCGCGTCGACGAATGGCCGGAGGCCCGCCGGGGCGGCACCGATGAGATAGCAGCCCTCGTCCGGGAACTTCGGCTCTACCTCGCGGCACCGCCCGCCGGCAGCTAGCCGCCCGGCCGCGCCGGAAAACCCGTGCCGTCACCGCCGGCGAACATGTCAGAATCGCCTACCGTGCGCAAAGCCGATATCACGGTGGATCTGGTCCGTGAGCTGATCAGGGAGCAGTTCCCGCAGTGGGCTGGCCTGCCGGTGCGGCCGGTCGAGGCAGACGGCGTCGACAACACCACGTTCCGGCTCGGCGACGCCATGTCGGTCCGGCTGCCGAGCTCGGAGCACTACGCGGAGCAGGTCGAGAAGGAGCAGCGCTGGCTGCCCGTGCTCGCGCCGCGGCTGCCGCTGCCCATCCCCGAGCCGCTGGCCGAGGGCGTTCCCGGCTGCGGCTTCCCGCGGCCGTGGTCGGTGTACCGGTGGATCGAGGGCGAGCCCGCGACCGCGGCCGGCATTGCCGACATGCCGAGATTCGCGGCGGATCTCGCCCGGTTCCTCACCGCGATGTATGCCATTGATCCCGCTGACGGTCCCGGGCCCGGAACGCACAACTTCCACCGTGGCGGCCCGGTGCGGGTCTATGACGCGGACACCCGCGCTGCGCTCGCTGCGCTCGCGGGCCACATCGACACTGCGCTTGCGGCGGAGGTGTGGCTGGCTGCCACCGAGGCCCGGTGGGACGGCAGGCCGGTGTGGTTCCACGGGGACGCGCAGCCGGGCAACCTGCTCGTCCGCGACGGGCGGCTGAGCGCCGTCATCGACTTCGGCACCTCCGGCGTGGGGGATCCGGCCTGCGATGCGACGATCGCGTGGACGTTCCTGTCTGGCGACAGCCGTCAGGTGTTCAGGGACGGTCTCCCGTTCGACGCCGCGACCTGGGCGCGCGGACGCGGCTGGGCGATCTGGAAGGCGATGATCGTGCTGGTCGATGAGCTCCGCGACGATCCTGATGGCGCCGCGTACACGGCCGGTGTCATCGACGCAGTACTCGCCGACCACCTCGCCGCGCGGTAACGCGCCGGGCTGCCAGGCGCCCGATGCGGACACGGGCGCGACGTTCCCGGCGATACCGTCATGCCATGGCGAGCGTTGCGGAAAGACCTTGAACTTCAGCGAGGAACTGCGGCCCGCCGTGATATCGGGCGACCTCACTGTCTCCTTCCGGCTCTGGCGGCGGCCCAAGGTAAGGGTGGGCGGGCGGTATCCGGTAGGCCCGGCCGTCATCGAGGTCGACTCGATCGAGCTGGTGCCGTTCGCCGCCATCACGGCCGCCGACGTGCGCCGGGCGTGCGAGCCCGACGTGGAGGCGCTGCGCCGCCGCGCCGTGCACGCCGGGCCGGTCGGCGACGACACGCTGCTGTACCGGATCGAGTTCCACGTGACGGGGGACGCCCGGTGACAGGAGACGCGCTCGCCGGTGCGCGCCGGCGGATCGCGGCGCGGCCGGCCGCC
>Ga0335078_10003749_pt1 | contig 22626 bp, 20 predicted proteins | sample Lox_Sample_32_FD_206711 | JGI IMG/M metagenome (GOLD analysis project Ga0335078, IMG submission 206711) | Soil microbial communities from Loxahatchee National Wildlife Refuge, Florida, United States - Lox_Sample_3.2 | ecosystem: Environmental > Terrestrial > Soil > Wetlands | place: USA... | reverse complement strand
TCCGGAGCGCACCGGCCGCGCGTTTGACTGGCACACGACGCTTGATCCGCGCGAGGTCGCACGCGCGATCCGCCGAGCGCTCGCCGACGGCGAGCAGCAGCTCGAGGATCCAGCGCCGCCCGGCTAACCGGGCCGCGTAGGCACCGCTCGCCACCCCAGCCCACACTTCTCTTCTCCCCCCGACGGGGCGTCTCCCGACGGCCTGTTCGTCCTAATAGCGGCTTCCGAGCACCCACGAGTGGCCCTGGCTGTTCGCGCGGACGCGATCTAACCCAACGCAGCGGCCCCACGCCGTCCAGCGGCCGGCTGTCGGGCTGTGCGCGCGCCCCCGGTAGCCCGCGTGTTTGCGGCCACCCGCACGATCGGCGGGTGAGAACGCCGCCTCGACATCTCATCTCCGCGCCAACGCGGCCATCCCCGCACGTGCCAACGCCGGCGCCAGCCCCGGGCTGGCGCTCCGCGCGGCCCGCGCCAACGCGCCGCCCCCGCCATCGCCGATCGCCCGCCGCTGCAGGCAATCGGCTCACTCTGCGCACCGGGAAGCTAGGACCATCGAGGCGTTTCTTAGAAGCGCTAACGCTACTCGTCAAACTAGGACCGTCCCGGCGAGAGTGGCGCCCCTCAGATCTGTTCAAAAGCCAACCATCGAACAGCTGTCACCGAAGAAACAGGCAGTCAGAAGCCGCTAGCAAGCTTCCGAGCAGGCAACGAGCTTCAAGGCGTGCCGATGCTCTGCAGCCGAGCATCGAGCGTTAGCCTGCTCTCAGGCTATGCGAACGCTGTTGCCTGATCTCCCTCCCGCTCCGTTCGATGAGCTACTCGCACAACGCGACCGGGTGGGGGGTGGTCAGCCCTCCTTGGTGTTGGTGCGGCGTTTGAGGCCGTGGCGGAAGCGCGTCCCCGCGGTCGCGCTCCTGGCGCAGCGCCAAAGATCGCGCGAGCGCACCCGGCTTGCGCTGCAAGAGATCTTAGGTAGTGATCGAGCTTGGCGCTGATCTGATGCTTGTCGTCAAGCCGCTCGTGGACGGCGATCTGCTTGCCGTCGTGCCAGAACGAGATCTCTGACGCTTCGATCCTCGCGCGGATCCGCAGCCCGGCCAGCGACGCCGGCACCGAGTAGCGGTTCGCGCGGACCGGCGCCAGCGCCTTTGCATCCACCCTCGGGGTCGCCTCCTCCCACGTCGGGAACGGCTCGCGCGGAAGGTCGCCCAACCAGGGGGCTGCCGTTAACGGGGTCACGAGGGGCAATGTGATCGGCTGGCCCCGCGTCGCAGGGACGACTGAGGGCGACGACCGCTGCCTTGTCGCGTTGAAGCAGCAGCACCGTCGAGCGCGAACGAGAGCGCTGCAATCGTTCCGATGGGTAGTCTCGCTGGCCGGTCTGCGCCGATTCGAGTCCACTGGACGCGTTGTTCCCAGTCGAGCGCCCCCGGAAGCGATCCGCGAAGACGCGGCTCGACCGTGCCCGATTGAGGCGGGGCGAGAAGCTCGCTTACCTGTTCGACTTCGGCGACGAGTGGCGCGTTCTGCTGACCGCGAAGACAATCCGCGCCGATGACGGCCGGTCTTACCCGCTCGTGCTGGCGGCGGTCGGTGATGCGCCGCCCCAATACCCGGGCGAGGCCGACGCCGCCTGATCAACGGGTCGCCCGCCAATCGCGGGCGCGGCCTTCACCGGCGGAGCTTGCCGGGGGCTCCCGAGTGGCCGGCTGACGGTGGCGGAAATGGATCGCCGCCTCGCTCGCGCTCGAGCTCCCGCCCACGCTCCAGCGCAGCCCAAAGCGCAGCGGCTGATCGAGACGCTGCAGATCAGCCACTCAGATCGGCCAGCTCGCCAGCTTGGCCGCGAGCTGGCGCGCCACATCGGGCGGTAGGACGGACCTCGACCGCGCTGCCAGCTCACAGCAGACCACGCCGTTGCCTGAGGTCGACCAGCAGATCCAGGTCGCTGCCGTCCCGTCCTGCTGCTCTCCGCGTGCCACTGAGCCGAACACCCGTGCCAGCCGCTCGCGTCGTAGCGCGCCGCCAGCCGCTCGAGCTCACCCTCACCGCGTCACTGAACGAGCGCAGCGAGGCAGTGACGCGGCGAGGGAATCGGCGTGATCTCAGGCGAGGATGCGCATCTAGACGAATTTTGACCAAGTGATGAATACATCCGACCGATCATGTAGGTTGCGCCGCCTACCCATGTCCCTCTCGGACCCTGACAACTACCGGCGCGCCATCGCTTCGCGACCGAGGCCTGTCCACGCGGGCTTCAGGGCAACCCTCGACCGCGGTCGAGGAGACCCACGCGTCTGCGATGCGCGCCATCCGGTGCGCTCCACCTGCCAGCAACCCCGGGTCGATGCTGGCCGGCGTGAGCGAGTCGACCACCACCCAGAGCCGTGTGACGAATCCTCGACGAGGATCGCCACGGCGCCTCACCAAAGACCGAGGCACCACCGACCCGAACGAACGCCTTCCCGCCCGTGGCTGCGGCTGCGGACGGATCGACGACCGGCAACACCCCGGCCGGCGTCGATGGCAATAACACTTACCGCCATGGGGACAACAAATGACCACCTCCGACGGAACTCGCTCCGCCACGGCTGAGCTCGCCGACCCTGTTCAAGGCCAGTGGCGAGGCTCATCACGAGGGTCGCCGCCGGCTGTGCCCCGACGCGGCACGGATATGTTGTACATGAGACTCGCCAGCACTCGATGAGCGACGAGCCACAGCCAGCAGCACCCCGGGATCAGAGCGCCCGCGGCGGCGACGAGCGTATCGACGCCGCCCACTCCGCATACGCCCGCCGCACCGCCCAGCGCGCCCGGCGCCGACGCGCCGAGACCCAGGCGATGCGACACGAGCGCGAGCGCCTCGCGCTCGCCCACCAGCTACGCCGCGAGCTGCAAGCGCTCGCCCAAGGCGCAGCCGACCTCGCCCGTCAAGCCCAGACGCAGGGCAAGGCGGCCGAACAGGCAGCAGGCCGCCTCGCTGGCCGTCGCGCCCGCGCCCGTGAGGCGCTCACCCAGGCTGACCGGTTCGCGCTCGATCCCGGGCTGGCAGAGCTCGAGCCGGCCGACCGCTCAGCGCTCGAGCTGCCCGACCGCTGACAGCCGGCCGCGAGGTCTCGTACCCGTGCTTGATCTCGAATACGACCTCAAGACGATCTGCCGGCGCAACCGCGACGGCTCGCACATGACCCAGGCCCAACGCGAGCAGCGCCTGCGGATGATCGCCCGCGACCTGCACCGCCTCGGCTACCGCAACATGCGCGCCGGCTCGCTCAAGCCAAAGCACGTGCAAGCGCTCGTCGCCGACTGGCACGAGCGAGGCCTCTCGGCGGGAACGATCAAGAACCGGATGGCAGACCTGCGCTGGTGGGCGGAGAAGACCGGCAAGCAGTCGGTGCTCGCCAACGACAACGCCCACTACGGGATCGAGCAGCGGATCTTCGTCACCAACCAGACCAAAGCGCGTGAGCTCCCCACCGACGCGGTCGCGCTCGTCGACGATCAGCACGTCCGCATGTCGCTGCGCCTCCAAGAGGCGTTCGGGCTGCGGCGCGAAGAGTCGATCAAGTTCTCCCCCACCTACGCCGACCGAGGCGACCACCTGCACCTCAAGGCGTCCTGGTGCAAAGGCGGCCGCGTCCGCGAGGTCCCGATCCGCACCGCCGAGCAGCGCGCGCTGCTCGCGCAGGTGCACGCGTTCGCCGGCAAAGGGTCGCTGATCCCCCCCGAGCGCACCTACATCCAGCAGCGACGCGTCTACGAGCGCCACGCCGCCCGCGCCGGGCTCTCAAAGCTCCACGGCCTGCGTCACGCCTACGCCCAATCGCGCTACCGCGAGCTGACCGGTTTCGACGCGCCCGCTGCCGGCGGCCCCACCAGCCGCCAGCTCACCCCCGAGCAACAAGCGCTCGACCACCAAGCACGCCAGACGATCTCCCGCGAGCTCGGCCACGAACGCGAACAGATCACCGCCGTATACCTCGGCAGATAGCCGCTCTTCACAAGGGCAGCTCCAAAGGTCTCACAGATAAAAGCGTATAAAATGTCGAATTTATACGCTAGCCTCCGGTTGTGGAGACAAGCATCTACACGCCGGGAGCGGGGCACCGGCCGCCCGTGCTGGCCGGCCGCGACACGCTCATGCAGAGCTGGCGGCTGATGCTCAACGATGTCGCTGTCCGCGGCCGGGTCGTCGCCCGCGACATCGTCCTTGCGGGGCCACGAGGGATCGGCAAGACCGCCGCGCTGCTGGCGTTCGGGGACATCTGCCGGTCAAGCCACTATGAGGTCGTCAACCTACAAGCGGCCGCCGGGAACGCGAGCCTAGTCGAGAGCCTGCTCAGCGAGGCACGCGAGCAGATCGACGTCGACGCGGGGACGTGGCAGCGGGCGAAGCGCGCATTTGAGCGGATCGGCGGCGTCGACATCCCGGTCGCGGGGTTCGGCGCCGGGATGAGCACCCGCGACCACCGCCAGGCGCCGCCGCCGGTCAGTCCGGGTAGTCTCGCCCGTGCTCTGGCTGACCTGGCAGACGAGGTTCGCCGTGATCATCCGTCGGCTGGCGTGCTGATCACTATTGACGAGATGCAGGTCGCGCCGGCAGCGGATCTCGCCCTGCTGGCGGCCGCGCTGCAACGGCTCAACGCCGACTACCCACAGGCGATCGTGCTGTTCGCCGGCAGCGGTCTGCCGCACATGCCGGAGGTGCTGCGGGGCGCCGGCGTGACCCATCCCGACCGGCTGTTTGACATCCGACAGCTGCCCCTTACTCTGAGCTGCGAAGACGCGCGGTTTGCAATCGTCGAGCCCGCCCGCACGCACGATGTGCGGTGGGAGCCCGCTGCCGCCGATCTCATCGTGCAGGCCACCAATGGCTATCCGGCCCACCTGCAGCTGTTCGCCGACCACGCCTGGCGGCTCGCTGACGCCAGCGCACACACGATCACGCTCGCCGACGCCGAGAGCGCGCTGTCGGCAGCGGGCGCCGAGCTTGAGGAGCACACACTAGGAAACTGGTGTCAAACTCATCTTTGCGCTGATAGCCAAACATCCGGTGCGTGCCTAAACGCCGTCATACACAGCTTTACCGAATTCCGGGTATTTGAGTCTTTGGCGAAAAACACCAGCCTCCTAGGCCCGTGGCTTGAGCGGCTGACCGACCGGCAGGCCGAGCTTCTCACCGCAATCGCGCTACACGGCGGCACCGCCACGACGGCCGATCTGACGGCCACGCTTCAGCGTTCCTCATCGACGACCTACTCGCGCACGCGCGACGAGCTGATCACCGCAGGGGATATCTACGCCCTGCGTCGGGGCGAGCTCGCGCTGACCGTGCCCTTGTCCGGACCCTACCTGGCCGCGCATTACGAGGAGCTTCGCGGGCGCGCGTCTGTACCCGTGTTGGCGCTGGATGAGATGCGAAGCGTCGCCGAGGCGATCGCCATCGGCTCGTTTGGCCCGCGCCGGACAACGCTGATTCTCCCGTCCGCGTCATCGGGCAACCCCGACATGGCGACGGCCCGTGAGGAACAACGGAACGAAAAGTGCCGCTAAGGGTTTCCGATCAGACCGTGTACACGTGCAAGTGGCCGCGTCTGCTCCGTCCGCGCGCTACGCGAAGGCTGCGTCGGCTATTGGGCTGCTTTGCGTCGCGACCATGCCTGCTTGTAACCCTCGGTGCGGCGCGGGTGCTTGTCTTTGCTTCGCTTGGAAGGCGGCGCCGCCCATCGGCTTGCCCTGAGCCCTGCGGCGTGCCAGGCCGGCGCGAATCCGCTCGGATCGTCGGACTGACTCTTGCGTGGCGACCCATGCGGCGACGGCGGCCAGTAGCTCGGTGGTCGCGTCGGAGCCGTTGAGCCACGGCTCTTGATGGCTGACCAAGGAGACGTTGCGCTCGCGCAGCTCGCGGATGAGCCGCAGCAGCTCCTCGATGCCTTGGCGGCAGAGGCGGTCGGCTGCCCAGACGACGAGCACGGCGAACTCGCCGCGGTGCGCGTCGTCGAGCATGCGCTGTAGCGCCTGGCGGTGCTCGCCTTTGTAGGCGGAGGCGTCCGCGATCTCGTAGCGTCGCGTGATCTCCCAGCCGCGGTGCTCGCAGAGGCGCTCGAGGTCGGGGATCTGGTTGTCCTCGTGCTGGCGATCGGTCGAGACCTGCGTCCAGATCGCTGCCTTCGCGCTCATTGAATTGGACTTGAGTCCAGTTCAAGCCGAATGTGAGGCTCGCCATGCCCACAGATCCGGGGGATTTAGCGTGCCGGGATCGACCTAGTCCAATTCATGCGCAGATCGGAGCGAGACGACTGCTCCCGCCGAGATCGTAAGCGCACCACGGCATCACACTTCCGCTCCCGGCCCAATCGTTAGCAACGCAGTTGCAAGTGCCCGGGGAGGTGCGCTCGAGAGCGCAGGGCAGTCAGAGCAGGAAGAGCAGGTCCGGTGCGCGACCCGGCGACGCTCACGTCGGGCTGGTCTCCCAGGGGTTGAGCAGCGGCACGTCGCAGCCTTCGAAGTCGCTCGTGTTACGGGTCACGATGGTCAGATCGTGGACGCGGCCGGTTGCGGCGATCAGGCTGTCGACCGTATTGCGTGGGGTGGCCGCGTTCAGGCGTCCCCATTCCTCGGCGACCCGGGCGTCGACCGGGAGAATGCGGTCAGAAAAGCGTGCGTTGAGCTCGCTGAGCCAGGTCGCGAACACGTCGGCCTGGTCGGGGTCACGAGCACGAAGCCGTTCGATCCCTTTGCGGATCTCTCCGAGCGTCAGCACACTCAGGTGAAGGTCGACGTCGGCGACCTGGGTCGCCCACGCTTTGACGTTCGGATCGCGACCGCGGCGAATCTCCGAGACCGCGTTGGTGTCGAGCAGAAACCTCACAGCTCGATTTCACGACCACGGTCCTCAGCGCGGTCGAGTTCGAGCTCATCGAAAGTCGGCGCGGATCGGATGAACTCGATCAGGCTCGGTTCAGCGCCGCGCAAGCGCCGGTAGTCCTCGGCCGACACCACGACCACGGCCTCCTTGCCGTGCTTGGTGACGACTTGCGGACCGTCGCGACGTGCACGTTCGACGAGCTCGCTGAAATGCTGCTTGGCTGCTTGTAACTGCCAGGCCACACGGCCTCCTGTTATCTGGACAGACTGGACAGACTGGACAGACTGGACAGACTGTATCAGGCGTGCGGTCGTACCCTGCGGTCTGCACGGTCCGGGGAGGCCGCTGGGAGCCGAGCTCAGTCTTCATCGTCGTCGTCCGCGTCTTTGCCTTCGGACAGGTCGCGTAGTTCTCGCAGCCGCCCGTCCAGCGCGGGTAGCAGGAACGAGTAGTCGCCTTGGACGGCGAGGTGGCGGCGCATGAACGGGTGCAGACGGCGCACGTCTTGGTCGAGCACGGCATGGCCGGCGGCGCGGAGCTGCTCAAGCGCCTCGTTGATGTAGACGGTGTTCCAGAGGACGATGCAGTTGAGCACCAGCCCGAGTGCGCCGAGCTGGTCCTCCATTCCCTCCCGATAGCGCTGGTACAGCTCGCCCTTTGAGCCGTGAAACACCTTGCGGTGAGCGCGTGACGGCCCTCTTGCAGGTTGCGGATCCAGTGGACATCGCGCCGGTAGGCCTCGTCATCGATCAGCTGGAGGATGTGAAGGCTCTTGAAGATCCATCCGTAGTGCTGGATCGCCTCTCCCAACGGGGTCGGGTTCCCGTCCCGTTGCAGAACGCGGGTGACGTCGTATGCCCGGACGGCGCCGGTGTAGATCGAGGCGACCACGCGCAGGATGTCCGGCCAGTGGCGCTGGATCTTGTGAAGGTCCAGCCGACCACGGGCGGCGGCGTTCAACGGCCCGTAGTCGGCCGTGCGGTCAACCCGCCAGGCCCGCTGATCTGGCATGTCCGCCAGCTCCGGTCGGTAGTCGATCAAAGCGACATCGAGGGCGTGCAGCGAGTCGCGCGACCTCCCTGTAGGCGCTGTCGAGAGCTCGCGCGTGACTGGCGAGCAACTCGGTTGGGTCCTCGGGCAGCCCGAGCGCCTGCAGTACCGGCCGCTTGGCGTTCTCCCATGCGTCGCCTGAGAGCAGCGGGGTGCGGGGGTCGCGCCAGCGGGAGGATCGGGGCGCGAAGATGTCGCGGCGCTTGAGATGCCGGTGGAACTGCGTCAGCACGCAGAACACGTACGCGTTGCGGTCCACCGCCCCGTCCGCTGCCGGTTGTCCGTACACGAGCCGCCGCCAGGAGCCGCGCAGAAGGCCCTCGTCGATGTCGGAGGCCTTGAGCTTGCGACGGCGATCGAGCAACCACGGCATCCGTCGCATCTGTGCGAGCTCGGCCTCGCCCTCGGCGTTTGATCGCAGCTCGATCACCTCGCACAGCTCCCGCAGGAACCCCGAAACGAGCCGGATGCGCTCCGAAAGCTTCGCCCGCACGTCGCCCTCGTCGTCCTCGTCCATGTGCGGGACGAGCTCGTCGACGGTCTCGACCGCCGCTCGCAGCTCCTCGCGGCTGGCGACCACCTCGATCTCCCGCCACAGATCCTCGACCCGCACCGTCTCGACCTGGCCGAGGGCCTCCAGCAGTCTCCCGACCGCGGCGGCCAGCGTCGCCAAAGCGCGCGCCAGCCGCGGATGCTCCCGCGCTCGCTTCTTGGTGGTCTCCCGCTCGGCCCTGCCGAGCAGCTCGGTCGTCATGATCAGGTCAAAGAGCTCGAGGCAGTCATCGATCGAGACGGCTTGCAGATGCCAGACCGTCGCGACCAATGTGGCTGTCCGCCGGGCTGGCGGATGGCGGCGCAGGTGCGCCGCTTTGGCCTGAAGCCCGTAGCGCGCCAGATCCACCAGCCGTCGCGCCGGCACCAGGGCGCGGACCCGCTGCGCATCGACCCCGACCCCATGGATGTCGCGCACGCGATCAAGCGCGAGCTTGAGGTTCTTGCCCGTCGGGTCGGCCGGACCTTTGCGCGCCCGCTCCAGGTCCGAAATCCGCTCCCCCTCGGCAACCTCGAGCAGCCCATCCAGCGCCACGAGTTCAGACTCCGACGGGGCGGCCGCCAGCGTCTCCCACAGCCGCCGGTCGCCCTCCGCGCGGGCACGGGCGACGAGCCGCGCGAGCGTCGTCACACCGGGCAGCAGCACGCGGCGCTCGCGCAGCCAGCCGACCGCATCGGCGAAGATTGCGCGCGGACCATCGCCGGTCATGTACGACCGCGCCGCGACCCACTGCTCGAACTCGTCACTGACTGCGGCGAAATCCCTCAGCCCCTCCGAGGCCTTGATCTCCTCCGCATGCTCAAACCGGGTCCGCCGCCGGTCCAGGTAGCGTGCCGCGCACGACGGATCCTCAATCTCGAGCTGGCGCGCGACGTACGCCAGCACCACCGGTGGGACATCAGTCGGATCGGGCAGAAACGTGCCCAGCCACCGGACCGTCGTCAGCTGTAGTGCGAACCCGAGCTGATTTGGCGCGCCGCGGCGCTTGTCGATCAGCTCCCGGTTCGCGTCATCCAGGAAGAAGACCCGGTCCAGCTCCGCCCGCGACGGCGCGCCATCGAAGCGACCGTACGTCGCCGCCTCGGCATCCGACAGGAACTCGACCGGCACCCGCGCACGATAGCCACGATCATCGGCTTCCGCGCCGCTCGCTTAGCGGCACTTTTCGTTCCATTGTTCCCCACAGCCCGCGACGTACACGGGCGGCATTGGTAATTTTTTGGCATGAGAATTACCATGGATTCAGCCGGACGCCTGGTGGTGCCCAAGGCTCTGCGTGCCGAGCTCGGGATCACGGGACCAGCCGAGCTCGAGGTCAGCGCCCGCGATGGCGTCATCGAGCTCGCAGTCGCCGATGTTCCAGCGCACGTCGAAGCTCAGGGTGAGCGTGCGGTGATCGTGAACGACGCGCCGGTCAGGACCCTCACGGTTGAGGACGTGCGCGCTGCGATCGACCGCATGCGGCGGTGATTGCGCCCGATTCGAGCGTGGCGATCGCGGCAGCCGCGTCATGGCACGTTGCGCACGAGGCTGCCGTGGCTGTGCTTGCTGGCGACCAGGCTTCGCTGATCGCTCACGTCGCATTCGAGACCACGGCTGCGTTGAGCAGGATGCCCGAGGGCCAGCGCCTTGCGCCGGCGGTCGTGTTGGAGTGGCTCCAGCTGCGGTTCGGCTCCAGGTGGCTCGCATTACCCGCCCCGGCGACGCGCCGAGCTTTGCAGACCGCGGTCGAGCAAGGCATCCGGGGCGGCGCTCTGTACGACGCGCTGATCGCAGCGACGGCACACCATCATCGTCACACGCTGATCAGCGCGGATCGGCGTGCGGCTGCTGCCTACACCGCGCTGGGCGTCGAGGTCGCCTATATCGTCGCCGGCTGACAACCACGTCGACAACGCCACCTTCGCACCACCAGCCGCGCCAAGCTCTCCACCAACCAGTAGCCTTTACCAGGCAGCTCCAAGGACGGAACAACTGCCCGGGACCCACCAACCAGCACGCGCATCCGCGCCCCGATCGGCCACGTCGAGAACGACAGCAGCACTGCTGCTGGTCGCCTTCGCCGCGGCGCTGGTCAACCGCATCGCGTTCATCGCGATCCTCGCGCTCGCCGGGCTGCGGCTGGCGTGGCCGCTGCTGGCAAAGCTCACGCATCCGCCGGATGACCAGCGTGCCAACGCGCTGGCGAGACCTGCGACCGTCGGCGAGCTGCACGACCGCGCTCGCGACGCCGGCGGCGGCGCGTACCTCGCGCACTCCGCCAACGGCGAATGGATCGCCGCCCCGCCCGAGGTCGCTGGTCTCGTGCTCGCCGGGCCGCGAGCCGGCAAGACCAGCTGCGTCGTGATCCCCGCGCTGGTCGCCCATTCAGGTCCCGCGCTGTGCACCTCCACCAAGCCCGAGCTCCTGCACGCCACCATCGCCGCCCGTCAGGCGCTCGGCCACGCCTGGCACTTCAACCTCACCGACGCCGCCACCCCCGCCGGCACGACGCCGCTGCATTGGTCGCCGCTGACCCGCGCCCGCGACTGGCAAGGCGCCCAGCTCGTCGCAGACGCGATGACCGGCGTCGCGCAGACCGACCGCGACGCCGCGCACTGGTCAGAGCGCGCCGCCGCGCTACTGGCCGCCACCTTCCACGCCGCCGCGACCGGCGGGCTGTCGATCACCGAAGTCTCCTCCTGGATCCTTCGCCACGATCTCGAACCGCCGCTCGCCGAGCTCGACCCCGCATCCATCGCCGCCGACGTGCTCGCCGGCATCAAGCAAACCGCCGACCGCGAACGCTCGGGCATCTTCTCGACCGCCGCTAGAGTCCTGCGCGCCTACCGCTCCCCCACCGCGCTAACGCTCTCGAGCGAGCCGAACTTCAACCCCCACGCGTTCGCCTCCTCGCGCGACGCGATCTACATCGCCTGCCCCGCCCACGAGCAGGAGCTCCTCGCCCCGCTCGTCGTCGGCCTGCTGACCGACATCCGCCACGCCGTCTACGCCGCCGCCTGGAACGACCACCGCGCGCCGTGGCCGCCGGTCCTGTTCCTGCTCGACGAGTGCGCCAACGTCGCCCCGATCCCCGACCTGCCTGCGATGCTCTCAGAAGCCGGCGGCCAAGGCCTGCAAGCGATCTGCGTCTTTCAAGACATCAGCCAGGTCCGCCGCCGCTGGCCCCGCGAAGCAAACGGGTTCATGTCGCTGTTCGGCGCCAAGGTCATCCTCGCCGGCGTCGCCGACCCCAAAACCCTCGAGCAACTCTCGCTGCTCGCCGGCGACTGGGACCGCCCCGTGCAAACCCGCTCCGAGCAACGACCCGCGAGCCTGTTCGGCCCCCTTGGCCAGCACACCAAGACCGACAGCTGGACCACTCGCCGCGAGCGGATCATCCCGCCCGACCGCATCGCCCAGCTCAAGCGCGGCGAAGCGCTGGTGATGATCGGACCGCGCTGGGAGCTCGTCCCCACGCTCCCCTACCACCAGCACCCCCTGTTCGCCCAGCTCACCCGGCCGCCCGCAAGCCCAGCAGCGCCGGCCACCGCGTTGCTCGAGCCGACGTCATAGCAAACGCCCACTTCCCTTTGATCGCCAGCATGAAAGCTGGCTGGTCGACACGTCAGCAAGACATCAGTTCAGCCAGCGAGATAGCTGACACGTTTGCCAACGAGATAGCTGACGTGTTTGCTGACAAACACGTCAGATGACACGTTTGTCAGCAGGTTTGCTGACAAACGTGTTGAAGGACTTGATGTCTTGACGACGAACGACACGAATGATGGTGATCCTGGCCGTGACGAACCTGAAGGGCGGAGTGGGGAAGACCACGACCGCCACAAACCTCGGCTGCGCGATCGGGGAGACCGGCGCACGGGTGCTCGTCGTCGACCTCGACGGCAGCGCATTCGCGCTCACCCGAGCGTTCGGCCTCGCGCCGTCGCAGGCGCCGGCGAGCACGTTCGAGGTGATGACCGGCCAGACGCCGCTTGCACATGCCGTCCGTGAGCTCGTCGCGCCCGGCGTAGATCTCCTCGCGGCCCGCAGAGAGCTCGCGTCCCTCGAGCTGCAACTGGTGTCGGAGATGGGCAGAGAGACCGTCCTGGCGCAAGCTCTCGCCGGCCGCCTCGACGCCTATGACGTCGTCTTACTGGACTGCCCGCCGACGCTGTCGCTGCTGACGGTCAACGCGATCTTCGCCGCCCAGCAACTGCTCGTGCCAGTAAGCCTGGCCGATGCGGGCGCGGTGCAGGGGGCGGCGGAGCTGCGCGGCGCCGCGCAGCGTGCCCGGAGCGCCGGCGCGAGCGTCGAGATCCTCGCGGCCGTGCGCTGCAAGGTCGACGAGCGCCGCCTGGCGTCGCGCGCGATCGACAGCGCGCTCGGCGAGCTCGGGATGCCGGTGGCGCAAACGACGATCCCAAACGCGGCGGCGTTTGACACGTCGATCGCGCTCGGAGCGCCGCTCCTGCTCAGCCAGCCCGATCACCGCGGCGCGTGGGCCCACAGGCGCCTCGCCAACGAGCTCGGTCTCACTCGCACGACGCTGGCGGCAGTGGCGTGAGCACCGTCCCGAAGATCACCGTCGCAGACGACCCGCTCAGCAGCACAACCGCCAGTCCCGCGCCGGCGGTGCGGCCGGCGCCGGAACCCGCCGCGGCGCCGCCCCGCCGACAAGTCAATACGGCTCCCACGCCGTCGGCGGCGAGCAGCGAAGAGGCCGCGCCAACGCGGTCGGCGGCCGGCGAGCCGCCGCCGCTGGACGAACGTCTGGAGCTGATCTCCGCCCGTCTGCCGGCCAGTCTCGCCGGCCGCCCGGCGCGGATGGCGGTCAAGCTGCGCGAACGCACCGGCGTCACGCAGAAGGCCCTGCCGGCGCAAGAGCTGATCGCCGTCGCTCTCTGGGCCGTGATGGGTGACCCGGACGACCCCGACGCCGTCGACGCCTTCGAGCAGCTGTTGCGCACATACCGCAGCCGGCGGTATGCACACGCAGCGGCCGATCTGGCCAGCGAAGCCGTGACGCGGACGCCTTGATCGTGCATCTGCGAGCAGCTTGCGTTGGCGCGGGCGGGCGTTCACAGCTGCGCGATCTCTGTGTTTCGCCCGTCGCGGAGACGAGCAAGCGCGCGCATTGTGGGTGGCTAATAGCGCGCCAAGGAGGCGCCCCGGAGGTTCCAGCACCCTTGGCTCGGTAACGTGCTTTACGGTGGCGACTTGCTATAGCGCTACGCTATGGCGCTATGGCTCGCGATACCGCGACCATCAGGGTTCCCCGCCTCGTTCGCGACAGCCTTGCCCGCGCCGCCCGTGATCGCGGCGTCTCGGTGGCGGCCTTGATCGCCGAGCTGGCCGAGCGTCTGGAGCGCGACGCAATGCTGCACTCAGAACGTGAGGCCACGCTGAAGGACGTCGAGCGCACGGCGGTCGCAAGCGAGGAGCGCGACTGGGAACAAGCGCTCCCCGATGGCATCGACTGAACCGCGGCGCGGCGAGCTTTGGCTCGTTTCGCTCGGCGCCGCTCGCGCGCGTGAGCCCGGCAAGAACCGCCCGGCGATCGTCGTGTCCGTCGACGAGCTGCTCGCGGGCACAGCCGAGGAGTTGGTTGTAGTCGTGCCGGTGTCGGCCTCCCGAGCGCCCTCGGCGCTCAGACCATCCGTTGACGCGCGCGAGGGCGTCGACCGCCCCAGCGTCGCGGTGCCGCGTGCGATCCGAGCCGTCGGGCGCGATCGTCTGCTGCGCGCGCTCGGAAGGGCTCGCCCAGAGACGTTGGGCGCCGTCGAAACCGCTCTCAAACTGATCCTCGGCCTCGACCATTAAGCAACTCACGCGGCCAACTGAACCGGGCCGGCATCGGCGAGTGGGTGCAGTATCAGCTTTTGTCTACAGCTCACTACATGAGTAGCGAGGCGATCCGGATCCCCCCCGAGTCGGAGACGCTGCGCGCGTTACGGAGCGAAGTGCGCAAAGCGGTGGGCGCACGGCTCCGGCGGCCCCCAGCGCTACGCGGCGGGACTGTCTTGATCGCCATGAACGAAATGATATTGTATCATGCGATGCTATAAAAAAATGTAATTAAAAGGCGAAAGGCCGATGATCGAGCTGACGACGGACATCTGTGCTTTCCCGGGCTGTGAGCGGCCGGTGGTGCCCGGGCCGGAGGGCGCCGGGCGTCCCGCCCGATACTGCGAGCTGCCGGAGCACAACGCGCAGACCGCCTTCCGGGAGCGCCGCCGGCGCGCCGCGGCGGGGGAGCCCGAAGATGGTGAGGGTGTGCGCGATGGCGGCGATCGCCCGGTAAGCCTGGCGGCGATGAGCCTGCGTGCGCTGGCGGGCAAGCTGTCCGCTGATCTGGAGCGAACATCGGCAGATCTCGAGCGCACGCGCGAGGTGATCGGGGTGCTGGCCGATACCGAGCAGCTGGAAGCTGAGCTGGCGGCGGTACGTGCCGATACGCAGGCGGAGGTCAGCCACGCGGCTCAGCAGCAGGCGGCGACGCGGCGGGAGCGGATGGAGGCTGACGAGGCGGCTGAGGCCGCATTGCGCGCGGCTGAGGACGCCGAGCAGCGCGCGAGGGAGGTGATCGAGCGCGCGCAGCAGGCGGAGGCCCGAGCGCGTGACGCCGAAGCTCGGGCCGAGGAGGCCGCGCGGGCCGCGCGGGACGCGATCGCGCACGCCGAGGCGGCGATTGCGGCGCAGGTGGCGGCCGAGGCCTCGGCCGGTGACGCGCGCCAGCGGGCCGAGCGATCGGCGGCGCAGGCCGAGCTGGCCGAGCAGCAGCGCGATCAGGCGGTCGCGCGCGCGAGCGATGCCGAACGCGAGCGCGACCGCGCGGTCGAGCAGGCACGTCAGGGCGACAGCGACCGCAAAGCCGCCGAGCAGAACGCGCAGGGCGCGCGGGCGGACGCCGAGCGCGCCTACAGGCAGGCCGCGGGTGCCGAGCAGCGCGCCGAGCAGGCCGACACGCGCGCCCAGGCGGCGCTCGACCGCGCCGACCGGACCGAGGAACAGGCGCGTGCCGAGCGTGCCGAGCTCGACCGCGAGCTGGGGCGCCAGCGCGACGCTCGGCAGGCCGCGGAGCTCGAGCAGGGACGCGCGCAAGCCGCGCTGGACGCCGAGCAGCGGCTACGCGCACGCCTGGAACAGGAGCTCGAAGCCACGCACAAGCGCGTTGCCGCGGCGGAGAAGGCCAGGGACGCGGCGATCGCGACGCTCGAGCGCGCGGCGAGCAGAGCCACCACTACCGGAAGGAACAAAGGCGCATGAGTCGCCGCCGGGCAAACACCGGCGATGACGAGCTTCGCTCTGGCCGTCCGTATTCGGGCCACAGCGGGTCGAACGACCTAGCCGACTGACCGCACCCGCTCTTGCCCGAGCGAGTTCACGGCGTGAGCGATTAGAGCTGCGCCGCCGGCGATCAGCACGGAGTCGTCGAGCGCCTCGGCAAGTGCGAGGTAGCTCGCGTCGTATGCCGTCATGGCGTCTCGCAGGTCCCAGACTCGCGAGCGCAGCGGCGCGTGCGGGTACCGGATCAACCTGATGCTCGCGAGATCCGTGACAGCGTCGCCCGCGCGCTCGGTGCTGATCTTCCCGCCCCTTACCAGCCCGCGGAGGGCGTTCAGCGTCTGAGGCTCGATTAGCTCCGGTGCGTGCAGCGGCTCGTGCTCGTGGCCGTCTAGCTCGTTCAGCACCGCCTCGAGCGCGGCCGGCCGTCCAAGGAGAAAGTCGGTCAGCGCGCCGGCGTCGATGACGATCAACGGCGATCTCGTGCCTGGCGGATGACGGGCTCGCTCGACGGCCCTGGGTATGGGGTCCGACTGCGGATTCGCTCGGCGAGCTCGGACACCGTCGGTAGAGCCGCGATCTCGCTGAGCCGTGCGAGAAGGAACTCGTTCAGCGACTGGCCGGAGAGGGCGGCCTGCGAGCGCAGGCGCCGATGGACATCCTCGGGGACCGAGCGGATCTGAACGTTGGGCATGGCTGAATGATAGCGTTTAGCATGCAATGCATGCAGATTGCATCCTGCGGAACGACGGCCGAATGCTCCCATTTCCAGGCAACTGAACATAATGAGAATTATCGAGCGCAGTTATTGACATTTGGTCCCGTGTGCGGCGTCATGCCGGGATCGCCAGCGGACATATCTACAAGCCCGACGAGCTTGAGCGGCTGCGAGACGAGTGGGAGCGCTGATCCTCGATGCCAGCGTTCTTGATCGGGCTGCTGGATCGTCAACACCCGCACCACAGTCGGGCGGTGGACGCGCCGCTGTGCTGAGAGCGGCCAGTCCGAACATGACGACGTAGCCGAGCCAGTCCGCTGGCCGACATGGTGTTGGTGCTCCGTGCTAGTTATGTGTGCCGTGAGCTTCGCGCCGAGTCGTGCGACCGCCGGCACCAGCAGCTGCAGAACCGGGAGGAGACGATGAATTCGCGCGAGCGCGCGGGGTTGACCCGGCGCGCGGTACTGGCCGGCGTTACGGGCGCCGGCGCGGCGTCCCTCATCGAGCCGGCCGCGGGGCTCGCGGACGCACTGGGCGGGTCGCGAGCGGTGTACAGCCGGTGGCTCGGGACGCTCGCGGTCCAGTCGCCGCCTCTGTACACCACGCGGCGGTTCGGGCTCGTCGGCGTGGAATGGAGGGCCCCCCGGTCGGTGCGGATCGAACTGCGTGCGCGGGCCAATGGCCGCGCCTGGGGCGGCTGGGTGATGGCGTCGGCGCTCGGACACGATGCCGACGGACCCGCGCGCTCCCAGAGCCAGTTCGGCGAGGGTATCTGGACCGGCCCCGCCGACTACGTCCAACTGCGCGCATCGCGACCGGTCCACGGGGTGCGCCTGCACTTCGTCGTCGCGCGCGAGGGTGGTCAGGCGCTCGCCGCGCAGGCGCCGGCGCTGGCGCGGCCGATCCTCGACGCTGGTCCCGGGCAGCCGCCGATCATCGCCCGTGAGGCGTGGGCGCAGGGTCAGGCGTCGCCGAAGTACGCGGCCGATTACGGCGCGATCAAGCTTGCGTTCGTGCACCACACCGAGACGCCGAACGGATACTCGGCCGAGGACGTTCCGTCGATCCTACGGTCGATCTTCGACTATCACGTCTACACGCGGGGCTTCGAGGACATCGCCTACAACTTCCTGATCGACGCCTACGGCCGGATCTGGGAGGGCCGCGCGGGCGGAATCGACGAGCCGGTCGTCGGGGCCCAGGCTGGGGGCTACAACACCGAGTCGACGGGGGTCGCGCTGATCGGCTCGTTCATGGACGCGCTGCCCTCGCCAGCGGCGATCTCGGCGCTCGAACACTGGCTGGCGTGGAAGCTGTCGCTGCACGGAATCCCCACCAGCGGTGAGGTGACGGTCGTGGTCGATCCGGCCGACTATTTCTACACGCCGTTCGGCCCCGGCGCGCATGTGTCGCTGCCGCGGATCGCCGGGCATCGCCAGGGCGACTCCACCGACTGTCCCGGCGACGCGTTCTTCGCACGGCTGCCGGCGATCCGGCGGGTAGCGCAGGCACTGGCGGGCAAGCCGGCGCATCTCACGCTCGTGGCTCCGTCGGCGCCGGTGCCCGCCGGCACCCCGGTCGCTCTGTCTGGGCGGCTGACCGAGCTGCTGTCCAACGCGCCGCTCGCGAGCGAGTCGATCGAACTGCAGCAGCTTACGGTCGCCGGCGAGACGACCGAGGCGCAGCTGAGGACGAGCGCGGACGGCTCGTGGAGCACCTCGCTCTCGCTCAGCCACAACGCGCTGATGCGGGCTCTACATCGTCCGGCGCCGGCGGTCGTGTCCAGGCTGGCGGCGATCAACGTCGCGCCGGTAGTAGCCCTGACCGTCGACTCGCAATCGCCGTTGCGAGTCAGCGGCACGGTCTCGCCGCCAACGCGCCACGTGACGATCAATGTCTACAGGCGCGGCAACGGACATCGCATGCTCGTCGCCAGCAAGAAGGTCGCGGTCACGACCGGGCGCTTCAGGGCAAAGATCCCGCTTCACCGCCACGGGCGCTACCTGGTGCGCGCCAGTGTGGCCGCGACCTCCCGCAACGCGGTCGGCGTCGCGCCGCCCGTCGTGGTCACGGTCTGACCTCGGATCATCCGCAGCGCACAATCCTGCTCGCCCGGCATCCATGGGACCACCCCAGCGACCAAGCCGACGCATCCCGTTTGCGCTCCGAGCATGCGAGCAGAATCTCGACACCGTGCGGCGCGCGAGACTGCCAATGGGGCGCGCGCACGGCTTTCTGGTGAGAACGGACAGCCGAGCACACCGGCATGTCGAACAGTCGCCTGCCTTCCCGATTGTGTTCGGCAGCGGCTCCATCATCTTCAGCACAGCCGCCCGCGCGGTCAAGCCCGCTTGCTCCCTGTGAGGGCGCAGGACACAAGTGGGAGCCCTCCTTTGCTAGCCAACCGCTCCGCATCCAGCCGCGTGCTCGTGATCGGTCTTTGATATCAAAACCGGTTTTCTCGTCAGCCGCACACCAGCGACATAGCTGTGCTGGTTGCGTACCAAGCCCGACACGATACGTTCACGACACCGTCATCCGTTTCGCTTGACTTACTGCTGAAGCAGATCGCGGGCAGACAGACCTTTTGTCGGGGGGGGCTATGTCAGGCTCGATTGAGTCGCGCCAGCAATCCACGCCGGCGAGCGAACGGGTAGAGGCAAGCCATGCCCGGCTGAATCAGCGCGATCGTGTTTGTTGACTCCACGAGTCCGTCGACGACCCGTCGGCGAGGTTGGGCGCGGCCGAGTTTGCCTTCGTGAGGATAGCCCCCAGCCAACCGGCCCGGGCGTCCCCTGCACAAGCTCGCATCAAATATGCGCCGTCGCGCTACTGATCAAAGCCGGCTTTGGCAAATCGTAAGCTGTTGACCATCAGTGCGCCGCTACGCCTTCGGCGCGGCTGGTCGGCCATCCGTCGGGTTGGCGTTGCGCGGCGATCTGCGCGCAGTCTGCGACGCGAACTTCCGCGGTAAAGCGCCGTCGTGCGTGATTGACACGGGCTGCGGGGCGTTGGGCAACACCTCGGCATCAACGGGGCGCAACTTGCGTTTGGCACACCAGCCGTCCAGCAACAGACCATTTGTCGCCGGTCTGACAAGCACCATCCCCATCATGGCTGTGGAAGGCAGTCGGAGGGGGACCGCTGCCCAGAGCCCAGCTCCGACCACGCACTGCTCGCTGGTGACCGGTTCGCCACGCGACGACAGTTGCTGCCTTGTAGCTGCTGCAGTGCGCCGCCGGGTTGTTGCTGGTTGTGGTGCGCCCGCCGGCGCCGGGCAGCCGCGGGGTTGTGAGCTACTCGGCGTTCTTTATGCGTCCGTAGGCGCACGTACTTTGGTCCCGACGGTCATGAGAAGCCAAGCGATCGCCGTGGTCGGTAACGAGAGGCACAGAACCCTGCGCAGACGATCTGCTTCGAGCCACGTCCCGAGCTGGGGGGGCCAAAACTCGGACACGCGGAGGGCTGTCCAGGTTGGGCAAGCCGACGGTGGAGCTTTGACCGGCATCGGCGGGCGGGGTCGGTTATCGGAACCGTGCGATCGGGGGATTCCGCGCAGCTCGCGCACATCCGCAACTCCACTTGGCAGGCGGCCGAACTCGAAGGTCCAACGCTGGGGCCCCCGCTCTGTCTTCGCGCCGCAAGGTCTCCAACACAAGGCACAGCGGAGGGTATGCGCCCGCCAGCGCGTGCCGTCGTACCAAGCCACGGTTCAAACTTGACATAGATAAACGAAGCTCGTCCCTGTCGCGACACTGTCGCGATATCACCCGGGGACTGCTAATCGCAAATTGAACGCACCCACGAAATGTACGCAAATTGCGATGAAATTGACGCGGAGGACTGCCGTGGGGATCCGATGCAGGTGCTGCTGTGGACCTCCAAGAGCGTGCGTAAGCTTGCTGGCGGGTTGCGCGAGCGCGGCCACGAGGCGCGCACTACACCCGACCGCGCCGCCCAGTTTCGGCACATCAACAATCGCGTCGAGGGCTGCGATCGCGGCCGGGCAGCCGGCGATCTCGATCGACACCAAGAAGAAGGAGTTGATCGGAGAGTTCTCCAACGTGGGTAGGGAATGGCGCGGCCCAAGCGCAAGCCTGAGAAGACGCTTACTCACGACTTCCCAGCGACGCGAAGGGCAAAGCGATCCCGTTCGGCGTGTCTATGACATCGCCACCAACGAGGGCTTCGTTAACGTCGGGATCAACGGCTGAGACCACACAGCTGGCAGTCGCCTCCGTCCAAGCGTGGTGGGATGACCTGGGCGCCGCCCGCTACTTGGCTTGTTGGGGCAGTCTGGCAGCGAGTGCTCAACCCCTTACAGAAGAGACCCCAACCGCGATCAACGTCGAGGAGACCCGGTCGCCGGATCATTGCGCTTGGCGTACCGGCCAACCGCTTTCGTCCAATCGGACCGCTCGACATTCCGGCGGCCGCAATGCGGATGTCGCGACATGTCGCGCTACCAATTGCGACCGTTTGTGTTTCACAGCAGAGGCGAAAATGTACGCAAATTGCGCCAATTTCCTCGCGATATGGTTGATGGCGGTTTCTAATATCTACCTTTCTCTCTAGAGCAGCGTTAGTTAGGGGCGACCTTGGGCTGATCCTCTTTCAGGGATCTCCACTGGGGGCTTGACTGTGGTCTATCTCGGGACTGTGGTCTATCTGTTGACACAACGAAAGATGGCGTGGCTGACCTCCGTCGCCGTGTTGGTGGCAGTGAGCTTTCTTGCTCTGTGCTCAGGGCTATTTGGGCCTGGCGACGCGCTAGCCGACGGTTCCTCGCCGGGAAGGGCCCCTCTCGGGGGTAATGCACGAGGAGCGGTCAGCAAAGCGGCGCCCGTCAATAAGAACTCAGCCTCGCCGGTGGGGACTGCCAAGCTCAATTCGCCACAGTCGTCGCCGTCGCCTCCGGTGGTTAAGGATCCGGCGCCGACCGCCAAGGTCGCAACTTCACCGCCCGCATCGCCGTCGTCGTCGGTGGCTAAGGATCCGGCCTCGGTCGCCGCGGTATCGACGCCGACTGTTGCAGCCCCACAGGCAACGTCTTCGTCGCCGTCAGTGACGAAGAATCCAACGCCGACCGCCGCGGCACTGACGCAGTTGGCGTCGTCGTCGTCGGTCTCGTCGTCGCCGTCGGTCACGTCGTCGTCAACAAAGATTCCGGCGCCGCCCGCCGTGGTATCGACTCCCGTCACAACTCCATCGGCGTCGTCCCCGTCGCCGCCAGTCACGCCGTCGGTGGCTACGGATCCGCCGCCGACCGCGGTGGTGTCAGCGCCGAGGGTTGCTATCGCACCGGTGTCGTCCTCGGTGCTGGCGGCGACAAAGACCGCCGAGGCTGCATCTCCATCGGCGTCGTCCCCGTCGCCGCCAGTCACGCCGTCGGTGGCTACGGATCCGGCGCCGACCGCGGTGGTGTCAGCGCCGAGGGTTGCTATCGCACCGGTGTCGTCCTCGGTGCTGGCGGCGACAAAGACCGCCGAGGCTGCATCTCCACCGGCGTCGTCCCCGTTGCCGCCGGTGGTTAAGGATCCGGCGCCGACCGCCAGGGTCGCAGTCCCACGGGTCGCTTCGCCGTCGTCGTCGGTGGCTAAGGATCCGGCGCCGACCGCCGCGGTATCGACGCCGACTGTTGCAGCCCCACAGGCAACGTCTTCGTCGCCGTCAGTGACGAAGAATCCAACGCCGACCGCCGCGGCACTGACGCAGCTGGCGTCGTCGTCGTCGGTCACGTCGTCGTCGGTTACGTCGTCGTCGTCGTCAACAAAGATTCCGGCGCCGCCCGCCGTGGTATTGACGCCAACCGCCAAGGTCACAACTCCATCGGCGTCGTCCCCGTCGCCGCCAGTCACGCCGTCGGTGGCTACGGATCCGGCGCCGACCGCGGTGGTGTCGGCGTCGAAGGTTGCTATCGCACCGGTGTCGTCCTCGGTGCTGGCGGCGACAAAGACCGCCGAGGCTGCATCTCCACCGACCGCGCCGCCGTCGCCGCCGGTAGTTAAGGATCCGGTGCCGACTGTCGCCGTGTCGGCGCCGATCGCCAGGGTCGCAGTCCCACGGGTCGCTTCGCCGTCGTCGTCGGTGGCTAAGGATCCGGCGCCGACCGCCGCGGTATCGACGCCGACTGTTGCAGCCCCACAGGCAACGTCTTCGTCGCCGTCAGTG
>Ga0335078_10003748_pt1 | contig 22626 bp, 24 predicted proteins | sample Lox_Sample_32_FD_206711 | JGI IMG/M metagenome (GOLD analysis project Ga0335078, IMG submission 206711) | Soil microbial communities from Loxahatchee National Wildlife Refuge, Florida, United States - Lox_Sample_3.2 | ecosystem: Environmental > Terrestrial > Soil > Wetlands | place: USA... | reverse complement strand
GCGCGGCCAGGGCCGGTGCCCACTCTGCCGGGGCGAGCGCCTTCACGCTGCGCAGCCCCGACATCGCACCCGGGGGGACCATCGGCTCGATCCACGTCTATGATCACTCCGGTTGCAGCGGCGGCAATGTCTCACCGGCGTTCTCCTGGAGCCACCCGCCGGCCGGGACGCGCAGTTTCGCGTTCCTGGTGTTCGATTCCGACGTGCCCGAAGGCGGCTTCTGGCACTGGGCGGTGTTCGATATTCCCGCGACCGTGCGCTCGCTGCGCGAAGACGCGGGAAACCCGACGAAGAACCGGCTGCCGCGGCCGGCCGTGCAGACCCGCAACGACTTCGGCTCCCTGGGCTATGGCGGACCCTGCCCGCCGTCCGGCAGCCGGCACCACTACCACTTCATGCTGTATGCGCTCAGCGTGCCCAAGCTCGGCCTGAGCGCAGCCGCCGAGCCGGCGCAGGTGGACTCGAGCCTCGGCCGCGTAACGCTCGCCGCGACCGAGATCGTCGCGACCTTCGCGCAGTAGCGCGACGGCTATTGCCGCGGCGGGCGCCGCCGGGTAGGCTCGCCCGCCCCATGTCACCCCGTTCCGCCACCCAGCGCCGCGTCCGCTCGCGCGCGCACAATCCGAAGGTCGGCTTCGTGAGCCTCGGTTGCCCCAAGGCGCTGGTCGATTCCGAGCGCATCCTGACCACTCTGCGGGCGGAGGGGTATGAGGTCTCGGCGACCTATGAGCAGGCGGATCTCGTGGTCGTCAACACCTGTGGCTTCATCGATGCGGCGATCGAAGAGTCCCTGCAGACCATCGGCGAGGCTCTCGAGCGCAACGGCAAGGTGATCGTGACCGGCTGCCTGGGAGCGCGGCCGGAGCGCATCCGCGAGCGGCATCCGCGCGTCCTCGGGATCACGGGGCCGCAGACCTACGGCGCGGTGATGGCGGCGGTCCATGAGCACCTGCCGCCGCGGCACGATCCTTTCCTCGACCTGGTACCGCCGCAAGGCGTGCGGTTGACGCCGCGCCACTACGCGTATCTGAAGATCGCGGAAGGCTGCAACAACAAGTGCAGCTTCTGCATCATTCCCGCGCTGCGCGGCAAGCTCGCGAGCCGCCGGATCGATGAGGTGCTGAGCGAGGCGGAACGGCTCACCGCCGCCGGAGTCCGGGAGCTGCTGGTGATCTCGCAGGATACGAGCGCTTACGGCGCGGACATCCGCTACGCGCCCGCGCTCTGGCGCGGCGAGGAATATCGCACGCGCTTCATCGATCTCGCCCGCGGCCTCGGCTCGCTCGGCGTCTGGGTCCGGCTGCACTACGTCTATCCGTACCCGCACGTCGATGAGGTCATCCCGCTGATGGCGGAGCGGCGGGTCCTGCCCTATCTCGATATCCCGTTCCAACACGGAAGCCCCTCGGTGCTGAAGCGCATGCGACGGCCGGCGCACGCCGAAAACGTGCTGCGGCGGATAGCCGCCTGGCGCGCGCAATGTCCCGCGCTGACGCTGCGCAGCACGTTCATCGTGGGATTCCCGGGGGAGACGGACGCCGAATTCGAGGAACTGCTCGCGTGGCTGGAGGAAGCGCAGCTCGATCGCGTGGGCTGCTTCAAGTACTCGCCGGTCGAAGGCGCCGCCGCGAATGCGCTCGCGGAGCACGTGCCTGCGGGGATTGCCGATGAGCGCTACGCCCGCTTCATGGAGCGGGCGGCCGCGATCAGCGCGCGACGGCTCGCACGGCGGGTCGGCACCCGGATGCGCGTGTTGGTGGACTCGACCGACGGCGAGGGAGCGCTCGCGCGCAGCGAGGCGGACGCGCCGGAAATCGACGGGGTGGTGAGGATCGCCGCCGCCCACGGGCTGCGGCCCGGTGACTGGGCCGATGTGGAGATCGTCTCGAGCGACACCTACGACTTGTCGGCGCGGGTCGATGCGGCGGCGGTGGCGACATCGCGCAGGTAGGTCTTGCGGGCGACGACGCCGAGGAGGCTCGCGACCAGCATGGGCACGAGCATGACGATGAAGGTCCACATGAGGCCGTGCTGACCCCCGCCGAGCCAACCGGACATCGCGCCGAAGAGCAGTGGCGCGCCCCCTTCGAAGGTCGAGCGCAGCGCCATGCGCCCCGCCTCCCCGCGTCCCCACATCCTGGGAAGCACGATGTCGAGCCGGGCGGCGTCGATCGGCGCGACGGCAGCCGACAGCGCGCCGGCGCCGATCGTCAGGAGGCCTATGCCGAGGATCGCACTGCTCGTCCAGATGGCGACGCCGAGAATCGGTACCGACGCGGCGAGCGACACCGCTGCAACGATGATACGGGCGTCGGCCTTCCCTTTGCGCAACAGGTGCTCGGAGATCCGGCCGCCGGCGACGGTGCCCGCGAGCGCGCCGATGCCGACCACGAACACGAGCGAGCTCACCACCCCGCGGCTGATGTGGTAATGCTGCGTGATGTAGATCATCGCGAAGGCACGCGCGCCGGAAAGAAAGTAGTACGCGAGCGCCGAGGCAGCGATCAGCAGGTTGTAGGTGGGGAGGCGCAGCAGATATCTCATCACTCGCCACAGGCCCCAACGCCGCGGATCCTCGCGCACGATGAGCTCCTCCCTCGGGCGCACGTGCGCGCGCTTCACCTCCTCGTGCGGCGATGCGGAGTCGGATTTCGAGGATGGCGGCGGCTGCGGGCGGTGCCGCTCCGGTTGCCGGGAAGCCGGGCGCGAAGCGGTGTTCGGGTCCTCCTCCCCTTGCGAGATCCAGCTCTGGGAGCCGCGCTTGGGCTCGGGGAGGAAACGCCAGATCACCCACACGAGCGCAATGGCCGGCAGCGCCATGATATAGAACGACCAGTGCCAGTTGAGAAGGGTCGAGGCCTCACCGGAGACGAAAAAGCCGACACCCATGCCGATGAGCTCACCGCCGATGATGAGTCCGTAGATGCCGGCGCGATCGCGAGCGGGAAAGAAATCCCCGGTCAGGGAAGCGACGGCGGGCCACGCCACCGCCGTTACCGCGCCGACCATCGCGCGCGCGATCAAAAGAAAGGCGAACGAGTTGGCGAAGCCGCTCACCCCCTCGGCAACCACCCAGGTCGCGACCACGATCATCAGCAGCACGCGCCGGGAGAAGCGATCGACCAGCGCACCCATGGGGAGCGTAGCCGCGGCCCCCACGAACGACACGACGGCGAGCAGCAGCCCGACGTCGGTATTGCCGAGATGGAAGGCGCTCTTGAGCTGACCCGATACCGCCGAGACCGTGCCGAGATCGGAGGCCTCCAGCGCCAGGATGGCGGCGAGCGCCGCGATGATCTGCAGCCGTGCCGGGCCGCCTGCCACGCTGACGACCCGGTCCTTGGCCGATTCGATGATGTCGGTGCCGCTGCCCATCTGCTCTTGCTCGCGGTGATCGGGTAGCGGGTTATGTGCCAGGCGGTTGGGATCGGCGATGGCCTCCGCAGGGCCTTCCCCATCGGCCGCATCGATCCGCAGAGGGTGTTGACTCAGGTCGAGCCGATCGGCAACGCCGCCGTCAGATACCGCCCTTGGCCGCTTTACCCGCAGGCCAGGGCAGGAGCGGCCCGGGGTTGAAGATCGAAGCGGCGCTCGCGCGTCTGGGAGCCCAGGCGCCCCCCTGGATCTCGGCCTGCAATTGTCCCGGTGCCCAGCCGGCGTGTCCGAGGAATATCCGCAGGCCTTGCATCGGCTGTTTGCGGCGGAGGAGCTGCTGCAGAAGCTCCCGGCTCGAGCTCACATAGACGCCATCGCAGACGCGGATCGCTCCCTTGGGCGCCGCTTGGGCGCGCAGCAGAAACCACACGGTGTCGAGCTCGACAGGACCCCCGAAATACACTCGGTCCTTGACCCCGCTCAGACGCTCGATCTTCGGGAAGAGGCGCGAAACTGCAATGGGTGTCGGTCGATTGATGATGATGCCGACGGGAGCTGGAGCGAGGTTGTTCATCACCACCACGATCGAGCCGGCGAAGTTCGGATCCTCCACGGCTCCCTGGGCCACGATGAGGATCGCGGTCAGGCTGTTCGCGGGCACTGTCGGCGCCGCGACGGCGCCCCGCACCGGGGCGTCGGCTGCAGCCAAGCGGCAAACCCCCGGCAGCAGCAGCGCCGCAACGAGCGCCGCCGCGAGATAACACCGCACATGGCAGGTCATGATCATAGGGTCGGGCAGGGATTCTACGCCGTTCGTCGCGAGCCACCCTGAGCGGCCCAGGGACGGAGAATCACCCGCACGGGGGACACCGGGCTCGCCGTCACGTCGGGGTCGAGGAGCCGGCGCCGCCGCAGATGGCGGATGGCCGACTGCACGGTCGATTTCGCGAGCCCGGTATGCGTCGCTATGGTCTGCAGGCTGATCGAGAGCCGATCGCGGCGCGTCCGTGCTGCCTGGCGGAGCAGGAAAAGATAGACCAGAAAGGCCGCCGGACGGCGGTCATGTCCGATGAGGTCCGGCATCAGGATGTCGATCACATAGGCATCGAGCGCGATCTTCTGCATGACAATCGATACTATAGCAGCGATCGATATGGCCGCGCCGCGCGGGCCGTTATGATCGACCCACTGGGGCTTATCCGGTGGAGCGACAGCATGATCACACAACTGAAGTTCGTCGGCATTCCGACTGCGGACCAGGAGCGCGCGCTGCGCTTCTACACGGAGAAACTCGGGTTCGCGGTTTCCACGGATCAGCCGTTCAACGATCGGCAGCGCTGGATCGAGCTGCGGATCGGCAACTCAGCGACGCGCGTCGTCCTGTTCACGCCCGAGGGACACGAGGACCGCATCGGCGGCTTCTTCAACGGCTCCTTCGCCTGCGATGACGTGAAGGCCACCTACCGCCAGCTGCAAGAGCGCGGCGTCGAGTTCGTAAAGGAGCCGCAGAAGCAGCCCTGGGGTGAATTCGCGATATTCCGGGATCCGGACGGCAACCAGTTCGTCCTTTCCTCCTCCTGAGGCCGAGCTCACCGGAATGCCGAGCTCACCGAGCGGGTGCCGGGGGCGGCGGGATCGGATCGGTCGGGGCGCTGACGACGCCATCCGTCTGATTCGCGGACAGGCGTTTCATGAGCGGCACGACCGCGGCTGCAAACACCGTACCGACGACCGCCACGGCACCGAGTCCGTAAAAAAGGTGCGTGTAGAGAGGCAGGGTCCGCACCGGATCGGTGACCCGTTGCGGCACCGCCGCATACGTGGCCACGTAGCCGCCCACGTACTGCGATATGCCGACGGCGAGAAACCACGATCCCATGATGAAGCCTCGCAGGCGCGGTCCCACGTAGCGGGACACCATCGCGAGGCCCAGGCCGCTGATGAGCAGCTCGCCGAACGACTGCAGCCCGTAGCCTGCAACCATCCAGCCGAAGCCGACCTTGCCCTCCACCGCGAACAGGCCGCTGACGCCGTAGGTGAGGAAGCCGAGGCTCAGAATCGCGAAGCCGAAGGCGAACTTCGAGGCGATGTGGAAATCGCCCGGGCCCCGGCTCAACCGGTTGTACAGCCAGGCGAGGCACGGGCTGAGGATGAAGATCCAGATGGGATTGAGAGCCTGGACCTGACCCGGCGGCACGCTGTAGTGCAGCCCGAGAACCTGAAGATGCAGATCCACGTTGCGCAGGGCGAAGAGCGTGAGCGAGGTGAACATCTGTTGATAGAAGATGAAGAAGAGCATCGTCTCGGCGGTAAGAATGATGACCGACCACAGCCCGTTGCGTTCCCGAGGGCTTCCCTTGGCGATGAGGTAGGCAAAGATCCCGAGCAGTACGAGGAACGCGAGCCAGACGATGGCGCGCGCCACCGCGAGATTCTGAATGATCGCCGAGACCGAGCCGATCGCGAGCAGCGCGCCCGCCACGACCCACAGCAGACGCTTGAGCGGCAGCGGCGCGAAATCCGGCTCCGATCCCACGTGCGCCAGGTAGCGGCGCATCGCCAGGAAGTTCACGATGCCGACCACGAGACCCGCCGCGCACACCGCGAAAGCCACGTGCCAGCCGATGTAGATGGCGATGAGCGGCGTCGCGATCTGCGACAGGGTCGAGCCGGCGTTCACCGCCATGTAGTACATGGTGAAGGCGCTGTCGATCCGGGCCGTGTCCCCTTCGTAGAGTTTGGAGATCAAGTTGGCGGGGTTGGCCTTGAAGATCCCGCCGCCCACCGCGACCACGCTCAAGGCGGGGAATAGAATCGCAGAGTTGGGAATGGCGAGCATCGCATAGCCTGCCGCCAGCAGCACGGCACCCAACAGCGCGGTGCGCCGGCTGCCGAGCACCCGATCGCCGATCCAACCGCCGACCGCCGGCACCGCATACGCCATGGCGGCGAAGGCGCCGAATGTCAGATTCGCGCGGTCGTCGGTGTAGCTGAGCTTCTGCACCATGAACAGCACCACCACGGCCGTCATGCCGTAGTAGCCGAACCGCTCCCACATCTCGACGAGGAAGAGCGCGACGAACCCCAGGGTGCGCGACGGTGTCTTGGCTGTATTCATGGCGTGTGGATCCAGAGGTGGCGGGTCGAATCCTCGCTGGTTCGGCTCGGCCCGTCGAGCCGTCGCGGCCGTGGCGAGAGGGGCTTCCGCCCAGGCCAATATTTGCCCGAATTCGGGCAAAACTGTAGCCTAGCAGCTTCCACTCACGCAACACTCGCGCTCGCATGGCGGATCCGGGAGAGCTGGAGGAGCTGATCGGCTATCTCACGCGCACGAGCCGCCTCTCTTCCCAGGAGGCACGGCGCGTGGTCGAGGAGGTGCTGAGCTTCCTGCACGAGACGCCCGAGGATTTCGTGCGCCGACGCCACCGCGCCCTGCAGGCGCAGGGCCTGCCGAATTCCGCGATCTACGGGCGACTCGCCGCGGAGCTGTCGGCCTGGCGCTTTCGCGCCTCGCCCTACAGCGAGCGGCAGATTCGTCGGCTGATTTACGGCTGATCCGGGGCTGGGCACGGCTCGGCCGAAGGAGACTCGTCGCATGTGCGGGATCGTGGGATACATCGGCCGGCAAGATGCCGCGCCCATCCTGATGGAGGGCCTGCACCGGCTCGAATACCGCGGCTACGACTCCGCGGGTATCGCCATCGCGCGCAACGGCGCGCTGCGCATCCACAAGAGCCGCGGCAAGGTGCGGGATCTCGAGCGTCTCCTTCCCGCGAATCTCAAGGGAACGCCCGGCATCGCGCACACGCGCTGGGCAACGCACGGCGAGCCGAGCGACCGCAACGCGCACCCGCATACCGACGCCGCCAACCGCTACGCCGTCGTGCACAACGGCATCATCGAGAATGCCGCGGCGCTGCGGGCACAGCTGTCGGCCCAGGGGGTCGAGTTCCGATCGGAAACCGATTCGGAGGTGCTCGCCCATCTGATCGCCGCCATGCGTGGCGACACTCTCGAGGAGGCAGTCCGCGCCGCCCTGCAGATGATCACGGGAGCCTACGGCATCGCCGTGTTGGATGCCGAGCGGCCGGAATCGATCGTCGTCGCGCGTCAGGGGAGCCCGGTCATCCTGGAGATCGGCGATCGGGAGATGTTCGTCGCCTCGGACGCCGCGGCGCTCGTGCGGCATACGCAACGCGCCGTGCACCTCGACGATGGCGAGCTCGCGGTCGTGCGCGCCGATCGCTACGAGACCTGCACCCTCGACGGCGGCGCCACCACGAAGGTGCCTTTCGTGCTCGATTGGAAGAGCGAGGCGTTGAGCAAAGGCGCCTTCGCGCATTACATGCACAAGGAGATCACCGAGCAGCCGGAGGCCGTCCGACGCACGCTCGGCGGGCGCCTGGACCGGCGTTTCCATACCACTCATCTCGGTGGCCTCGAGATGGCGGCGCGGGAGCTGCTCGAAATCCGGCGCGTCAAGATTCTCGGCTGCGGATCCGCGTATATCGCCGGGTGCGTCGGTGCGCAGCTCATCGAGCAACTGGCCCGTGTCCCGGCGAACGCCGAGCCCGCCTCCGAGTTCCGCTATCGCAATCCCGTCATCGAGCCCGATACGCTCTACATCGCCGTCAGCCAATCGGGTGAGACGTTCGACACGCTGGCGGCGGTGCAGGAGGTGACGCGCAAGGGTGGGCGCGCGCTCGGCATCGTCAACGTCGTCGGCAGCTCCATCGCGCGCGCGTGCGGCCGGGGCATTTACCTGCATGCCGGTCCCGAAGTCGCCGTGGTGTCGACCAAGACGTTCTCGTGCACGGCTATCGCGTTCGCCTTGCTCGCGATTCACCTCGGGCGGCTGCGCGATCTTTCGGCCACGCGCGGCGAGCGGCTCCTGGCCGCGCTCGAGTCCCTGCCCGAACAGATTGCGGCCATTCTCGCCGATGCGGCGGCGATCGAATCCGTCGCTCGCTCGATCGCCGGCTTTCACGACGTCTATTTCATCGGGCGGGCTGCCGGGCACGCGATCGCCATGGAGGGAGCGCTCAAGCTCAAGGAAGTCAGTTACCAACATGCGGAAGCGTATCCGGCCTCCGAGCTCAAGCACGGCCCGCTCGCGCTCATCGACCCGCAGACCCCGACCGTGGTCCTGCTGCCGCGCGATGAGCTCTTCGCGAAGAACCTGTCCACCATCGAAGAGATCCGCGCGCGGCGCGGTCCCGTCTATGTCATCACCCATCCGGGACCGCTCGAAGTGGCGACCGATGGAGTGCTCGAAGTACCGGCCTCCGAGCCCGAGCTCGATCCGATCCTGCTCAACATTCCGCTGCAACTGCTCGCTTACCGCGTCGCTCTGGCGCGCGGCACCGAGATCGATCAGCCGAGAAATCTCGCGAAATCGGTCACGGTCGAGTAGGCAACGGCATTTCCGCAGGGAATTAAGTAAAGTCGGCGTCGCGATTCGCCCGAGACCTGCGATGGCGATCACTGTCCAACGGGCCGAGTTCTGTCAGGGTCGCGCGAGAGGCTGTGAGGGCAACATCATGGTCAGACAAGCGCGCTATCAGGAAGTCGACGAGCAACCGTCGGCGGAATTCAGCGAGGAATACCTCCTCGATCGATTGCTGGCAGCCGGTGTCGGTCGCCTCGAAGACTGGCGCGCCCTTTCTCCACGGGCAAGGCGCAACATCTTCGGCATCACGAGCGGCATGGCCCGGGCCCTCGACCGGCTTGCCAAAGCACGGTCGGAAGCGGCGCCCGCTCAGCGCTGAGCGCCGCGGTACTCGTCGACGACCCGCCACGGCGCGGGGTTATCTTCACCGCGGCCGTTGTAAAGCACGACCGGCAAGGTACCGGTGGCGATCGCGGCCGTCGCCTTCATCAGCAGGGCGTCCGCGCCGACTCCGGTGACGGCGTATTCGTTCGAGCGGACATTGGGCACGCCGTGCGCCGTCAGATATTTCGCCAGCGCGGCCGCGCGCTGCGCACCGGCTCGCGGGCAGTTGATGGGCGCGAGAATCACCACCGTGCCGGGACGGGCGTTGGCGGGAGGCGCCACGGGAACGAAGCCATCGACATCGGCCATCGCCTGCAGCTGCCGCGCAAACACCACCTGTTGATGGGAATGCCAGAGATGAACGCCGAGGAGCGAGGCGCAGGCGGCGGCGAGCAGCGTTTTGGCGGTCATCTCGTGCTACCACTGGTGAGGCGACGCCACGTTAGCATCCTCCGGGTTGTATTCGGGCGACCTCCGTCACGCCCTCGGCTGAAGCATCGGGCTCGAAGCGCCGCGGGGCGGCGGCGGCTTCGTGGAAGTGTGATGCGGCTCGAACCGTATCGCTCAGACACGCAATCCGATGGCGCGCATGAGCTCGAGCCCGTTGCTCTTCGTCACCACGCCTTCGCGCAGTGTGTAGTCGAAACGCATTTGCCCGTTCTCGAGATGGTCCTCGAAGTGCACGTTGCGCAACACGCCCTCGCCGAGCCCGCGCAGCTCGGTGAGCGCCAGATCGTGGGTCGTCGCGAGTCCGATGGACCCGAGCCCGATGAGGGCGCCGAGCACCCCTTCCGCGCCGATGCGGCGATCGTAGGAATTGGTGCCTTGCAGCATCTCATCGATCAGGAAGAGAAGCGGCGGGTTCCGTCCGGCAAGCTCCTTGAGCTCGCGCAATCGGGTGATCTCCGCATAGAAGCGCGAGCTGCCTTCGCGCAGGGAATCGTTGATCCGGATGCTCGCGCCGACCTGCAGGGCCGTGAGCTCGAAGACCCGTGCTCTCACCGGCGCGCCGGCCATCGCGAGTACGACGTTGAGACCGAGCGCGCGCAGCAGCGTGCTCTTGCCGGACATGTTCGAGCCGCTGACGAGCCAGATTCGGGTACGGCCGGCGAGGTTCACGTCGTTGCAAACGCACTGCACCCGGGGTATCAACGGATGACCGAGCGCCTGCGCCCGCAGGGCGGCACGACCGTCGAGAAATCGCGGGAACGGATCCTCCGGATGCTCGAAGACGTAGCGCGCGAGCGAGGAGAGCGCCTCGAAACGCCCGACCGCCTCCATCCAGCCGCGTACTGACCTGCCGTTGGCGCGGCGCCACCGCTCGACCGCCAGCGCCACGTGCGGCAAGTACATGAGCGGTACCTGGAGCCCGCCCACGATCGGGTTCAGCCGCTGCTCCGACAACATCACGAGCGTGGCGAGCTGACGGATTCGGGACGAGGCGTGGCCTGCACCGCAAGCGAGCGCATCGGTCAGCGAGCGCATGGGCGCTGACTCGAATCCCTCCCGCTCGAGCTCGAGGAGCAATCCGGCGAAGGTCCTGAGGCCATCGAAGTCGAAGGCGCGCTCCGCGGGAAAGAGCACTCTCTGCACGCGTTCCCGCAGCCGGTACCACACCACGCCTTCGATCAGCAGCACGAGCGCGACCGGCGACCAGAGACCGGTCAGGTCGCCGGCGATCAGCGAGACGAGGAGCCCGGCCGGCAGCAGGTAGGCGAGCGCCGGGATCCAACGCGACGTGAGCTCGGGAGGCGCCTCCGCCCAGGCGAGCAATCTCTCGGGGTAGAGCGCCGGTTCGCGCTCGCTGCCGAGGAAGCCGATACGCTCGCGCAGATCCAGCCGATGGCGCAGATCCTGGAGGCAGAGCTGACGCTGTTGGATTTCCTCGATCGGCGCCGGGCCCAACAGCCACGCGGCGAGGGTTTCCTCGCCCATGCGGGTGCGTGCGCCGCTCAGCAGCTCGAAGAGACTTCCCTCACCGAAGAGATCCAGGTCCGTGCCGTAGACGTGATGGACATCGGCGAATCGCTCGCCCCGGTTGCCGCCGCCGGCCCAGCGCTCCTGCAGACGGGCCAGGCCTCCTCGATAGAGCTCGGCAGCGCGATGGGCACGATCATGACGGCGGCGCAGCACGGCGTGGCAGGCGACCGCGCACAAGAAGCCGGTGGCGGGGACGAGCAGCCAGAGCGCCGACAGCCAGTGCTCGCCCCACGAGAGGCCCGCCAGCACGAGCAGCGTCGCCGCGAGCAGCAGGCGCGCGCCGCCCACGCGCTTCTCCAGCGTCTGCAGCCGGCGCAGAGTCGCCTCCCGCCCGGCAAGTCGACTCGTGTATTCCTTCTCGGGACTCATGCCTGCATTCTGCACCCGATGAACCGCATCGTCCTCGGGACTCTGCGCCGGCGGTGGCTACACACCTTGCTCACCGGGCTGTCGACCCTGGTGGCGCTCTTCGGGGCCATGAGCACGCTGCTGGTCATGCTCGAGAGTCGCCGTTTCGAGGGGACGATGCTGCGTGCGTTGGGTTATCCGATGGGTTCGTGTTTGCCGCGACGCTTCTCGAAGGATCGCTGTTGGGCGCTGCGGGCGGCTCGGATGCCGATCGCGGCGTCGCACGCAGCGACCGGACGCAGGCAGGCTGGGCGGTGCTGGTGCAGGGCGACCCTACCCGGGACATCAGCGCGATCGAGCACACTCGGTTCGTCATGAAGGGTGGGATAATCTATCGCAACGACTGACTGCGGAGGGCGGATGGAATCCAGGCGGGTAGCTTTGATCACGGGCGCGGCGCAGGGCATCGGCCGCTGCATCGCACAGACCCTGGGGGCGCGCGGCTATCACCTCGCCCTCAACGACATCCGCGCGCCGACCGACACCTCGAGCGCGCTGCGCAGCGCCGGGTGCGAAGCCATCGAGATCGTCGGCAGCGTCGCCGACGAGCGGGCGATCGAGTCAGGAGTCCGACAGGTCGTCTCCCGCTGGGGGCGACTCGATGTACTCGTGAACAACGCCGGCGTGAGCTGCATCGTCCCCGCCCAGGAGACCTCCGCCGAGCAGTTCCGCCGCGTTCTCGACATCAATCTCCTGGGTGCGTTCCTCGCCGCCCGCGCCGCGGGCTCGGTCATGCTCGCGCAGCGCTCCGGGAGCATCATCAACATCGCCTCGATCGCGGGGCTGGTCGGCATCGCCGACCGGGTCGCCTACAACGCCTCCAAGCACGGCCTCATCGGCCTGACGCGCACGCTGGCGGCCGAGTGGGGCGGCCGCGGGGTACGTTGCAATGCCGTATGCCCGGACTGGGTGAAAACGGAGATGGATGTCGCGGATCAGGCGGGAGGCAGTTATAACGATGCCGACATCACCGACCGGGTTCCCATGGGGCGCTTCGCCTCGCCCGAGGACATCGCGAACGCGGTGAGCTTTCTGGCGGACCCCACGGCGAGCGGTTTCATCAACGGCCAGGCGATCGCGGTCGACGGCGGCTGGACCGCGGACGGGTCCTGGCAGAGCTTGCGCCTGCGGCAGCGTTAGCCGGTTCCGGCCGGTCGCGGCACCGTCACCCGATCGTGGGCAGCGGGGGAACACCGCGGTCCATCTCCGGTCCGACAAGGGATGCGAGTTCCGGGCTCAGGTGTCCGTGCAAGTCGGCCGTCCGGGCGCCTCGCCGCCGCAACCGTGGTGCTGATTCTCCACGCACTGTTGATTCTGCTCTTCCTCCGCGCCGACCGCAGCAAACCCAGCCATTCCCGCGAAGAGGTCTACGCGAGCATCCTCGATCTCCTGAGACTGCCGCAGCCAAGACCGGCGCCTGCAGTGGCAAGGCACCTGCCTCGCCGACCGAGGATTTCATACCGCCGGAGCAAGCCCCGCCTGCCCGCACCCGGCACGCCGCAAGCGACGCCGATCCCTGCGATCCCGCATTCTCCCAACGTCGACTGGCAACAGGCCGCCGGCGAGGTGGCGCGCTCCTTGACGAGTCCGCGCGGAAGAGCCGTCGTTCCCGGCTCCGGCGAGCACCCGTCCTCGCCTTACACCGACTGCGTGCAGCAGCCGCAGTTCGCCTGGGATCCAGAGCCGAAGCGCATTGGCCTCATTCACCATTGGCTGCCGTATCTTCGGCTCGGGGATCATTGCATCCTGTCGCTCGGGTTCTTCGGCTGCGTGGTCGGCCACCTTCCCGGACCCAACGGTCACCTCCTGGATCGGGCTGTCGGAGGCAAGGCGACCCGCAGCCCGACGCCCGCGCGCACCTGGCCTGATGGGGAGCCGCAGGGTCTCTGCCGACCCGCCCCGTGACGGGGCGTGCCGTGCCCTCAGGGCGGCGTCGGTGGCGGATCGATGAGCTGTCGTCGATACGCGGGGCGCTGTTCGCGATTCCTTCCGAGCCACAGCAACAGCTGCAACAGGGCGGGCAACAGGGCAACGCCGATCGCGATCGCGAGTGCGATCCGGGTCCCTCGGCTCGCGATCGCCACCACCACGGCCCACCCGAGAGCTACCAGCAGGCCGCCGAGACTCGGCAGCACGGCGCCCGGCGGGCGCCGCCGAAATGCGCGGCGCGGCATGGGTTTCTCGTACCAAAGTTGGATATAGGCGTTGGCGAATGCGCTCGCGATGACACCCACCGTCGCCGCGACAGCCGCCCAAGGATGCACCCAGGCGAGTACGGCGATCGGGATCGCGAGCGGAAGGAGCGGAATGACGGCGGCCAGCAGCTTGGCGCGCCTCGCCAGCGCCGGCGTCATCGGCGCGCAGCGCAGCAGATCCGGCGCATCCTCGGCGGAGATCGTGATCCACGCCAGGTTGCCGGCGATCTGGCCGGCGATGAGCGTCAGCAATGCGGCGCCGATCGATGCCGCGACGCCGGCGAACGGCCCGCGACTGAAGCTGACGAGCACCGCTGGAATGAGATACAGGACCGGCAGCAGCAGCCGCGATAGCAGCAACGGATCGCGCACGATCAGGCGCAACTCCTTGCGGATCAATACGGAGTGCAACCCCGTGCGGAATGGACGCGCCCGCCGGTTGCGGACTCGTCGGGCGTGAGTACCCGCGGCCGCCGACGCGAGCGCCGTAAACCGCGTGCCGGCGATCTCGACCGCACCGGTGAACAGGGCGCCCGCGAGCAGCGCCAAGCCGAGCAGCGGACCCGGTGCGCCGAGCCCCGCGCGCAGCGGCCAGGCAAGCGGAGAGCCCTGCGTGAACCAGCCGCGGCGAAGCGCTCCGGAGAGCCACTCGCCAAGGAGCGCATGCCCGTGCGGCAGAAGCTGCGGCAGCTGGAAGCCGAGGACGATGGCGGCACCGGTGAAGGCGGCGAGCACTTGGCCGAAGGTCCGCGTCCTTCGCGGTCCGAGGGTGCTAAACAACACCAATGCCAGGAGCAGCCCGACGCCCCCGGCGGCAAGCCCCAGGGAAAGGAGCAGCGGATAGATGGCCAGCAGCTGCCAGCGGCCACGCACCACCACGGCCGCGAGCAGGGGCGTCGCGATGAAGAGATAGAGGCCGATCGCGCCGAGCGCGATGCCGACGCATCGCACGAAAAGCACGCGCCGTGCCGACACCGGGCTCGAGAGGAGCAGATCGAGATCGCCGCGCTCGTAAAACGCCTGCACGGTCATCGACAGTGTCTGTGAGAGCATGAGCGAGAAGAGAACGGCAAGCGTCATGTCGATGGCCAGAGCCGCCGCCGGAGTGCTCACCAGATGCCGGTCTGCGACCGCCGCCGCAAGCGGTGCGCCACCGAAGGCCGCCAGGCCAACGAGGATGGCGCCGAGCACGCCGACGGCGCGCCACGAGAACTGCGCTGATGTTCGCAACACGAGACGGAGTTCGTGCCGCATCAGCCACGGCACCGACCCAGGCGCGAGGCGCATCATGCGCGCACCGGTGCGGTGAGCTGCAGAAAGACCTCCTCCAGAGTCGACCCAGCCAATCCCGATTGCCGGCGCAGCTCCTCCAGGGTTCCCTCCGCGAGCAGACGTCCCTTGTGGATGATGCCGATCCGGTCGGCCAGCCGTTCGGCCACTTCGAGAATGTGCGTGGTCAGGATGACGGTCGTGCCCTGTTTGGTCCGCGCGAGGAGCAGATCCTTCACCTGCCGCGCCATGGCCGCATCGAGCCCCGACAGCGGCTCATCGAGAATCAGCAGCTTCGGATCATGGATGAGCGCCCCGGCGAGAGCTGTTTTCTGCTTCATGCCGCGCGAGAACTCCTCACAGCGCTGGTCGCGCTGCTCCCAGAGCTCGAGCCAGCGCAGCAGCTCCTCGGCCCGCGCCGCCGCGGTCATCCCGTCCACTGCCCATAGCCCCGCGACGAATTCCAGATACTCGAGAGGGGTGAGCTTGTCGTAGAGCATCGGCTCGTCCGGAAGCCAGGCGATCAGCCGTTTGGCGCCGATCGGCTCCGACAGCGCATCGATGCCGAACACGTGAATGGCGCCCGAATCCGGAGCGAGCAGACCCACGATCATGCGCAGCGTGGTGGTCTTGCCGGCCCCGTTGGGTCCGAGGAGCGCGTAGAGCTCGCCCGGCGGAAGGGCGAGATTCAGGTGATCGACGGCGGGCTGGCTGAAGCGCTTGCACAATCCTTCGACGGTCAACGCCGCACTCGCCATGCGCCCCCCGCATCATTCGCGGTCCAGAGGCGAACCGCGAAGGCGAGCATAACCGATCCGCCTGGGGACCGCTTACGCCCCCGGACTGCCGGCCTCGCATCGCCAGCTCGCCAAACCCCCAGACCAACACGGCGCCGACGACCACCCGTTGTTCAGCTCAAGAACACAGCCGGCCGGGCAGGTTACAGCGCCTCAACCTTGCTGCCATAATCCGCATATGAGTCGCCATACTGTCATTTACCTGCTGCTGGGGCTCAGCCTGTCTGTCGCGGCCGCCCTGCAGCGCGCGCCCGCGCAGAACTGGCCGATGTTCGGCGGCGACGTACCAAGCACCAGCGCCAATCCGCAACCCGCCGGGATTACCGCGGCGAATCTTCGCCAGCTGACCCGCCGGCAGGTGAAGCTGGATGGTCTGGTCGATGCCAGCGCCATTTATCTGCATGGCGTCACGATCCATGGCGCCCGGCACAACGCGGTATTCGTGACCACCAGCTACGGGCGCACGCTGGCGCTCGATGCCGATAGCGGCGCGGTCCTCTGGCAGTACACCCCTGCCGGTTATCGCGATCTCGCGGGCACCCGCCAGTTCACCAACTCCACGCCTGCGGCCGATCCTGACGGGCAATCGATCTACGCCGCTTCCGCCGACGGCTACATCCAGAAGCTCGCGGTCGGCGATGGTCGGCTTCTCTGGCACACCGCCATCACCGAGCTGCCGAAGCGCGAGAAGATGGATTCGCCGCTGAAGTTCTACCGCGGCCACGTGATCGCCGTTACCGGCGGGTACATCGGCGACCGGCCACCGTATCAGGGTCATGTCGCGATACTCGACGCCGAGTCCGGCAAGCTGCTCCATGTGTGGAACTCACTCTGCAGCAACCGCAGCGGTCTTTTGGAACCGAGCTCCTGCCCGCAAACCCGCTCGGCCATCTGGGGACGGGCGGGCGCGGTGATCGATCCGGGGGACGGCGATATCTTCATCGCCACCGGCAATGGCGACTGGAACGGCACGACCGCATGGGGCGATTCGCTGGTGGAGCTCAATGCCGAAGCCAGCGGGATTCTGGGCAACTACACACCGGCCGACACGGCGGAACTCAACGACAGGGATCTGGACCTCGGATCCACATCGCCCGTACTGCTCGGCCATGACCTGCTCGCGCAAGGCGGCAAGGATGGCAGGATCCGACTGCTCAGCCGCCGGGAGATCGCCGGCTCCGCGCCGCATAGGGATCACGAGCTGCAGATCGTTTCGACGCCGAGCGGCACCGATCTCTTTACCCAACCGGCGGTGTGGCGGCACGACGGTGAGACCTGGATGTTCGCCTCCGACGATGGCGGCACCGCGGCCTGGCAGGTCCAGGGTGGGATGCTGCACCAGGCGTGGCGCAACGACAGCGGAGGAACCAGCCCGTTCGAGGCCGACGGCTTGCTCTTCGTGTATGCGCCGGACGGCGGACTCAACGTATACGAGGCCTCATCCGGCAAGCGCATCGCGACGCTACCCTGCGGCGCAGGTCATTGGAACAGCCCCATCGTGGTCGACGGCAAGATCATTCTGCCCGAGGGCAACGCCAACAGCCGCGACACGCGCGGCGTGCTGGACATTTGGACGCTGCCCGGCCAGTAGGGAGGCTATCGGACACGCGCGGACGACCGACGCGGCCGGCGCGGTCGCTGCCCTGGTATCGGCCGCGCGACCGGCGTTGGCCGTACTTCGCCACTCTCGGACATCTGGGAGCCCTGTCTCCTTCGCGACCACCCATATAAACTGCACATCGCTCCTCGGATCCAGCCTCACCCCACGAAAGGCCGCCGCGTGCCATCGATACGCGCCTCACTCGCGCTGCTTCTGTTCGCCGGTCTCGCCCTCCTCCTCGCTCCGGTCCCGCTCACAGTCGTGCATGCGCAGACCCGCACCCCGCCTCCGCTCGCCGACTATGTCGGCACCTACACCGACGCTCCCCACCACACCCTGGAGATCGTAGCCGGCGATGGCCTCTTCGCCGTCCTTGACCAGGCGAAGTATCCCCTCGCGCGCGCAGGCGTGGACCGCTTCCGCACCATCGCCGGGAGCATCGTCCCCTTCGTGCGCGACGCAAATGGCAAGATTACCGGCTATATGGAGAATGGGCGCCTCCACCCCCGCATCTCCACCACCATCACGCCCGAGGCCGCCGCGCTCGCCCATCCGCGTCCTCCAGGCCAGAACAACCCGGCGGACTACCACTATCATCCGCCCGCGAACCTCCACGACGGCATCGCTGTCGGCAGCATTGCGCACACCCGCCTCGGAGTCGCCACCGCCAACACTATCGTCCGGCGCGTCCTCGACGGCACATACAAGGACCTGCACAGCGTCCTGCTCTACCAGGATGGAAAGCTGGTGATGGAGGAGTACTTCTACGGCTACAGCGCGGCCCGTCCGCACCAGCTGCGCTCGGCGACCAAATCCGTGGTAAGCGCCCTCGCCGGAATCGCCATCGATCGCGGCGCTCTCACCGGCATCGGCGAACGCATCCTTCCACACATGCACTACGCCACCTACGGTAATCCTGACCCGCGCAAGTCACAGATCACCCTCGACGACCTTCTCTCCATGACTTCCGGCCTCGATTGCAACGATCATAGTTCTACATCTCCAGGACGCGAAACCGTCCTCGACAAGCAACCCGACTGGGTGAAGGCTACGCTCGACCTGCCCATGATCGCCGACCCCGGCGTGACGGCCAATTACTGCTCGGGCGGCGTCTCGGTCGTAGGCCGTCTCATCGAGAACGCCGTGCACATGTCGCTTCCACGGTATGCCCAGACCACCCTCTTTGGCCCGCTGGGAATCAGGCGCGCGGACTGGAGCTGGAACTTCAACCTCACCAATGCCGATAAGGAATATTCACAAATTTACCTGCGCCCGCGTGACATGCTCAAATTCGGCATCCTCTACCTCAGCAACGGCCGCTGGCGCGGACGCCAGATAATCTCCGCGGCCTGGGTGCATACCTCGCTCGCGCAGCACAGCCACGTTGACAACGTCGGCTATGGCTATTTCTGGTGGCGTCATCAGTTCGCGGTAAAGGCGGCCGCGGGCGTGCAACAGACCGTTATTGCCGCCGCTCAGGGCAACGGCGGCCAGAAGATCTACATTGCTCCCCAGTTCCACCTCGTCGCGGTTTTCACTGGAGGCGGCTACAACGCCGACTGGACACCACCCAACACCATCATGGAGAAGCTGGTTCTTCCACCCCTGATGAGCCGGGCGCCCCAGCCGCTGTAGACCGAACAGGAGGCGCGTCATCTTGCTCGGGGTATCGGGTGATCTCGACCCGATCCAGCCACTCGATCGTTCTGATACCGGACGTGCTCAAAGTGTGAAGCCGGACGTTCGTCCCACCGTCCGGACTCGTGCAGACTACATTCTGTAGTGAATCGCACCGATCTTCCCGGTCACCCTGATTGCACCAGCCCGTCGATCTGCTGCTCAGACGGCAGCGTGTACGGGGCCGTCCGCAACCTCCATCCCTTTACGTTGACGTGTACACGAAAGGCGGGTCAACTCCATCTGGCGGTAAAGTGGTTGCATGAGTGCCTTGTTCCGGGCACTCGGGCTGCTGCTCCTCGGCTACATCGTCGTGGCTGTTTTGAGCGGCGCGGTGTACGCAAGGTCGCGGGTCTGGGGCCGCACTTTCACACGCGCAGAGCAACCGCTGCGTTACTGGTCGGCAATAGCCGCCTATGGGCTGCTGTCCCTGGCTCTGACGTTCTGGTTTTGAAAGCGCTCGCAGGTGTTCTGACACCGTGAACAGAAGAGGGTCTCCCATGGCATGTGATGGAGCGCCAGCATTTCTGCGCACATGAGCAACGACGTCCACACACCTGGATTCAGGTGGCCGCTGCTCCTTGGCGCTGCCGGCTTCGCGGCCGGGTTCTTCGGCCCGATGCTCTTTGTGCCGGAGTCCAATCAGGGACCCCTTGTTGGCATTCTCATGTCGGGTCCCGCCGGCGCTCTCCTGGGGCTCGTGCTCCTTGGCATCTGCACGGTCATCGGCGTCTCGGCGCGGCTGCAGTGGCGCCTTCTCATCGGCACAGCGGTCGCGGGCGCGTTGGCGGTGCTCATCCTCGTGCAACCGGAGCCTGCGTTGCGCGGTTATGTGATGGACTTGGAAGTGGAGTCCTGCGCCACGCCAGTCGACACCGAGCCGCAGGTCATCGACTACTGGTCGAAGCGCATCGCCGATGCCACTTGGGCAGCAGCTCGACCCGGCTGGCAGCAGAGCATGCGCGATACGCTGCGCCAAGCGCCCGGTGTCATCCTGACGGTAAGGGTGCGGAAGCAGATCTCTGTGTGGGAAAAGCGCAAGCCCTGGAACCGAGGCAGTCTGTTTGCGACCGCCGGCAGAAACGCGCCTGAAGAGAACTCGTTCTACCGCTCAGACGGCGTGTGCTCTGACTTTCCGCCCGGCCACTCGTTCAGAGCCTTCGAGAAGTACGACTTGAACGGGCCAATTCGACCGCCGGCCGAGTGGCCGCCCACCGCACTCGAGGCAGTCATCACCGTTTCGCCGATCGTTCCGGTTCCAGCGCCATTTGAGCCTCTCGAAGCCGCTGGCAGCTCGTGACCGCGGGTCCGTGAGGTTGCCCGCGCGCTAAACGATATCAGATTCTGATGGTCCCCTCGACGACCGCTATTCAGATCCGTGGGCTGAAGGTCTGGAGGCCCGCTATTGGCCGAATTGAGTCCCGGCATTGCTATGGGAAGGCAACTTACAGGCGCATCTCCGCAGTGATGGCATCGTAAGGCGCCGATACACGGCCGTCCTCCCGCTGCAGGAGTCCGGAAGCCGCCAGCGTCTCAACGTCCTCATGGACACGTTTGTAGTCGCGTCCAAGCCGCACAGCGAGAGCCTTTACGGACGATGCGGGCTCCCGATGCACATCACGGAGCAGTTCGAGGCGTTTCGGCGTCAGCGCGTTGAGCATCGACGGTAGGTCTGGAAACGTTACATGCCGCTCTCGAACTTTCTCACCGCGCTCCAGCCGATGCCACGCGCTCACAAAGCGCTTTCCCATGTCCTGAATCGTGCCGACGTGAACCTTGACGTGCTTGCTCATCACTCACCTCGCAGGCGGCGTACGTCCGCCAGAAAATCGTCGATCAATCGTTCCGCCGTGCTGAACGTGTATGGTTCCTGCTTGTCGCCAACGTGCCTGTGATCGCCTCTGCCGCGTTCATTGTCGTAGCCGACCATCCGTTGCCCAGACCGCCCATAGAACAGGCTGTACTTCAAACGGTGTACACTGCCTAGCACCGGTTGCAGCACCTCCCAGATCTTCATTTCCACGATCGACCCATCAGGCAGCACCTGCTTGTCGTGGAACGCGAGGCGTGCCTTCATATGGCATATGGTGCCATACCTTGCTTATGGCGTAAAGTGCCATACCGTGCCGGGGCGGCCCGGGCGAATCGTGTCTCCAGTCTCCGGCCGTGCGTCATTGGGGACCCATGGAGGGCCGCTATGGAGGAATCCAATTGAGCGGGCGAAGGACGGCTGTTGGCCGATTCACGACGCTCGAAAATCCCGCTCTTTCTAACCTCGAAGCTCTTTGTCGATGTCCTCCGTGTCCAATTCAAAGACGTGATCATCGTAATCGAAGAAGTACAAAGCCCTATCGGAACGAGCCCTTATGAATTCGCGCCCCATGGATTGCAGTTTGGCCATGGTGGCCTGGAGAATTTCCGGCGTGGCGTGAAAGGCGATGTGGTCCCCGGTCCGGGCGCGTTGAACGGGCGCGCCAACGAGCACAATCCAGATGCCTCCCACTCTGAGGAAAGTTTCGGGATGACCCTCTTCGTCCTCACGCTCAACCGATTGGGCGCCGAAGAGGTCATGAAACAGCGCGGCTGTCCTAGCAGGGTCTTTTACTACGAGGGCAATGTGGCTGATGGATTTGAGCATGCGTCACCTCGGACGTGCTGCTTTATGATACGCAGACAGGAGAACGTCCGCTAAGCTGAAATCCCGCGGGCAAGCTCAAATGGCGGGTTCTGGGCGACGGCTATGCGTCACGCCGCGATTCCGACCCTGAGCCGCCCGTCACGGCTTCGGCATTGCGGACGCGCCAACGGCCGCTACGGATCTCACAGGATCAGTGATAATGTCTGTTTCGCAGAGACGGGATCAGATGAGAGATAGGGCGGCCTCAGGCGTATCCGGAGGGCCGAATTTTCGGCGATGAACAGACTGCTAGCACTTTCAGTCGCCGCCGCACTGACGGCATGTTCCTCAAGGCATTCAGTACGGCACGAATCATCCTCCTCCGATCGCGCACTGCCCAAGCAGGCTCTTGGGTATTCGATAACGCAGCGTGACATCCTCATCGCAGCTGCGAAGCGACAGCAAGAGCAGGATGCCGCCCTCATCGCGCAGATGCCCGTGGACTATCGCGATTGCGTGCTCCCGGTGCTTGTGGATCTTATCGCCGCCCAGAAGCGGGACCATGTCTATGTCACGATCTTCGGTCATGACATGGACGCTTATCTTCAAACAGCGCTTGCTGGCCACGGGATCACTGCTTATCCCGCCTCGGCTCTCCCGAAGTTCGGAGCGCACTGGGGCGTCATCCCGCAGGAGCATCCGTTCCGCGACATCGATCCGAGATTCACGCCGTATTGGGAATTTTCGGTCGGGCACATCACCGCAAAGTCATCGGGCCGCTACACTGTAGGTGCCGGATACTTTTGCGGAAGTCTTTGCGGCGGAAGATATACATATACCCTTAAGGTTGACGGCAAGTTCTGTATCGTTACGTCCAAGCGTCCGACGAGCTTTTACTAGGGCTGCCGCTAAACTTCGGCATGGGGATGACGAAC
>Ga0335078_10003747_pt1 | contig 22633 bp, 16 predicted proteins | sample Lox_Sample_32_FD_206711 | JGI IMG/M metagenome (GOLD analysis project Ga0335078, IMG submission 206711) | Soil microbial communities from Loxahatchee National Wildlife Refuge, Florida, United States - Lox_Sample_3.2 | ecosystem: Environmental > Terrestrial > Soil > Wetlands | place: USA... | reverse complement strand
GCGCGCGCTCTTTGACAGCGGCCTGGCCTCGGAGGAGGACCTCGCGGAGGCCGACACCCAGCTCGCCGCGGCCGAGGCGCAGGCGACCGACCTCGGCATCGCCAGGGGACAGTACGAGCACGCCATCGCCGTGCTGATCGGGGTCGCGCCGGCGCAGTTTTCCCTGGCGGTCCGGCCCTTCAGCAGCCGCCTGCCCCAGATCCCGGTTGCGCTGCCCGCCACCCTGGTCGAGCGCCGGCCGGACATCGCCTCCGCCGAGCGCCTTGTGGCGGCCGCGAACGCCGGAATCGGCGTCGCGCGGGCGGCCTATTTCCCAAACCTGACCCTGAGCGCCACCGGGGGCTTTGAGGCGACCAACCTCACGCACCTCCTCGACTGGCCGAACCGCCTCTGGTCCGTCGGCCCGAGCGTCGCCCAGTCCCTCTTCGACGCGGGATTGCGCAGGGCCGAGAACGCGCAGGCCAGGGCCCTTTTCGACCAGTCGGTGGCGGATTACCGGCAGACGGTCCTGACGGCGCTCCAGTCGGTCGAGGACAATCTCCTCACCCTCCGGATACTCTCGAGGGAGGTGGACCAGCAGCACAAGGCCGCGCTGGCCGCCAAGCACACCGTCGAGCTGTCGGTGGTGCGCTACCAGAACGGCCTCGACAGCTACGTCAACGTCATCACGGCCCAGAACACCTTCCTCGGCAACCGCCTGACCGAGCTGCAGATTCAGCTCCGCCAGCTCACGGCGAGCGTCGCCCTGGTCAACAACCTTGGGGGCGGATGGGACAGGTCGCAGCTGGGAGCGACCGAGGAGATGGCGCAGAATCCCACGGCGGGCGCGAGGGCGCAGCCCCCGGCCGAGAACGCCGGGCCCGGCGTCCCCAACCCGGCCCCCTTGCCGGACATCGGCAAGCGGCCGGAGGACCTGCTCAAGCAGAACGAGCAGGACATGGCGCCCGCGCCCACACGCTAGGGGTCCGGCGAACGTTCAGCGGCTCACCGCGAATTCGTAGCCGGCGCCGGCGCTGAGCGCGTAGCCTCCGGCCGGCAGTGAGGACGTCGGGGTCAACAGGACGGCTCCCGGGCCGGCCGGGCGCACGTAGGCGGCCGCACGCTGCTCCCCGAACTCGATCCCGGCGGGCGGTGCGCCGGCGACCTCGACTCCGCGCCGGCCGTCCTTGAGCGTCTCGACCGGAGCCAGCTCGAGCGGCGCGCCGGCGAGCCCCGGTCCGATGACGAGCACGGTCACCGCATCTCCGGCGCACGCCGGGCGCGGCTCCTTCCCGTCGAACTCCAGGTAGGGCAGCTTGACTCCCTTCTGGCCCAAGCGCCGGACGCCCTCCGTGACGACGCCCAGGGGGCCGGAACCCGCCGCCGGCGCCTCTGGGTGGATGGTCTCCACGACGACGCGCCCGTTGTTGCGCGGCAGGGGCTTCCAGCTGCCCGCGCTCAGCAGGTAGGCGCCCGCCCGCGCGGGGAACACCGGGTAGACGCCGCCGCTGGCGGCCGGCGATCCGGGCTCCGGACCCTCCGTGAGCGCCGCGAGGAAGCCGCCGACGGGAAAATCGATCGTCCAATGCGCGTCGCCCTTGATGCGCCCCGTTATCGAGTCCCCGACGAGCGCCAGCTGCAGCGTGCTCGGAACCGGGGCGACGAGGAAGGGCACCGCGAGCGAGTCGCTGTAGTCGAATTCGCCGCGGCCCGTCGCGACGAGCGTGATCGAGCCCTCGGACGGGTCCCAGGTTCCCCGGAAGTCCTGGTAGACATTCAGCTGGACGAGGGAATGGATGCTCGCGGCGATCGTGCCCCTTTGCGCGTCGACGCCTCCAATCTCCAGGCGCGCGTCGGTGACCGAGCCCTGGTCGTCGCGCACGGTTCCGTCGAAGGCGATCCCTTCCCTCAGGACGGCCGCCACGCGGCGCGCCCGGGCCGCGCGGGACCCGGCCATCTCCTTGAGCTCGGCGGCCCCGACCGGCGCGAGCCCGTAGCTGAAGCGCTCGTCCCCGCCCGTGAGCCGGCCGTTCTCCACCCGAAGGCGGATCTCGATGGCGTCGCGCGCGCCCAGGACCGAGTCGGCGGGCGCCTCGTCGGCCGCCTCGGCCTCGCCCGAGCGCAGGCGGATGGGTTCGCCGCCCGAGCGCCTCGAATTGCCGATGAGCACGCCGCGGAGGGGCCGCTTCCAGAGCCGGGTCGTCGACTCGAGTTCGGCCTCGAGCGTCTCGCCGTCGTCCGGGCGTTCGCCGAACCGCAGGAGGATCGGCTCGGACGCGCCCGAGGCCCTGGAGACGGCCGTGCCCCGGTAGAGCGCATGGGGCGCCGCGGCGGCGCTCGCCTGCTCGAACTCCTGCATCAGGGAGGCCTTAACCCCGGGCAGCTGGTCCGCGTTCACGTACTCGAAGCGGTAGCGGTAGGCGCCGCCTTCGCCCGATAGGTTGCCCCTGGCGTCCATGCGCAGCGCCAGTGTCCAAGCCTGGGTGTATTCCAGAAACGGGCCGGCATTGCGGATAGCCTGGCCCGCCTGCGACGCGAGGGTGAGCAACGGGGCCTGGAAGTCGTCGTCGGCCGACCAGGAGCCCTGGAAGGGGCGGGCATAGTGCCATCCGCCGGCGTTGCGGAGGAGCGCGGACACCCCGGCCCCCTCCGAGCGGCCCAGGATCTCGATGTAAAGGGCCGTGCCTTCCTCGTCGCCGGCGCGCTGGGCCACCCCGCGAAAGACGCTGCCCGGCGCTAGGCGCGCGAGGAACGCCTGGCGCCGCGCGCCGACCGCGGCCGCATGCGCCGCCTCGAGGCCGCGCCTGGTCTCGGCAACGCGTTCGGCGAAGGCCTGGAGGTCGGCAGCCAGGGCGCGCAGCCGTGCGTCGTCGCCCGCGTCGCCCGCGAGGAACGTGGCGCCGCCGAACGAGGCGCGCGGCTCCCCCGAGGGAAAGGCGCCGATGTAGCCGCTCGACAGCAGGCTCAGCTTCCAGCTGTCGCCGTCGCGGTGGGCGGCCACCGTCGCCTGGAACGCGTACGCGGCCCCGGCATCCGCCGTCTTCGTGAGGATGGCGGCCTGGTAGGGGTCGGCGGGGAATGGCCGGAAGCGCGCGAACTCGGGCGCTCGCGCGCCGTCCTTGTCCGCGATCAGCCTGCGCGCCTCCATCGCGGGGTCCGGATCGAGCTTGAGCGTCCCCTGCAGATAATCGGTCGAGTCCACCCTCGAGTAGAGGGGAGCGGCCGTCCGGGCCGTGGCCGTGGCGCTCACCCGCAGGTCGTTATCGCCCTGTCGCTTGATGGCGATCCTCACGTCGGAGAACCCGACCTTGCCGGCGCCGGCTGCCTTGTCGAGGAACGCCGCCACGGCGTCCGCGCTCAGCGGCGCCCGCCAGTGCCGCGCGGCGACCACGCCGGCGACGACGAGCGCGAGAGCCGCGCTCCCGGCGAGGAGCATGCGCTTGGCGGGCGTTGAGGGAGGGGCTTGCACGTCAGGGCGCGCGGTTCATCCGGAGGAGCCATTCCAGCCGGTCTTGCCCCCCTGACGCGAACGAATTAGTGGGGCCCGCCGGCCCCGCCGGGCCCCGGGCTCGCCCTTGCCAAAACCGGATTCGTCCTCTCGTTGTGGCAATCCCATCCCCATGATCCGCACCGCATCGGCCGTTTGGCAGGGCAACCTCAAGAACGGACGGGGCACGCTTTCCACGGGAAGCTCCGTCCTCAACCAAACCCCCTATTCGTTCACGTCGCGCTTTGCGTCGGGGACGGGCACCAACCCGGAGGAGCTGATCGCGGCGGCCCACGCGGGCTGCTTCACGATGGCGCTGTCGGCCGCGCTCGAGAAGGCGGGGTTCACCGCCGAATCCCTGAGCACCGCCGCCGAGCTCAGCCTCGAGAACGACCCCCAGGCGAGCTGGACGATCACCGCCATCCACCTTCGCACCGTGGCCAAGGTTCCCGGCATCGACGCGGCGAAGTTCGCGGAGATCGCCGCGGGCGCCAAGGCCAATTGCCCGGTTTCGCGCGTGCTCAGGGCGGCGATCACCCTGGACGCCAAGCTGGCCTAGGGGCCCGGCGGGCGGGCCATCCCCTCGGGGGGCGGCCCGTTCCGCGCCGCGGGCCGGCGCCTTGCCGGGCGCGCCGGCCGATCAGCGGGCGCCGGCCTGCAGCTGGATCAGCTGCTGCTCGCACCGCCCGATGATCCGGTAGAGCCGGTTGATCTCGATCATCTCGTCCTCGGTCAGCTTCTTCTTGGGGACCGAGCGGTCGAGGTAGAAGATCTTGGTGTTGGCGTTGAACTCCAGCTCGTTGCCCACCCACGCCAGGCCGGGGTTCAGTTCCGACGAGACGTACTGGTAGCGGTCGTAGGGGGTCTCCTGTGTCGCGCGGATGTCCACCGTGTTGAAGTCGGGCTTGGCGGCCCCGGGGTGGAACCACGGGGGGCCGAACATCTCCACGCGCATGTCCGGGGTGCGCTGCACCGGGGCGACCGGCTGGTTGACGATGTTCTGCACGTGGGTCATGGCGTCGTTGAGCTGGCGCTTGAGCGCGGCGACCTGCGCCTGCGGGGAGAGGGGCTGCGTCGGCGTCGGCGAGGGCGGGCTCGGCAGCGGCGTCGGGGCGGCGACTATCTTGACCGAGACGACCACGCCGTCCCTCATCCGGATGACGGCATCCGGATAGTTGAGGACGTGGACGGCGCCGGCCTCGATCTGGCTCTTGGGCTCGCCCCTTTCGGCGATCACCTGCTGGTACGTGTCGCCGACGTTGGTTCCCAGGGCCCCGGCGGCCGAGAGGGCGAGGCACGAGGCGACCCGGAGCGCGCGCGCCGCGCACCGCGGGCCCGGGCCCGCCAGGGCTCCAAGGGCCGGAAATCGTCCGCGCCCCCGCCTCATTGAAACCGCATCGTCACCGAGTTGAACCCCTCGTGGGTGATCACCACGATGTCGCCGGTCGAGAGCTTCCATTCGTCGAAGTGGGCGAACTCGGCGGTGTGCAGGGGGTCGAGCACGATGTTGACCGTCTTCCTGCGCGCCCCCGACGGGTTCTCCAGCGAGAGGGCGACGGGAAGCTCCTCCGTGCACTCGTTGCGGATCGTCAGCAGGTAGCCCGTTCCCGACAGGGACCGTCTCGAGGTGGTGATGATCGGCAGGTTGTTGCCGTGGGTGGCGTAGTAGAAGAGGGGACGGGGCGCCGCGGTGTTGCCCGAGATCTTGCCCTGAAGGCTCCTGATCGTCTCGTCGCGCTTCTGGATCGTCGCCGCCATGATCGCGATCACGAAGACGGCCGCACCGAGGAGGGTGACGAGCACCGCGAGCAGCAGGTCCGTCCGTTTGTGGGCGCGGGGCTGTGCCTTGGCTACTGTGGGGGGGATGGCCACTCGGTTGGGGCTTGTGCGGCGCCGACTCTTGGGCAAACGCGGGCCCTCGACAAGGCCGCAAATTCCGGCCGGCGGCGCGGCAGGCCGCTCGCGGCGGCGCACGCCGCACGCGGCACTTGAACCAGCGCCCCGTTTGCCATACGGGAGTAGGGTGTGAAACCCACCTCCGCCCTGATCCTATCCCTCTCATTCGCCGTGCTGCTCTGCGTCGGGCTGGTCTACCTCGACCTGCAGCTGGCCTCGGACACGCGCGAGATCAAGCAGCTCAAGGCGGCGAATGCCTCGGCGGAGGCGCATGTGGCGGCGCTCCAGGGCTCGTTCGACAGCTTCAAGCGCGACATGAAGCAGTATGACTCGGTCATCGGGCCCCAGGGGACGCTCCAGGTCCTGGCAAGGAGCCTGCAGAGCGGCGACATGGACCTGTCCGTGAAGTCGCTCGCGATCGTGTCTAGGGGCAAGGCGGTCGTCTCGCTCAAGTCGCTCCCCGATGCCGGGGGCGTCATCCAGGTCGGGTCGACCGACGGGACGGGCGCCGCCGAGATCTCCTCCTCGCCCGGGAAGGCCAAGATCGGCCTCAAGGCGACCACCGCGGCCGACACCGGCCAGGTCGTCCACCTGGCGACCTTCGGGGCCGAGGGCCTCGCGCTGCAGAGGGGCCCCTCGGATGACCCGGCGGCGCGCACCGACGGCGCGGGGATCCAGATCCTCGAGGACGGCGCGGATTTCTACATGGCGCAGAGCGGAGGCGGGAACGTTTCGATGGACACCGCCTCGGGCGACGAGCGGGCCAAGTTCAGCATCTGGGCGGACGGGACCCCGAAGAAGATGGTCTACGTCTCCCTCGGCTCGAAGGACATCAGCCCGTTTGTCTCGGTGGCGGGGGCCGCCTCCGGCGATTCGCTCACGCTGCTGCCGGGGCGCCTCTCGCTCGCCAACCGAGAGGGCACCGTCGTCCTGGCGGCCGCCGAGGACGCCGAGGGCGGCTACGTCTTTGCCAACGACAAGACGGGCACCCGGCGCGCCATCATGACCGCCGGCACCGACGGCCATGGGAGCATCTCGGTCTTCGGGAGCGACAACCGCTCAAACACGCTCTATCCGGAGTACAACATCCAGAGGACGGGCTCGAACCAGAAGTGATCGGACGCGGCGCCGCAGGGCGCCTGCGGAAATTGGGTATTCCGTTCCTTACAAGGAACTTGAGTGGCGGCGACCGGGCCCGCCGTCGCCGGCCGCGGACCGTCGCCCCCGAGCGCAAGGGCAAGATTGGCGTGGAAATTACCAAGAATTGCCGAGAATGCGGGGGTGGCCGCCGCTAGAATGCCCACCATGGCCTTCCAGCGATACTCGGGACTGTCCGCATGGGGGGAGCCCCTGCGGCTTCATGGCGCCGCGGTTCTCGCCGACCCGCTGCTCAACAAGGGGACGGCGTTCACCGAGCGGGAGCGGGACGCCCTGGGCCTGCGCCCCCTGCTCCCGCCGCGCGTCTTCACGATGGCCGAGCAGGTCAAGCGCTCGCTCGGTGCCGTCCGGCGCAAGCAGGACAACATCGAGAAGTACATCTACCTCACGAACCTCCAGAACCGGAACGAGGTGCTCTTCTACCGTCTCGTCATCGACAACATCGAGGAGATGGTCCCGCTGATCTACACGCCGACGGTCGGGGAGGCCTGCCTGCTGTACGGGTCGATCTACCGGAGGCCGCGCGGGCTCTTCATCAGCCTGAGGGAGCGCGGGCGCATCGCGGAGATGCTGCGCCTCTGGCCGCACGACGGCGTGCGCCTGATCGTGGTCACGGACGGCGAGCGCATACTCGGGCTCGGCGACCTTGGGGCGCTCGGCATGGGCATCCCCGTCGGCAAGCTGTCGCTCTACACGGCCTGCGCCGGGGTGCACCCCTACTACACGCTCCCGGTGACGCTCGACGTCGGCACCGACAACGAGGAGCTGCAGCGGGGCCCGTTCTACATCGGGATCAACGAGCGGCGCGCCCGGGGGGCGGCCTATGACGACTTCATCGAGGAGTTTGCGACGGCCGTGAAGACGGTGTTCCCGAAGGCGCTCGTCCAGTGGGAGGACTTCGGCAACGCGAACGCCTTCCGTCTGCTCCACCGGTACCGCCACCGCCTGCCGAGCTTCAACGACGACATCCAGGGGACCGCCGCCGTGGCCCTGGCCGGCATCTTCGGCGCGCTCCAGATCACGGGCGGCAAGCTCGCCAGCCAGCGGCTCCTCTTCCTCGGGGCCGGCGAGGCGGGCACGGGCATCGCCGACCTCTTCACGGCGGCCGCGCGGGCTGAGGGCCTCGGGGAGGCCGAGGCCCGCGGCCGATGCTGGTTCGTCGACACGAAGGGCCTCGTCGTGAAGGGCCGCGGCGACCACCTGGCCGAGCACAAGGTGCCGTACGCCCACGACCGCCCGTTCATCGCCAGCCTGGCGGAGGCCATCCGGACGCTCAAGCCGACCGTCCTCATCGGCGTCTCCGGCATGCCGGCCGCCTTCACCCGCGAGATCGTGGAGGCGATGGGCGCGCTCAACGACCGGCCGATCATCTTCGCCCTGTCCAATCCGACGTCGAAGGCGGAGTGCACGGCCGAGCAGGCCTACGGCTGGTCCAAGGGCCGCGTGGTCTTCGCCAGCGGCAGCCCGTTCGCCCCGGTCGACTACGAGGGTCGCCAATTCGTGCCGGGCCAGGGGAACAACATCTACATCTTCCCCGGCGTGGGGCTCGGCGTCCTCGCCAGCGAGGCCGCGGAGGTCACCGACGAGATGTTCCTCGCGGCGGCCCGGACCCTCTCCGGCCTCGTCCAGCCGGAGGACCTCGCCGTGGGGCGGATCTACCCGGCGCTGACCAAGATCCGCGAGGTCTCGCTGCGCATCGCGGCGGCCGTCGCCGACGTCGCGCACAGGACGGGGCTGGCCAGGGCCCCGCACCCGGGCGACCTGGTCGAGGACATCCGCGGCCGGATGTTCGAGCCGGTGTACCGGGACTACGTCTGAGGGCGGGGCAGGGGGCCCAGCCGCCGGGATCCCTCAGGGGCGGGAGGCCTCGCGGGAGGTCCCGGCGGGCCCGTCCGCGGGCTTCTGGGGCGCCTGCGGCTTTCGGGTCGCCGCCTGCACCAGCAGATCGTTCCACGAGCTCGTGTCGATGTGCCCGAGGGTGCCCGCGAGGCGGATCGGCTGGCTCAGCAGGGCGTAGCCCAGGGCGTCCTTGTCCGCGGAGAGGAGCCCGGCGGTCGCCAGGAGCTCGGCCACCTTGCCGCGCACACCCAGGCGCAGCTCCACGCTCAGGGGCTCCCCGGACAGGGGCTGCCCCGCGACGGGCGTGATCCGGCCGGATCCCCTGAGGTGCTCGTCGGCGGCGGTGACCTCGATGTCGACCAGGCGGATCGTGCCGTCGGATTCCCGGACCGCCCGCACGCTCGCCTGGTCGTAGCCGATCTCGGCGACCTGGTAGGTGAAGTTGAGCACCGCGTCCGTCACCTTGCTCAGCGGGCTCTTCCCGGGGCCCGCCGGCGCGCCCTTGATCCCGAAGACCGCCCCCACGGCGGATCCCACGGCGTCGAGGCTGTCCGAGACCGGCGAGGCGGGCGGCTCCGGCAGAGACTCCGCCACGTTCGCCCGCAGGACGCGCACGATCCCCGCCGCGCTCGTCAGCCGGAACTCCGTCTGCGCGCCCCGGCGCAGCTCGTCCAGATTGGCCCCGCTTCCCGAGAGCGCCGCCTGGACGGAGAACCGGCCCTCGATCAGCGGGTCCCGCCCGGCCTGCTGCGGGGGGAACAGCGGCGCGGCGTCGATCGCCCCGGCGGCGACCGCGGCCTGGACGCGGTAGGGCCGCTCGGCCGCGGGGTCGAAGGTGAGGGTGGCCGAGACGTTCGTGAGGAGGTGGCGGCCGAACGAGGCGCGCCCGCCCGACATGCGGACCGAGCCGCGCTCGATGTCGAAGACGGCTCCCGCCTTGCTGAGGACTTCCTGCGGTGTCGCCAGCTTGTCGAAGGCGACGGCGACATGCCCGGTCCAGTCGCCCCAGAACGGCGCCCGGTCCCGCTCGTGCGACGCCGCGGCTCCGCCGGCGGCGGCCGCCAGCGGCGCCGCCAGGAGGCGCAGGTGTTCCGACGCGACGCTGGAGCCCGTCAGCGTGCCCCTGATCCAGTCGCCGTCCCTTCCCCCGACCCACGTCCCCTCGGCCCGGATGTCCGACGCGCTCGGGCCCGTCGCGATCGTGAGCGGAGCCTCGAAGGCCACCGTCCCGTCCGGCGAGACGTCGGCGCGCACGCTCGCGGCGATCGTGTGAGTCGGGTCGAGCCCGACGGCCTGCACCTTCGCCTGCACCGTGGCCGAGCCCGCGATGCTCGCGGAGAATTCGCCCGAGGCCGAGCGGCCGCGGGCCCAGGCCAGCAGGGGGAGCGCGCCCCGGGAAGCCAGGGCCTCGAGGTCGGCCTTCCATGTCCCTCTCACCTCGATAGGCTGGTCGGCGCCCGCGGAGCGCCCCGCTTCGGCCTCAAGGGTCGCCAGCCGGGCGCCCCCGGCGCCGACGGCCGCGGGCGAGCACCGCACGCGCCATCCCCCCGCGCCCGACTCGGCCGACAGCGACGCGGTGACGTCCAGGTCCCGCGCGAGGACCCGGCCGGACCTGCGCACGGTGACCCCCGACGCGCTCAGCGGCGAGGTCGGGCGCAGCGCGAAGCCCCCGTCGGCCGCCCGCACGACGAATCCGCCGGCCGCGTCGCCCCCCTCGACCGAGCCCTGCTCGAGAAGGCCCGACAGCCATGCCAGGGGCAGCGCCTGGACCGACGCCTCGATCCAGTCGCCCCGCGGGTCGGCCGGCCTCACCGCGCCGGTCCCTAGGTCGACGTCGAAGGGCTGGAGCGCCCGCGCCGAGGCCGCGGGCCTGGCGCCGGCCAGGGAGAGGCTCAGGCGCTCCACATGGACCGACCGGGCGTCGCGGGTGAGCTCGAATCTGGCCTCGAGGGCCACAGCACCCGCGGGCCGCAGCGCGGGGGCCAGGGCCTCCAGGCGCCCGACGGCGGCCCGCAGGCCGCCAAGGGCGTGCACCCGGGCGAGATCGGGGTCGGCGTCGAATTGCCCCCCGCCGGTGGCCGCGATGGAGGGCAGCGCCCGATACCTCGCGAGGGGCCCGAGGTCGGCGTCGCGCAGGTCTACGGCCCAGGTGCCCGTCAGCCGGCGCGCGGCCCCGGGATAGCGGCATTGGAGCATGGCGAGGCGGCGAACGCCCCGGCTCAGGCCGACGTCGATCGACGCCGCGCCGTCGCCGTGGCCGAGCGAGGCTGCGGCCGACAGAGCCACCGCCTCGCGGCCGGGGCCGCCGGTATCCGGCAGGTCGGCCGATAGCGCGATGCGGTTCACGGAGCGCGGCGAGTCCATCGAGGCGGTGAGGCGCGCGTGGACCGCTACGGGACTCGGGGCGATGCCCGGGGCCTCGGCTGTCGCCTCGACCACGAACGCGCCCTCGTGGCCGGCCGACATCCCTCCTCCCGTGACGAGCACGTGCACGCGGGCCGGCACGCCGCCGGGGGCGGCGTCGACGACGACATCCCCCTCGAGCTCGACGCCGTCCAAGGACCCGTCGATCGGCAGTTTCAGGCCGCCGAGGAGGCCGAAGAGGGCGTCGGCGGCGCCGCGCCCCGGGGCCGGCGTGGGCCCTCCGCGCAGCTCGAGCGTCCAGCCCCTGGCCACCAGGCGCCGGACCTCGAGCCGGCGGCCCAGGAGGGCGGCCGTGACGGGCAGGCGGGCCTGGAGGCTCGGAAGCTTGAGCGAAACGCCGCCCGCATCGAGGTTGAGGTTCTCGACGTCGACCCCGCCAAACCCCGCCGAGAGGGACTCGAGCGATCCGCGCACGCCGGGCCGGTCGGCCAGCGCCCTCTGCGCCACCCAGGTCTGCAGGGGCGGCGCGATGGCCAGGAGCACGAGGACGAGGGCGAGCAGCGTCGCCGCCACCAGGCACGACAGGAGTGTTCGGATGAGTTTCAGGTTAGGAGCCAGTCCGTGAGACCGCGCATCGATTCCGGGGTGTCATGGAAAAGCCGGCGCGCCGCCCTGTCAGCGCCCATTTCGGAGGCGGGCGGCCCGCCGTCGGCGCCCCCCCTTGGCGCCCCGGCGACCAGCGGCGCACGCGCGCCGAGGCCCCCGCGAGCGTGAATCCTTGACCCTTCGCGCCGGCACCGAGATTCTTGCCGCCGGAAATGCCGAGCGCCGAGGCCACGCCGCCCCATCCGCGGCCCTCCGTCTTCATCAGCTACGCCTCCCAGGACCGCGAGGCGGCGCGCTCGCTGCGCGACGCGCTCGGCGAGGCGGGGCTCGAGGTCTGGTACGACGAGAGCGACCTCGGGGGAGGGGACGCCTGGGACCAGAAGATCCGCCGCCAGATCCGGGAATGCACCTACTTCATGCCGGTCGTGTCGGCGAACACGGAGGCGCGCCACGAGGGCTATTTCCGCAGGGAATGGCGGCTCGCGGTCGAGCGCACGCTGGACATGGCCGACGACGTGACCTTCGTCGTCCCGGTGGTGATCGACGACACCCCGCAGGGCCGCGCCCGGGTGCCCGAGCGCTTCAACGCCGTCCAGTGGCTCAGGCTCCCCGCGGGAAGGCCGACGCCGGCGCTCCAGGCCTGGTGCGCGAGGCTCCTGCAGGGAACGGCGCCTCCCCCCGTGCGCCCGCAGGCGCCCCGCGGGCCGCCCATCGTGCAGGTTCCCCCCGGCACGCCGGTCTACCCGCCCTTCCCCCACGGCGAGCCCCACCGGAGGACCAAGTTCGTCTTCGACGTCGCGGGTTGGATCTTTGCCTGCACCCGGATCCGGTTCAGCGCGCTGCCCCGCAAGTGGCGCCGGCTGATCGTCATCGTCCTGGTGCTGGTCGTCCTGACAAAGGCGTGCTCCGGCGACGGCACCAAGCACGACGAGAGCGCGGCGGAGGCCGCGAAGCTGCGCCAGGTCCTGGCCGAGATCGAGCAGAAGCGGGAGGCGGAGAGGCCCCTGGCTCCCGGCGCCAAGCCCGACCTGGCGAAGCTCGGTGAGGAGGTGGGCGGCGCCCTGGCCAAGGCGTTCGGAGACGACTTGGAGGCGGAACCGCCCCTGTTTGCGGTCCCCTTCGGCGCCCCGGCGGACGACCCCGACGGCGCGAAGTTCGCAAGCTCGGTCTTCGTGAACCTCTACGGCAAGATCGCGATGGCCGATTCGAAGGCGATCGGGCTCGGGAAGGCCGGAGGCGGGGCGCCGGAGCCCCTTGAGCAGGCGCGCGCGCGCCACTCGCGCCTGGCCCTCTTCGGCGGCGTCAAGGGGGCGGGCCCCGACCGCGCCCTGGAGGTGACGATTCTCCAGGCCTCGGACGGCGGCGCCGTCTGGTCGCATGCCTACCCGCTCAAGGACGCCGATCCCGCCGCGGTCGCCAACGACATCGCGGGTCATGTCCCGTCCCTGGCGACGGGCTCCCACTAGGGGGACGAGGCGGAGGGGGCGCCACTCGCGCCGCCGAGGGCCGCCGCCAGCCATTCGGTCGCCCGTGCCCACGCTGCCCGCGCGCTGGCCTCGTGGTACGCGCCGCGGTCCTCGCAGAAGAACCCGTGGCCCGCCTCGGGATAGATCTCGACCTCGTGCGCCTTGCCGAGCTCGGCGAGCCTCGAGCGCACGGCGTCGATGTCGGGCGCCGGGATGCTCGCATCCTTCCCGCCGAAGACGAGGAGCACGGGGCAGCGGATTGACTCCAGGCGCCCGAGCAGGGGGGTGAATCCGATGCCCTCGCGCGCGCGGACGAGGCCGCCCCCGTAGAAGGAGACCGCCGCGGCGATCGGCAGCCCCGCCGCGGCGAGGACCGAGGCCCATCCTCCCATGCAGAAGCCCCACGCCGCGATCCGCCGGGGGTCGACGCTCGGGTGCTTGAGCAGATGCCGGTGGGTCGCCTCGAGGTCCCCGAGGATCCGCTCGTTGGTCAGCCCGGCCAAGATGGGCCTTATCCTGGGGAACTCGTCGTACCCGAACTCAATCGCGCGTCCGGTGCGGTGGAAGAGCTCGGGCGCAAACGCGGCGTAGCCCGCACCGGCCAAGCGCTGGCAGACGCGCCGAATGTGGGCGTTCACCCCGAAGGCCTCCTGGAGCACGATGACCGCGGGGAAGCGCGCCTGAGGGGCGCCGGCCGGGACCACGCAGGCCACGTCCATCGGGCCCTCGGGCGTCTCCAGTGAAGCCGTGGACTCGACCATGGCGACCATTGAACCCGCCGTGGCTCGAAACGCAACCGGGCGCGCGGCCGACCGGCCCGGCCGCGCTCAGGCCGCCGTCCCCTTGGCAAAGCAGACGGGCGGCGCCCCGAGGCTGAAGGCGACGCCGGGCCCCCGCGCCTCGAGGGCGACCCACACCGACTCGATCCCCGGCGGGATCTCCTTGAGGAACTCCACCTCGATCTGGAGCGGGCGAGGCGGGAGGCCCCCGGCGGCCAGTGCCGTCTGGAGGTAGTCGAAATAGGCGGTGTTGTTGACGTGGCCGTTGCCGTCGAAGTCCGAGTACCGCACCGTTACCTCCCGGCCGGCGCAGCCGTCCGCCGGCGGCTCGATCCGGAGCCTCTCCAGGTCCGGGCGGAAGACATCCTCCGGGCGCGACGGAAAGCCGGCGGCAATGTCCGCGGGCACCCGGCCGATCGCCTTCTCCGAGACGTTGATGTACAGCCAGACGGACGAGGCGGAGGCGATGAGTTCGTCCCCGCAAAAGGCCCTGAAGTCCCGGAACCCCTTGAACGCCCGGATGCCCGACGACCATGTCACCACCCGGAGAGGCTCCTCGTAGAGGGGGTAGCGGCGCACCGTCACGGCCATCTTGCGCAGCACCCAGGTCTCCCCTCGGGTCGCCTTGGCCCGGGCTCCCGCCCCGCACTGGTCGGCGTGCCTGATCGCCGCCTCCTGCAGGAACGCAAACAGGCTGCGCAGCGACAGGAGGTTGTCCCGGTCGACGTTCCAATAGGACACCTTGCCGTCGAGGATGAAGTCCCGGGAAATGTTCTCCATAGGGGGGCGACCGTGCGGCCGGCCGCTCCGGCCGGCGGAAGCGGCGTCCGGCGTGTTTGGGATCCAGCAACTCACCGGCGCCCCGCCGCGACAAGCGAAATCACCGGCCGGGCCCCTGTCCGCCGCCGGCTCCCGGGCCGCTTCCGGCGCAGCCGCTCAGCGCCGGGCCAGGTGGGCCGGGTCGGCCTCGACCTCGACGCACGCGCGGATGAACGACGCGGCGGACCAGGCCTGGAACGCCTTGCCCATGGGGCGCCCGGTCACGCCGTGGGCCCACTCGTTGAACTCCCACTCCTCGTTGCGGCCGAGCTGGTTGAGCTGCGCCAGGCGGACGAGCTCCCGGCAGGCCACCTCGTGGAAGCCCAGGCGGTGGAGGAAGCACACCCACATGCCGCCGATGAACGGCCAGATCCCGCCATTGTGGTAGTGGTGGGGGAGGTTGAGCAGGTTGACCGTGTAGTACGCGCGCCAGTCGGGGTCGCCGGCCTGCACGACCGGGTAGAGGTTGGCCACGGGCCAGGGGTTGTTGACGCCGACGCCCCACATGAAGCGCAGCGCGGTGCGCGCCCGCGTGACGTCGAGCAGGTTGACGAGGAAGGCAAGGAGGTTGCCCAGCACGTCGCAGCGCCAGTTGAACGAGAACGGCGTGATCTCGGCCAGGAGGTACTGGGTGTCGCCCAGGTCGAACTGGCGGTCGGCGAACCGGTGCGCGCGCGGGTCCTCGGCGGCCGCGCTCGTCGTGGGCCAGAACGCCGAGAGCACCCGGCTCTGCACCTGCTGCGACCAGCGCAGGTAGTCCGCCGCGCGGGCGTTGTCGCCGAGGTACTCGAGCAGGCGGCCGTAGCAGACATTCGCGCGGAACCAGAGCACCTCGTCGTAGAGGACATTGTAGCTGCGGCCGAACAGGTCGGTCCAGTCCCCGGCCTCCGGGATCTCGAGAAGGCCGTCGTTGTTGCTGTCGTGGGCGCTGAGCCAGTTCATCGCCAGCTGGAGCTGCGGCGCGCGCCGGCGCAGGTAGTCGATGTCGTGGGTCTTCTCGACGAACTCGTAGAACGCCATGATCGTCCAAAGGCCGCTGTCGACGGCCGCGATGTTGCCCACGCCCGAGTAGTCCGGCTTGCCGTCGTCGATCCGGACGTTGGAGGGCAGCTGCCCGGTCGGCGACACGGCGTCGAGCAGGGTGTCGAGCGTCGCGCGCCGGCACGCGGCGATGTCGGCGTCCCCGATGTCGAGCGTGCACATGAGGGTGAAGGCCCCGTCCCGGGCCCAGACGCTGCGGTAATTGGCGTCGGTGCCCGTCACCACGTTGTCGGCGAGCGAGCACGCCGAGAAGCCGAGGGCCGTGACGTTCTTGCGCACGACGAGAAGGGCCTTCTCGTAGGCGAGGAGCAGGTACTTCTCGTCCGCGCCGTCGAGCGACCCCATGGGCGAGCCCGTGAAGAGCATCCGGAAGCTCGGCTCGAGCTCGTCCCCGGGGATCTCGGTGTCGCCGGCCCCGGGCAGCCGGGCGACGATCCCGAAGTGGCGCAGCCCGTCGAGCACGCCGTCGGCCATCACCATCCGCGACGTGTACGTGGGCAGGGGGACGGTCGCCTCGAGGAGCTCCGGCCGGGCATTCTCGACGGTGATGCCCCGGATCCCGGGCAGCAGGAACATCGAGCTGTCGTTGCCCGTGTCGCCGGCCACCAGGACCTGCTCGAGCGGGATCTCCAGCCGGGCGCACAGCCAGCGCAGGGCGCCGCCCTTGGTGGCGTTCCTCGGAATGATGTCGAGATCCCGGTCGGTCGAGTACACGACCTCGGCCTCGAGCCCGGCCTCGGCGAGGCGCCTGCGGAGCTCCTGGAGCGCCTCGGGCGGCGCCTTCTCGAGGTACCAGCTCGACTTGAACGTGTGCTGGAACTCCGCCGGCTGCGGCCGCAGGCCCGGGAAGCCCGAGGCGACCTCCTGGACACGGCCGGGGTCCCAGTGAGCCTGCAGGCTCTGGCTGAACTCGTCCATCATCCGCCCCGCGCGCTCGTCGCGGATCTGGGTGCCGACGCCGCCGATGGCGTAGTCGGGCATGGGCAGCAGCGGCTCGGAGGCGTAGAACCGGCGCAGGTCGTCGATCAGCCGGCCGCTGTTGTAGGCCAGGATCGGGCGGCGCCGGCCCGGGAGCTTCTCCCAGGCCTCCTTGAAGCGCTGCGAGGACTCCGGGTTCCCGACCAGCGTGCCGTCGACGTCGGAACAGAAGAGCCGCACCCGGGCCGCCGCGCGCCCGGGCTCCTCCGGGTCAGTCGCCATCGTTCCACGGCTCGTCCCACTCGTCGTCGGCGAAGGCGAACGCGGTGGCGCGCTGCTCGACGAGGCTCACGAGCTGCTGGGCTACCCCGGTCCAGGTGAAGAGGCTGCGCGCCTTGTGCGCGCCCATCCGGGAGAGGCGCTGGGCGAGCCGGGGGTGCTTGAGCACCTGCACGATCGAGATCCCGAGCTCGTCTCGGTCGAGGGCGTCCGCATAGAGGGCGTGGCGCCCGAACGTGATCGCCCGGTAGAGGCCGCCCCGCGTCGTGATGACCGTCGGCGTGCCGCACGCCATCGCCTCGATCGCCGTCATGCCGAAGGGCTCGTACCGGCTGCTGAGCACGAAGACGTCGGCCGCGCGGTAGTGGTCCGCGAGGTCCGCGTCGGCGACGTAGCCGGCAAAGCGCACCTTGGAGCCGAGTTCGAGCTTCGCCGCGAGCGCCGTGAGCTCGTCGAGCAGCGCCCGCTCGCCCCTGTCGAGCTCGGCGCCCCCGACGGCCAGATGCAGCACGGCGTCGGGGATCCGCGCGCTGGCGAGCGCGAAGGCCTCGATCAGCAGGTCGTAGCCCTTGTTGCTCGCCAGTCGGCCGAGGGCGAGCACGACGCGTCCCGAGAATCCCAGGCGCTGGCGGATCGTCTCGCGCGAGGCGGCGCTGACCGGGAAGAAGCGGTTGTCGTCGTAGCCGGGCGGGATCATGTGCGTGCGGTCGGCCGGCGTCCCGTAGTCGCCCACGATCATGTCCACCTGCATCGGGGTCGTGGCGATCACGGCGTCGCAGCTGCGGTACAGGTCGCCCTCCCGGCGGATGCGCTCGGCGAAGTTGTACTTTTCCTCCAGGCCCGCCCGGTCCTCGGGCGCGTCCTTCTCCATCAGCCGGCGCTTCCACAGGCCGAGCGAGTGGGGCGTGTGCACGTGGGGCGCGTCGAGCGCCTCGGCGAGCCGTCGCGTCGCGTAGCCCGCGTCCCAGTAGTGGCTGTCGAAGAACTCGTAGCTGAGCCCATGGCGCTTGATGAGGCGCAGGGCGTTCTCGGCCCACTCGTCCAGGCTGCGCACGAGGAGCTCCTTGCTTATGAAGTTGCGCCCGCCGCAGGGCACCCGGATGACGCGCACGTGCTCGTTGACGACGTCCACCATCGGCTGATCCTCGAAGCGCCTCGTCCAGATGTCCACCTCGTAGCCCAGCTGCGCCAGCTTCTTCGACAGCTCGAGGACGTAGACGACCTGGCCGCCGGTGTCCGCGGCGCCCAGCGGCGGCTCCGCCGCGACATAGCCGTGTGTCGAAACCATGCCGATGCGCGGGAGGGCGGACTTGAGGTTCGGTTCTTGCATGGTACTTGTTTTTAGAGCCTTCGGGGCCCCGCGAGCGGCCCCTGGCGGCCGCCGGCAGCAAGACCGACAGCGTCCGCTCGCGGCGGTTCGCCCCGAACTGGCGGCCGGCCGGCCCCTGGAAGGCGGGCGACGCAGGCGCCTGCGGCCCGGCACGCCGGCCCCGGGGCGCTCAGGCGCCGGCCCGGATCTTTTCGAATATCGCCCGCGACTTCGCCTCGTCGCCAAAGAATCCCACCCGTATCTCCACACGGCAAAGATTGTCGCCCTCCTTCGAGACCTTGATCGTCACCTTCTTGTCCTCGGCCGTGCGCGCCTCGAACACGGTGTCAAGGGCGTCCCTCGACTCGCGGGTCTTGACGAACAGGAGCTGGCCGACGGCGGCGTCGGACGCGCTGACGACCCTGTCGTAGGGGCTGCCGACCGAGGCGTCGAGCTCGCCGCGGACGTACGCGACCGTGCCGGCCCCCGCTGCACCGGCGGCCCCGACGGCGACCAGGAAGCAGCCCGAGGCCGCGGTCATCGCGGCCGCCAGGATGGCGGCCGCAAGCAGGCGCTGGATCCTCCGTCTGGTCTTCGTGCGCATAGGTTCTCGAGCACATGGACCGCCGGCCGGGGATTTGGTGCCCGGTCGCGGCGCGTTTGCCGGCCCGCGGGGCGGTGCGCGGGGACCCCCGCCGGGATTCCCCGCCGGGGGAAGGGCGGGGGAGCGGTCCCGCCCGCGGCGCAGGCTAGCCGACCCTCGCGGTCGAGCCGGCCCTCGCGGAGCGATAGGCGGCCTCCATCACCGCCACGCGCGCCGCCGCCTCGCGGACGGGAACAAGCGCCATGCCGGGCTGGCCCAGGACGGCGTTCACGAACTGCTGGAGCGGCGCAGGGCCCGCCGGCGGGAGCTCCGTCCAGGGCCGGTCCCCGTCGGCGCCCCTGACCTGGGCGCACTTGAAATAGAGATCCCCCCTGACGATCGCGGCGTTGCCCTCGGTTCCGCTGACCTGGAGGGTCACCGGATCCGCCACATCCACCCAGCTTGCGGCGAGCGCCCCGATCACGCCGCTCGAGAAGCGCAGGAGCGCCTCGCCCGCCTCGTCGCAGTCGCCATAGCGTCCCGTCACGACCCGGGTTTCCGCGGTCACCGCCTCGACCCCGCCGCAGAGCCACATCATGATGTCGAGCGAATGGGTGCCGAGGTCGCCGAAGCCGCCGACGCCCGCCACCTTCGGGTCCGCCATCCAGCGCCAATCCTCCCACGGCCTGTCCGGCTTCGCGTCGAACCAGCCGCCGAGGGATCCGTTGTGGCAGTTGGAACCGGAGATGCGCGTGATCTTCCCGAAGGCGCCGCGCTCGACCTGCTCCTTGAGGAAGAGGTGCTGCGGCATCGTGCGCATGAAGTAGCCGGTCGTGAAGAGCACGTTCGCCTTCTCGACGGCGTCGGCCATCTCCGAGCTCTCGCCGGCGGTGATGCCGAGCGGCTTCTCGGCGTAGATGTGCTTGCCGGCGGCGGCCGCCGCGAGAACGAGCTCCCGGTGGCGGTTCGTCTCGGAGCAGATGACCACGGCCGCCACTTCGGGATCCGACCACACCTGGCCCACGTCCGCCGCAACCTGGGCGCCGAGTTCCGACGCGCGCTTCCCGGCGCGGACCGCGTCGTGGTCCCAGACCCACTTGACGCGGACCGCCGGCTGGTTGGCGCCGAGCAGCTTGATGAAGCCGGGGGTGTGTATGTGGGCGCAGCCGACAAAGGCCAGGGTCGCGCGCTTGGCCGGCTCGCCGGCCGCGGCGGTTGCGAGGGCGCCGGGCAGCGCCGCCATGAGTGCCGCTCCGCCGGCGGCCTTCATGAAGCCTCGGCGGTCGATCTCGGGGAATACACGGTTGTCGTCTTGCATGGGGGTAAACCCCGTTTGAAGCCCCCGCGGCGCCGCCTGTCAACGGCCCCGCGGCGGCCCGAGACGGGTTCGCGATCACCTCAGCTCGGCCGCCCCCTGGCGGGGCGCTCGCCCGGCCTCAGGCGTTCGGCCAGGATCGTGACGATGGGGGTCGGGAGCACGCCCAGGTCGTAGCCGACGTTCAGCGCGATCAGCTCCGTCAGGCCCCGCGTGTTCGTGAGTGCTCCGAACGGGAACGCATCGTTCCATCCCATCCCGATCAACCGGGCGCCGAACATGGTGCTGCCTGGCTTCCCCCGCGGCGGCCGCCACCACGACGACGAGGCCGACAAGCCCGCCCCGCGCCTCGTGCAACACCCCGATGTGAGCGCGCAATTCGCTGAAAGCGAAGAACAGCAGCACTAGGAGCCCGCGGGTGAATCGCCGCGCCTCTTGCCGGGTCATAGTGGCCTCACCCGCCCGAAGTTGAGGCGAATCGTGGCGGACTGCACGCTTGTGGAGCACCGTCCCGTCAACAATTCTAGCTCGCATGCCCAGGCCAGCGATCCGCGGTTGCCTCCGATTCTCCGTCGCCCTGGCCGCCACTGCCGCGCCCACGCAGGCGCAGCACGCGGCGGTCGAGGCCCGGCACGGGCTCGTCGCCTCCGCCCACGCACTGGCATCGCAGGCGGGGGTCGAGATACTCCGGAAGGGCGGCAATGCAGTCGATGCGGCGGTGGCCACCGGCATGGCCCTGGACGTGGTCTATCCCGTCGCCGGGAATCTTGGCGGCGGGGGATTCATGCTCATCCATCTCGCCGATGGCCGCAACACGGTGATCGACTACCGCGAGACGGCGCCGGCGTCCGCGGTACGCGACATGTACCTTGGGCACGACGGCAAGCCCATCCAGGGCCTGTCCACATGCGGCTGGAACGCGAGCGGAGTCCCTGGGACCGTCGCGGGCTTCGCCATGGCCGTCGAACGATACGGCTCGCACAAGGTCTCCTGGTCCGACCTTTGCGAGCCGGCCCGCCGCCTGGCGGCGGAGGGCTTTCCTGTCTCGGCCGGCACGGCGGAGGGCCTGCGGTCCGCCGAGGCGTCGCTGGGCCGCTTCAGCGAGTCGAGGCGCATCTACCTTGCCAGGGGCTCGTACCACCGCGCCGGCGAGACATGGGTCCAGGAGGACCTCGGCCGGACCTTCGCCCGGCTCCAGAAGAACGGGCCTCGCGAGTTCTACGAGGGCGAGACCGCCCGCCGCATCGCCGAGGCCATGGCGGCCAACGGCGGGAATATCACGCTCGCCGACCTGAAGGGGTACCGGCCGGTCGAGCGGGCGCCGCTCGTCGGCGCCTACCGCGGGTACGCCATCGCGACCGTGCCGCCCCCGAGCTCGGGTGGCGTCGCCCTCCTTCAGATGCTGGGCATGCTGGAGCCCCTCGACGTGGGATCGCTGGGGCGGGACTCGACAGCGAAGTACCATCTCTTCGCGGAGGTGATGAAGCGCGCCTTCCGGGACCGGGCGGAGTACCTGGGTGATCCGGACTTCGTCGAGGTCCCCGTCCAGCGGCTCCTCGATCCCTCCTACCTGCGGGGACGGATGGCGGACTTCGACCCGGGCCGGGCGACGCCCGCGGAGGCCGTAAGGCCGGGCCTCGGCAGGTACGTGGCGGCCGCGCGCCACGAGTCCGCGGAGACCACGCACTTCTCGGTCGCCGATGCGGCGGGCAACGCCGTCTCCAACACCTACACCCTGAATGGGGCCTTTGGCTCCTGCGTCACGATTCCCGGGACCGGAATCCTGATGAACAACCAGATGGATGACTTCACGTCGGCCATCGGCGCGCCGAACCTCTTCGGGCTCATCCAGGGGGAGGCGAACGCCATCGCCCCCGGGAAACGCCCGCTCTCGTCGATGACGCCGACCTTCGTGTTCAGGGATGGCGGGCTCATACTGGTCACCGGATCGCCGGGAGGCCCCACGATCATCAACACGGTGCTCCAGGTCATCACCAACGTCATCGATTTCCACATGGCCGTGCAGGATGCCGTGGATGCCCCGCGCATCAACGAGCAGTGGATGCCCGACGTGATTGGATGCGAAGGCCACGGCCTGCCGCCGGACACGGCGGCCGGCCTCCGGGCCGAGGGCTATACCCTCGACGAGACTGGCCGCCAGGGCGATGCCGAGAGCATCGGACTGGATCCCAGGAACCAACTCATCCTCGGTGCCTCCGACCCGCGCAACTCAGGTGCCAAGGCCGTGGGGTATTAAGCCGGAGGCATGCCGGGTGTCACCGCCGCTCTCATCGGCCTGCCGACTGATTCTCGGATCGCTGCGTCGATCACCTGGAACGCTTTCTCCGTCGCGCCTCCGCGCGACGGCTCACCGCCCACAATCCCATGAAGGAGCCCATCGCCATGGCCAAGCTTAAGACACGAACCGGCACGAAGGAGCACAAGGTTGTATCGCCCGAGGAATGGCTCGCCGCCCGCAAGGCGCTGCTTGCCGAGGAGAAGCGGTTCACGCGCCGCCTCGACCGGCTGAAGCGGCGCCGCCGCGCCCTGCCCTGGATGAAGGTTGAAAAGGACTACGTCTTCGACGGTCCGGATGGGAAGGAGTCTCTGGCGGACCTCTTCGCCGGCAAGAGCCAGCTCATCGTCTACCATTTCATGTTCGCCCCGGATGACACCGAGGGCTGCCCGCACTGCTCCTTCTGGGCGGACCACTTCGAGGGTGCCCGCCTGCACCTGCCGCACCGCGATACGGCGCTGGTCGTCATCTCTCGGGCTCCCCTCCGGAGGCTGAGCCG
>Ga0335078_10003746_pt1 | contig 22633 bp, 23 predicted proteins | sample Lox_Sample_32_FD_206711 | JGI IMG/M metagenome (GOLD analysis project Ga0335078, IMG submission 206711) | Soil microbial communities from Loxahatchee National Wildlife Refuge, Florida, United States - Lox_Sample_3.2 | ecosystem: Environmental > Terrestrial > Soil > Wetlands | place: USA... | reverse complement strand
GCGTTGATGCGCGCAAGATCGCTCCCGCGGCGGCTGGGATGTAGCCGATTTTCGATCTCACCGATGGCCTGGAACGCGGTTTCGATAGCGCTTGCCGCTTGACCCGATCGGCGCGCCCGGGCCTCGACGGCGATCCAAGTCCCGAGACCGATGCGCAAGCGGCTCTGCGGAGTTCGGTCGGGGGGTCGTGGAGGCATGCTCCATTATGATATAAATAGGAATCATTCGCATTTCATTGCATGGCTTGCATGGCGCGCCGGAATTCCCGCATTTCCCCATTGCCGAGCTTCCTCGCGGGGCTTGTGGCGTTCAACGCGGTCCCGGTTCCGGTGGTCGTCGCCGCCCAATACCTGTCGCTCGAGCAGGCGCAGAAGGCGATCTTTCCGCAGGCTGATCGGTTCGCCGAGGTTGCGCTTGCCCTGACGGCTGAGCAGCGCGCGCGGGTGGCGGCGCTGGCCGGTCCGCAGCCGCCCCACAGGTCCCTGCGGGCGTGGAAAGCCAATGAAGGCGCAACGCTTCTCGGCTATGTGTTCGTCGATGAGGTGTTGGGGAAGGAGCAATTCATCACCTATGCGATCGGAATAGACACCACGGGGAAGGTGAGCACGCTCGAGGTGCTCGCGTATCGTGAAAGTCACGGCGGGGAGATCCGGGACCGTGCCTGGCGCCATCAATTTGACGGACGGCGGGGAGCGGAGCAACTCAACTTTCGGGCCGACATCAAGAACATCGCCGGGGCCACTCTTTCCTGCGAGCATGTTACGCAGGGAGTCCGTTGGATCGACGCGCTCTGGCAGGTCGCGCTGCGCACGGGCATCATGCCTGTTGCCTGAGCATGGTGACGGTTGCCAAGATCACCGTGCCGATGCCGCGGATGCTGCGGGCGGCCCTGTGGAGCGTATTTGCGGCCCTGTGGGGGAGTGGTTGCGCCTGGCTGGTGCTGCATTTCGGCTTCGCGACGCGCACCCCGTTCGGCCCGTTGCCTAATCCCTGGGAGGCGACCGTCCTCGAGATCCACGGCCTGCTGGCGGTGGCCGCCGTGTTTCTCGTCGGCTGGATATTCGGCAGTCATGTCCTCGAACGCTGGGCCGCGGGCCGCAATCGCAAGTCAGGCCTGATGCTGGGGGTGAGCGCCGCAGTGCTCATCGTCAGCGGCTACATGCTTTACTACACGACGGACCGTCTCCAGGCGGGGGCCGCTGCGTGTCACGAGATCGTGGGCGTACTTGGCGCGGTTTTCGCGATTGCACACTGGCGATACAGAGACCTCATGAGCCGAGGTCGCTAGGGGCAAAACAACGCCGTGCTCGGCGCGACACGCCGCTCCAGCAGCCCGCGCTCCGTGAGGCGCGGCCTTCGGCCCCGGGAAAGGGACAGCCAACTATTGTAAATGCGAATCATTCGTATTAAAATTCTCACCATCCGCTCGCGGGCCCGTCCGAGCAGGGGTGGGAATGGCGAGCGTCAAAAAGAATGATCCGCATTAATAGGAGTGACGGTCTGCGACGCGTCCTCGGCCTCGTGGTCCTCATGGGCCTGCTCGCCGGGTGCGGTGGCGGCTCCACAGGTGGTGCCGCGACGGTTGCCGCGCCCAATTCCTCGAGCGCCGCCGTTACTACCTCGGCGCCCACGATCGGCTGCTGGTCCGCGGCGCAAGCCGCTTCCGCCCCGGCGCTGGTGGCCGCCGGCCAAGCCCTCTTCTTCGACACGAGCCTGTCGGCCTCGGGCCGCCAGGCCTGCGCAACGTGTCACGTGCCCTCGCGCGCGTATACCGGTGATCCGGCAACCAACGATGGTCTCCCCGTACCGGTCGGCGGGGCGAACTTGGACTTGCCCGGATTTCGTAACGCGCCTTCGCTCGATTACGCCTGCTATACCCCGGCGTTCCTCATCGCCTCCGGCAACACACCGACGGGCGGATTCTTCCGCGACGGGCGTGCCGCCTCACAGGCCGAGCAGGCGCAGGAGCCCTTCATCACGCCCTTCGAAATGGCCAATGTCAATGCGGCGGAAGTGGTGATGCGCCTCGAGCATTCGCCCGCGACGCTCAGCAAGTTCGAGGCGCTCTACGGGGCAGAGGTCCTCGAGCAGCCGGCGGTCGCGTTGCGTGACATCGGGCTCGCGATTGCCGCGTTCGAGAAGACTCCGCCCTTTCACTCTTTCAGCAGCAAGTACGATTACTGGCTCGAAGGCAAGGCGCAGCTGACGCCGATGGAGCTCGAGGGGTTGAAACTCTTCAACGATCCGAGCAAGGGCAACTGCAACGCGTGCCACGTGAGCCACGCCGAGAGCTACAGCAGCCAGGCACTCTTTACGGATTTCACCTACGACAACATCGGCGTGCCCCGTAATTGGAGCATTCCGGCCAATCAGCCGGACCCGGTAAGTCCCGTCGACGGGGTGCCGCTCAACTACATCCCGACGCCAATCGACGTCCCGGCCGATGCGGAGTACGCCTGGTATGACCTTGGGCTCTGCGGCCCGTTCCAGTCCGCCTCGGTCGACTCCGCGCCGCGAGTGTCCTTGTCCGCGACGACCGGATTCTGCGGCCTCTTCAAGGTGCCGACGTTGCGCAACATCGCCATCACGGCACCTTACTTCCACAATGGTGTGTTCGACACCCTGCGCCAGGTCCTCGAATGGTACGTGACGCGCGATATCAACAATGACCCAGACAACAACCCGACGCCGGTGCCCGCGGGACCCGATGGCAATCAGTATGCGCCGGTGGGAACGTTCTACACCACCGCCGATGGCACGCCCGATCAGTACGAATACAACGATCTGCCGGTGGAGTACGACGCGAATGTCAACATCGGTGAGGTTCCCTACACACCGCCAAAGATAGGGGGCGGTCAGGCCCCAACGCTGACTTCGGACGAGATCAACGACATCGTGGCCTTCCTATGCACGCTGACTGACGGTTACGACCCCACCAAGCCTTCCGCCTACAACTGGCCCGCGCAGTGCCAGGCGGTCGAAAGCTCGACCGCGGTGCAGTAAGAGGAACCGACCGATGAATTACCGATCCTGCGGCCGATCACGCGCCGTGTCCCGCCGATTCCTCCCGCGCACGCTGCTGCTTTGCGCGCTCGGAAGCAGCGTTGCGGCGGCAGCTGCGGGCTCGCCGGGCGCGACGGCCAAGGGCGATGAGCCGGAGCTTCACCGTCTCGAGCGCCAGCTGGGAGCACTACAGACGCAGATGGCGGAGCTCATGCGGCAGAATCGCGCGCTGGCGCGCCGCGAGAAGGCGCTTGAGCATCGCCTGCAGCAGCAGGGCGAGGCGGGTCAGGCGAGTACGGCTTCCGGGGTCGGACCCCAGGCGACGGCGCCCGTGCCGAGCAGCGCGCTGCCGGCCTCGTCCTCGGCGTTGCCTGCATCATCCAGCGCGCTACCTTCCTCGTCCGCGTTGCCTACTGCCGCGGCCGCCTCGGTGCCGGATGATCTCAGGAATTGGCATCCCTGGGGGTACGGGGAACTCTACTACTCGCATCCGATGCGCGACTCGCGGCATACGCAATTCGACCTCGCACGCGCGGTGATCGGCATCGGCTATACCTTCGATCCCCGCACCGAGTTCAACTCCGAGTTCGAGGTCGAGCACGCAGTCTCCTCGGCGGACGATGTCGGGGAATTCGAGGTCGAGCAGTTCTACGTCGACCGGCAGCTCGCGCAGGAGGCGTATCTGCGGGCCGGACTCTTCCTCATGCCCTTCGGTCTTCTCAACGAGCATCACGAACCGGTGTATTACTACGGCGTGCAGCGCAATTTCGTCGAGACGCTGATCATCCCGAGCACCTGGCGGGAAGGCGGAATCGGCTTTCACGGCGATACCGAATACGGTCTGGGCTGGAACGCCGGTGTGACCACGGGCATCGATCTCTCGAAATGGAACTTTGCACCGGAGTTCCCGCTCTACGTGACGCCGCTCGATCTTGAGAACAACGACGTCGCGCCGCTGCAGGCCACGCACCAGGAGCTCGCGCTTGCCAATGCGCAGCACCTCTTCGAGTATGTGGCGCTCGATTACCATGGTCTCCTCGGCCTGACAGTCGGTGGCGCGATCGGCACGGGAGATGCCGCCAAGGTGGCCGCACCGCCCAACGCGCCCATTCCCGGAGACGAGCGGATGACCCTGTGGGAGGGTCACGCGCGTTGGACGCCCGGCAAGTTCGACCTCTCGGCGCTCTACGCTCACGGCCAGATCGGCAATGTGGCACTCGCCAATGAGGCCAATCCCGGTTCGCCGAACCCGATTCCCTCGGATTTCTACGGCTACTACCTGCAAGGGGCCTATGAGGCCTGGGAGCGCGGCGAGTATCGGCTCGAACCCTTCGTCCGCTGGGAGATGTATGACATGGGCTCGCGGTACGAGGGCACGCCCGGACCGGTGATTCCCGCCGGCCTCACACCGCTCTCGGCCGCTCCCGGAGACTACGGCTACTGGCCGCGAGGTGAGGATCGGGTGTTCACGACGGGAGCCAACTTCTACATCACCTCCCACCTGGTCGTGAAGGCTGACTACCAGTGGTTTCGCGTGAACCGCGACTTCGATCGCCTCGATCTGGGACTCGGAATCAACTATTGAGCGTAAAGCGATCAGCTCGCTTCAGCGTGGGGAATAGTCGCATCCAGAGCACCGCGGCGAGCACGGCGCCGATACCGCCGCCGAGGACGCACGGAACCGTCCCGATGAGTGAAGCGAGGAGGCCGGACTCGAAGGCTCCCAGCTCACCGGAGGTGCCGATGAGGAGCATGTTGACCGCCGAGACGCGGCCGCGCAACGCATCCGGGGTTGCAAGCTGCACGAGTGAGGAGCGGATGTTGACGCTCACCATGTCGGCGGCACCGGCGCCGATCAGCGCCGCGAGGGATAGTGCGAAGGAGGTGGAGAGCGCGAACACGATGGTCGCGATCCCGAAGGCCGCAACGGCGGCAAAGAGCATTTTGCCGACCGCTCGCTCGGGCGGATGGCGTACCTGATAGAGCGCGGTCGCGCAGGCGCCGACGGCCGGTGCGCTGCGTAGGAACCCCAGACCGATCGGCCCGGCGTGCAGGATATCGCGAGCGTACACCGGGAGCAGGGCGCTCGCTCCGCCGAGGAGCACGGCGATGAGATCGAGCGTGATCGCTCCCAGGAGAATGGGCTGTGAGCGCACGAAACGCACACCTTCGGCCACGCGCACCAGGCGCTCTGCGAAGGTACCGCGGTCCGCAGGTGCGAGTGGGCGGCCCGAGGTCGCGGCGACCCCGAGGGCGGCTGCGAGAAAAGCCCCGGCGCACGCCCCGTAAGCGCTCGCGGCTCCCCTTGCATATGCGAGCCCTCCGAGCGCAGGACCCGCGATCACCGCGAGCTGCCAGAGCGCGGAGCTCAACGCAAGGGCTCGCGGCAGGCGCTCTCCAGGAAGCAGAAGAGGCAGCAACGCCGCGCTCGCGGGCTCGGCGAAGGCGCGCGCCGCTCCGGAGAGAATCAGCAGCGGCCAGAGCGGCAGCGCAACTTCCCGCGCCAGCACGAGAAAGCCGCTGGCGCAGAGCGCCTGCAGGGCGAGCCCGGCGGCGAGGATGCGCCGCGAGCCCAGCCGGTCGCAGATCTCTCCCGCCGGCAGCGTGAGGAGCGCCATCGGGGCGAATTGCGCCAGACCCACGAGTCCGAGGGCGAGCGGGGAGTGGGACCTCAAGTAGACGGTCCAACCGATCGCGACCGACTGCGCGAGCGCCGCAGCTTCGGTGAGGAAGCGCGCCGCGAGGCAGATCGGCAGGTCCCGCGCGCGATAGGGTCTCTCGATCCGCCTAAAGAATACGAGCACAATGCTCACATTGTGACGAAGCCTGTACGATCCGTTACTCGCATTCCCCGCCGCTCGAGCGCGATGCGCAAACAGCCGCAACAGGCGCGTTCCCGCGCGACCACCGCCGCCATCCTGCAGGCCGCGGCTCACATTCTCGGGGAGCGCGGCTGGGACGGATTCACCACTAACGCCGTAGCCGAGATGGCCGGAGTCAGCATCGGCTCGCTCTACCAGTACTTTCCCCACAAGCTCGCGCTGGTCGAGGCCGTGCGGCGGCAGCATTTCGATGAGGTGCTCGCGGTCCTCGAAGGCGCGGCCGACGGGCGGCTCTCCCGGGCGGGCCGCCTCGAGGCGCTTGTCGACGGCATGATCGGGGTGCACAGCCGATTTCCAGCCGCCCATCGGGTACTGTTGGAGGAAGTGCCGCGCGGCAGGGGGGCCGGTGCCGTCCACGATCGATTCGCGACGATCCTCCATCAGCGTTACGAAGCCGTCGTGAGGGCGAACCGTCGAGGGACCTTCATGGCGTCTCATCCTGGTCTCGCTGCGAGGGTGCTCGCGGCCGCCGTGGCCGGCGTCGTCCATGACGCAGCAAGCCGAGGCGCGCTACAGACTCGAGCTCTTAGGAGCGAGCTTTTGAGACTGGCGGGCTCCTATCTCCGGGACCTCGCTTGACTATCAAAAAATATATCGTAAGATATGTTTGTAAATATAGTTCGGAGAGGACTATGCATCGAGAAGACCGATATCGTGCCCGTGGACTCGGGGATTTCGAGGATCCCGGCGAGAATCTGCGGGCGTATTTCATGGGTCGAGGCCGTGGCCGTGGGTTTGGCCAATTCTCGGCCGGATTCATGGGCGGCATGGGCGGACGCGCCTTTCGCGCCGGTCGCCGGCTGGCTTCGGGCGATCTGCAGCTGGTGCTTCTGGCACTGCTCGCCGAGCGGGCGAGCCACGGGTACGAGCTCATCAAGGCGCTGGAGGAGCGTTCGGGGGGCTTCTACAGCCCGAGTCCCGGCATGGTGTACCCGGCGCTCACCTGGCTCGAGGAAATGGGGTACGCGAGCGTCACCGCCGAAGGGGTGAGGAAGCTCTACGGCATCACCGAGGCGGGCCGCGCGTATCTTACGGAGAATCAGGACGCGGCCGATGCCATGTTGAGTCAGCTCGAGCACGTGGGCCGCAAGATGGGCCGCCTGCGCGAGGTATTCGGCGGCATCGATGAGGAGGAGGATTGCGACTGGCGAGACCTCGAGGCGGTGCGCCGTGAGCTCAGGCAGGCGCTGCGCGAGAAGCGGCGCACCTCACCGGAGGAGAAAAGCCGCATCATCGCCATCCTGCGCCAGGCCCTGGTGAAGATCCGGGAGAAGAGCTGATGGCGCACCCGCGTGCGCGAGTGTCGGTAAAGGCGTAAGAGGTCGTCATCTATGCGGTCCATTCGATTGATCGGGCGATTCGGAGTTGGCGCGCTCGGGATCCTCTGTCTGACTTCGGCTGGGCTTTGGAGCCAGGCCGCTTCGGCCGCGGATCGAACCGCATTGCTCGGAAGGGGGAGCCCTGACGCCCTTCTCATCACGGGAGCGGTGGAACACCCTGAATCTTTTACGCTCGGGGCGTTGATGCGCGAGCCCGCCACCACCGAGACCGTCTCGCTCAAGACCGAGCGGGGCGATCTGACCGCAAGTTATACCGGCGTCCTCCTCTGGAGCCTGCTCGAGCAGGCGATCATCAAGGTATCTCCTGGGATAAAGAACGACATTTTGCGCCACACGATCATCGTGACGGGACGCGATGGCTATGAAGTGGCGCTCTCGCTCGCGGAGGTCGATCCGAAATTCGGTAACGATCGAGCCCTCATCGCCTACGCCCGAAACGGCGAGCCGCTGGCTCACGCTCGGGGATTTGCACGCCTCATCGTGCCGACCGACAAGTCTGCGGGACGCTCCGTCTTTGGCATCGCCCGCATCACCGTTCGATAGACCTCAGAGCCTCATGCTGAGCTCAACCTCGCCGGCCAAGGGGAGGGACACATAGCCGTTCGCGTGCTCACGGACGTGGGCGAGGTACTGCGCGCTTTGGTCGGCGTTGTCGGCAACGAGGAGCGAGCCGGGCCGCAACCTGCGCTCGAGCATGGCCAGCACGCGTGGATAGAGGCCCTTTGCCCCATCGAGGAGCACGAGATCAATCGTCTCCGGCAGGTCGTGCGCGAGCGTCTCCAGGGCATCTCCGGCCCGAAGGTCCACGAGGTCGTCAAGGCCTGCCGCCGCAAGGTTTGCACGGGCTTCAAGGACCTTCGAGCATTCGAACTCCGTCCCGATGAGCCGCCCGCCGCCGTTGTCGCGCAATGCGGCCGCGAGGTGCAGCGTCGAGATGCCGAAGGAGGTACCGAATTCCACAATCGAGCTCGCTCGAGACGATCGCGCGAGCAGGTAGAGCAAAGTCGCGGTTTCCCGGGAGACGGCCAGATAGAAGTCCTTGAGACCTGCGTAGAGCGCCTGGTAGTCATCGTGGCTCGCTACCAGCTTTGCCCGCTCGCTTTCCGCGAGGGCGCGTGTTCGCTCCTCGAGCTTTGCATCACTTGCATCCGCCTCGGCAAAGAGTCGAGTGAGCACGGTGGCGCAGCGAGGATTCGTCAATGTCGTCATGGGTTTTCTCGGTCCTGAGCGGTCGCGGAACTGTGCGCGGCGATCTAGAATACGAATAAAGAGTCGCATTTACTATTCGCATTCCGGGCAGAGATATGAAGAAGGGCAGGAAACCCGTCATTTCCGCGAGAAAGGAGCCGCAGCAAGTGCGCTCCACGAGACTCGTCGCCGATATTCTCGAAGCAGCGGCTCGCGTTCTCGCACGCGATGGAGCCCACCGTTTCACGACCGCTCATGTCGCCGAGGCGACCGGAATCAGCGTCGGATCGTTGTATCAGTACTTCCCCAACAAGGAGGCGATCCTCTTTCGACTTCAAGCCAATGAGTGGCGTGAGACGCAGGGACAGCTGCAGCGCATTCTCGGCGATGGCGGCGTGCCGCCCCTCGAGCGGCTGCGGACCGCCATCGGGATGTTCTTCCGCTCCGAGTGCGAGGAGGCCGCATTTCGTACCGCCTTGCAGGAGGCCGCGCCGCTGTACCGGGAGGCCGCCGAGACCTGCGCGCACGCGGAGGAGGGTCGCCGGTTGATGCTCGATTTCATGAAGGCTGCGCTTCCGCGTGCGTCAGTGCGTGAGCGGGCATTCGCCGCGGATCTAGTGGGCACCGTGATGTCAGCAACGGGCAAGGCGATCTCGAGCCAGAGCCGCTCGAGGACCGACGTCGATACGATGGCGGTCGCGGTTGGCGAGATGCTCTGCGGCTACCTCGAGCGCTACGCGCGCCGAGAAGCAGGCTGAATCGGCCGAGAGCCCTCTCACGGGGGGCTGGCTTGACGGCTCTTCATCGCATCGGCGAGATGTTGCAGCAGTCTCGGGAACGCTTCACGATCCTCAGCCGGCCAGTGCCGCAGGAGTTCGCTCAGGAGCTTGCGCCGCGCGGCCGTGATGGCGGCAACCGTGCGCAACCCAGCCTTCGTGACCGCGGCGTCCCGCACGCGCAGGTCTTCGCGCGCAGCGGGCCTGCTCACCAGCCCGAGCCGCTCGAGCTTCGCCAGTTGACGGCTGACGGTCGAGGGGTCGCGTCCAGCCCGCTCGGCGAGCTGCGACACGCTCATCGGGGAGGCGGCGCTCAGGCGCACCAGGAGCGGAAACAGGGCGCGGTCCAGCGTGATGCCTGCCTCGCGCAGCAGTACCTCGTCCTGGCGCGGACTGTTGAGACACCCGGTCAGCTCGAGCAGCGCCGCGGCGATGGCATCCACATTTCGTGTATCGTACATGCTTTACATCGGAGTCGGTCCGATCTAGAATGCATGTATCATACACGTATAAGGGGCGCCATGGGTCGGAATGCAAGCGTGCTCGTGATCATGGGCAGCACTCGGTCGGCGAGAGTCTGTCCGATGATCGCCGAATGGATCCTGCGGCTTGCGCGGGTGCGAGCCGATTTCCACTACGAGCTCATCGATCTTGCGGACTGGCGGCTGCCGTTGGATGACGAGCCGGCCATTCCGGCGACGGGCCGCTATGCGCGGGAGCACACGCGCGCCTGGAGCGAAAAGATCAATAGTGCCCAGGCGGTCGTGTTCGTGACTCCCCAGTACAACTGGGGCTATCCGGCCGCGCTCAAGAATGCCATTGATCATCTTCATCGCGAATGGCGCGACAAACCCGCTGTCATCATCACTTACGGCGGCCATGGTGGGACGAAATGCTCAGAGCAGCTCAAACAGGTCGCCGAAGCCGTGAAGCTGCGGCTCGTCTCGATCCGACCCGCTCTGGTACTGCCGGAGGCGGTCATTCGCGAAGGCGTTGCCTTGGATCCGCATCGCGATTTCAGCGATCACGTTGCATCGGTGCATAGCGCATTCGCCGAGTTGGCGGATGTGTTGAACTGACGCTCAGTGTGCCGGCGCGTGTCTCACGTGGCCTTGCGCAGGCGCATCTCCACCCGCTGCCGGGCGCGGCCGCCTTAGGGCTTGATCGCGCCGAGCATCACTTCGTCGGCGTCGCGCCACAGGACATCCGATGACGTGAATTCCGCCTCTCTCAGGAGCCCGATCCAGTCTGCGACCGACGCCTCGTCGATCCTGCCCGAACGCGGGCCGAGCAGCTTGATGTGATCGTAACCCAGCAGTTCGTTCGCTCGGGACCAGAATCGCTCCCAGTTCTCGCGGCGGTAGCGGGGTGGCTGTGTTGCCGTCCACGCCTCGAAGCCCGCCCGGAATGGCGTCTCCGCCCGCGTTGGCTCGACCAGAATGAAAGCGCCTCCGGCGCGGAGAAGCCGCCAAACATCCGTCGTGATCTCGCGGGCGCGCTTGGGAGTGAGCCAGTGAAGCCCGTTAGCGACGACGACGGCGTCGTACGGAGGCGAGAGAGGAGAGTGCCAATCGGCATCCTCCAGATCGCGCACGAACGTCTTGCCCCTTGCGCTGCTCCGTCCATTCACGCCCCGGCAAATCGAGGTGAGGAAGGGATCGCGGTCGACGCCATCGACGTGGGCATTAGGGAATCGGCGCTGTAGAGCCCGGCCGACGTCACCGAGACCGCAGCACAGGTCGAGGATGCGTAACGGCCGATCGTCCGCCAGCGGCAACACCGCCGCGATCAGATCGAGGTCTCTCGCCTTCGCCTCGCCCTGCTCGGCCTGCCAGAGGGCGAGCAGTTCATCCAGATGTCCTGCGATCTCGGCATCGATTTCATCCTGGCTGATGGGCGGGGGCTGCATTCCTTGATCTCCGGCTCAGCGATCCCGCCCAGCATAACAGAGAAGTCTAGCAGTAGCCTGCTTGAGTCCGGCTCCTCCTCCGGGGTGCAAGGTATCGCCGCGCTACCAGAGAGCGAACATTCAGAAGGGGCAGAGAGCGAATGGGTAACTCAGATTGCGAGTTGGTTTCGCATGCGGGTAACTCGACTCGGCGAAGAGGGGTTACCCGCAAAGTTATCCATAGGAAGGAGTTGTTGGGAAAGTTGCTATCAGGCGAATCAATCGCTTACCAAGCCAATTTTTGACTCCGTTAGCGAAATCGAACCTGAATTCGTGTTTGGGCGAACGACGCTTCAAGAGCTTATCTGACTTGATATCGAATCAAGCTTATAAATATATTGTAACGTATTGATTATAAATGGCTCCCCGGGTTGGACTTGAACTGGACCGTAAGCTACTGATCCGGCAAGCATTTTTCCGCCACGCTGGCAAGTTACCCCTAAAGCTACCTTCGAAACGTGTGCTGCGGTGATACGGCGTGATACGTCTTGGTATGCTCTCTCCGAGCCCTCCGCCTTGAGCGAGAACAGCCGCAATGGTGCTTCAGCCCAAGCCTGATCGATCTCCTGGCGCTCGCTCGGGGGCGCAGTTTGCGCAGGGATATAATGGGCAAGTTGCCGCCATCTTCAACGAGAAATTGGTGAGCCCGTGAATTGGAGAGAACGCATTGTTATCGATCCTACCGTGCTGGCGGGAAAGCCCGTAATCCGTGGCACCCGGCTGGGTGTCGATTTTGTGGTCGGATTGCTGGGTGGGGGCTGGACTGAGCTGGACATCCAGCGGAATTACCCCGGTGTCACCCATGAGGACATCGCCGCCTGCCTCCAGTACGCCACAGAGATTCTTCAGTCCGAAAAGGTGTATCCCGCCGCGATTGCCTGATAATGAGGTTTCTCGCGGATGAGAACTTTCCTGGTGGAGCTGTTGCGGCGCTACGCGCCGCCGGACAAGATGTAGCGTGGGTCAGAACGGACGCACCCGGCAGCACAGATCAAGCCGTACTCGAACAAGCAGTCGCCGAAGGCCGGATCTTGGTCACGTTCGATAAGGACTTCGGCGAGCTGGCTTGGCGATTCGGGCTACCTGCGCACTGCGGTGTCGTGTTGTTTCGCGTGTCCATGCCAACTGCAACCGACGTGGGGAAAGCCATCACGAAAGTGCTTACGGAGCGGTCGGATTGGTCCGCACATTTCAGCGTGGTCGAGCCTGGTCGAGTTCGAATGCGGCCCTTGCCGGTGACGTCGACGCGACTGATCAATGTTGGCGATGAGGGAGCGAGTGAGGATCGAGATCCTGAAGCCCCATCTGGGAAGTAGCGCGTGAAGCTCATGGTGAACTTACCTGATTCGGTCGCTCGCCAGTGGGGAGATACTCCACAGACGATCGCTTGCCACGTCGTTGAGGATGCCGTCATCGAGCGGTACCGGAGCGGGCGGCTTTCCCAGCGTCAGGTCGGGGAGGCGCTCGGGCTCGACTATTGGCAGACAGAGGCATTTCTTACCGGGCGCGGAGTTCCGGTCAACTACTCGGTTGCCGATCTCGAGGCGGACGAGGCGGCCCTCAAGAAGATCCCTCGGGGCGCGTGAGCGTTGTCGCTTCGGATACTTCTCCGCGCCACTGCCTGATTCTACGCGGTGCCGAGTCGCTGCCGCCGCTGTCGAGGCCGCCATCGGCCGACACCGAGCGCGTTCAAAACCGAGTCCCTGAGCATCTCTCAGGGCGGCGTTCTGGTCCTCGGTCGCGATGCGCGCATCGCCTCATGTGGAACTCCTCGGCCGTGATATCACGAGGGCTTTTCAGGCTCGAGTGCGCCATTGTCCCAGAAGGTGTTCTCCCATCCGGCGATGCGACCCTCCTCATGACAGCGCGGGCAGAACCAGAGGACATCGTTGGTGTCGATGTCGAAGAAGATGGTGAGAAGTATTCCACAAGGTCGCCCAGCCGGTCGACGCCGGCAGAGCAGGGTCGTCGGGTCATCGTGCTGCGTCGCTTGAGAGACGATCTCCGTCCAGTACTCGAAGAGTCGTCGACCCCGAGGCGAGAGCCGCGCGGGCTTACCCTCCGGCAGCAGGTAATGACGCAGGTCGACGCTCCAGTAGTTGCCCATGTGCGGTTCAGTGAACGTTGGTGTCCTGCGCGCCGGCTCGTCCACAGCACCGCTTGTATTTCTTGCCGCTGCCGCAGGGGCAGGGGTCGTTGCGGCCGATCTTGGGACTGGCACGCTCGTACGGCTCCGGGCGCACGGCCGCCCGTGCGTAGGCGATGCGGTCCTCCCTGAAATACCGGTATGCGCGCGCGGCTCCCGCGAGCATGCTCTGCAGGAGCTCCTCGTTGCGCTCTCGGGTCAATGGCTCCTTCGGCCACTCGGGATCCACCTCGCCGGTGACGATCGGGACGGTGAGCAGCAATCCTTCACTCTCGTCATTGAAAATCCGGCTCCATCCCTCCGGCGCCAAGCGCGTGCCACGCATGTAGCCGCGCGCCCAGGCGCGCCCCTGGATGCCATCGACGCCGCTCTCCTCGACGTAGGCAAGGTGGACCTTCTTACGCTCGAAATCCTCCGCGATGGAATTCCAATACCGCATCAAGAGCGCCATCACCTCCTGCACATCGGCGAAGTCGCCGAGCACCCCGGCCTCACCCGGGGTGCCGCCGAAGATCACCGGCAGGTACTGGTGCGGCATGACGGAGCGGGGGCTCGCGATCAGCGCGCAGAAGAGACCGTCGACGGCTTCGAGCCCGAGCGCGTTGGGATTCGGGTTCGCGGCAAGCCGCTCGGCGAGCCTATCGATCTCGGCCTCTGCGAGGCTCTGTTGCAGGGTACGGCTCATCCTCGCTCAGACCTCGTCGCTTGGGTCTTTGATCTCGAGTCTGAACTGCCAGCCCTCGTATGACATTAGCATCTTTCCGAACTGCTCCCAGGTCACCTCGCGACCGTCGATGACGAGCAACGGTAGGCGGCCGTCCTCGTTTTCATCCCAGTCGATCCGGCCGCGCACGAGAAAATCGGCAACCTGCAGCCTGGCGGATCTCTTATCGCGCTCGAGATGACGTCGGGCGAGGGCACTGCGCATCCGCGCGATGAGCTGCGCCATGAAAGCGAAGAGATCGCCTTCGGGGTCGCCGAGGACCCGGAAGCTATAGCCGCCGGTAGCCCCGTCCTTGAGCTCGAAGGCTTCGAGCGCCACGCTCTCGCCGGTGAGGCGCAGGCAAAAGTGGAATCGGTGCGGTTCGCCGGCGGGGTCCATCATCTCGACGGGCTCGAATTGGACGTGCTCGAAGCTGAGTCCGCCGAGGCGCGCCACCTCCTCGTTGAAGCAGCGGCTGCAGAGATCGCGATAGCCGGTGTCGGGCGAGCCGTAATGGACCGACTCGTAGCCGGCGATCGCTTTGTGGCAGGTGTGGCAGAGAGCAGGTACTGGTGACATGCGGCCGAGCGTCCCGATCGATAGCTGGAGGGAAAATTCTACCGCTCCGACCGAATCGGCGGCAGCGGGACTCATTTCGGCGAGCAGAAGAGGAGGGCTCCTTTGGCGACTCGGGATTATGCTCGTGGACGATCGGAGTGGCAGAGGACATTCGCTGTGGACATCGACACCGACAAGATCGACGAGGCAATCCTGGCGTTGCTATACCTGGGCCTGCATGAGCGGTGCAGGGCTTGGAAGAGCTTCGATTGGGATGCCATGGGCAGGCTATATGAGAAGGGGTTTATCTTCGATCCAGTGGGCAAGGCGAAATCCGTGATGCTCACCGATGAGGGCCTGCGGGAATCGGAACGCCTGTTCCGGAAGCTCTTCTCCCGGCAGGCGCCGAAGCGGTGAAAGCTGCGCAAGTAGCTTAATGCCCCATTCCTTGGGATTCCCGTCGCGTCATATAGTGCGTAAAAAGACGAGCGTCGATGCGCTGCAGTTCCGTGCGCGCGACGATCAACGGGTCACCGTAGCCGGAACGTTCCAATGTCAACAGGACCTTCATCGACCGAAATGCCCTTGCCCACGGTGCATCCAACTCCTCGCCAGCAACCGGGTCCGCCAGACGCGTCGCAGGATGTTCGATCAGGTACCAGGCCGGAAACCACCCGGCAGAGGTCTCGTCTCCTTGATCGAGCCAGATACAGTCGGTCCAGAACCCTTCCCAGTCCGCTCGCAAGGACGGATCAGAGAGCGCCGTCAGGGTTACGGGCAGATGCTGCGGCGCGGTGAGTGCGAGTGTGAAAAATTCCGATCGGCACGCATGCCAGCCGGAGGTCTGGTATCGCGCCAAGATCGCATAATGAAGAAGAAACCGATCGCGCTCACGTCTCTCGATCGTAGCCAAAGCCTCCAGGGCCCGGCGCCCATCTCCCGCGCGCAAATGGCAGTAAACGCAGTGCGAGCGTGGGTGAGTCGGATCGTAGCGCTGGTTGGCGACCGCCTCCGCAAGCTCGTGCCACAGCGAACGTATGAAGGTCGACGCCGCTGCTCCCAAGACGCTAGCTGCGGTCCGGCTGCCGTGTGAATCGAGCCACTCGATGACTGCTTCGGTATTGGCGGGCCCAGCAGCATTGGCGGGCGGCCAGTGTTCGAGCACTTCGCGTAGCGCACCGAATGAATTCAGCGCAGGGTGTCCTGGCGCTTCCGCACGCAGAAGCGCCAGGAGCTGATCGACGCGAGTGGTATCCCGTTCCAGCACCGAATCGATGAGATCGTTAAGCAGGATCGTCGCTCGCGAGTGAGCGAAGAGGTCAAGCTGCCCCGTCAGTACCTGTTCGGCCCCCTCCTGGGCGCTCTGCCGGTCGATCGTCGCCAGATGCTTCGCTCCGCCAGTCTTTGATCCCCATAGACAAGCAGAGCCGGCCTATCCCGTCAAATCAGGTGTCCCAGGCGGGGCCGTCGCGGCGGTCAACGCGCAGGCGGTGGTGCGCAGTCTGCACGCCAGTCCGTATTCAGACCGGTACGGCGGAGATCCGACGTAGCGCCTTCCTCCGCTCCGCAGGATTGACGCCAAGGGCAAGCAGCTGTTGCGCTACTTGCTGTCGCGCCCGAGCGCTCTTGATTGGGACCTCTGGATAGAGGCCGAGGGAAATCAGATTTTCCCGACCCTCGAACCGATAGCGGTAGCGCCAGTATCGACCTCCAGTGGGCGAAACGAGAAGATGGAGGCCGCCGCCAAAGGACACTCTGCGAGCATAGCGAACGAAGATGCGTCTGGGATGTCGGCGGTTGACCGAAGGGTGGGGGCGGGAAATTGAGTTCTGGTGCGTTAAAGGAGGAGGGGTCTTTTCCATCAGACCGGGTGGGATAGTCCTCGAGAGCGCCTGATCCCAGAGTTGCTTCAGCGAGAGCGGTCGACCGTCTCTCTCATAGGCCACTGCGAACTGCCGCTTATCGATCCGATGGCGAGCTCGATGCCGGAGAAGGTGACGGCCGCGGTGCGGAAGGACTTCAGGGCCAACATCGATGCGAGGCGTCGCTTGATCACGCGGTGGTCCTGCTCGATGATGTTGTTGAGATATCGTCGCGCTCGAACCGTGACCGACTGCCACCGGGAATCCTCGTTACCGAGCAGGCGTAGACCGCGATGGGAGGCAATGTTGCCGTCGAGATTGATCTTCTCCGGCCATGACCCTGTAACTTTGACCGCCTGGCGGAAGAACTCCTGCGCCGAAGCTATGGTCCTGTCCTCGGAGAGAAGCGAGTGGACGGATTTCCCGTCGCGATCAACGGCTCGATAGAGGTAATTCCATCGTCCTTGAACCGGTACGGAGGTTTCGTCCATTCGCCAGGAGGAATTAATCGGCCTGGCGAATCGTGCCCAACGCCGCTCGAACTCCGGCACGTAGCGCTGCACCCAGCGCAGGATGGTGGTGTGACTGACGGAGACGTCGCGCTCGGCCATCATGGCGGAGAGATCGCGATAGCTGAGACGGTACGTCACGTACCAGCGGACGCAGAGCTCGATGACTTCAGGGGTGTAGCGACGCCGATAGTAGATCGGGTCGCGGGCGGCGGCGCGGGGCATCGGATCTCTCCTTATTAGAGATCCCGATGATAGGTTTTGCCGTTAATGCACCAGAGCCTGAATCTATCCCGGAAATCGTGTGCTGCGGTGAGACCGCTTGAGACTGTCTGAGCTTTGCTGAGCATATGCGCACGCTGGTCACAAATGGAGAGCCACTGAGAGCGCAATAAGCGCGATCAGGGTCCCGAGGACGTAGGCGACGTAGGCGTTCACCTTCCCATGATGCATGCGAGCGAGAAACCGCGCGGCTCCGGTAAGACGAGTGGCCAGGACGTCCAGCACCAGCCGATCGACTAAGTGAACGGGTTCTTGCGAGCGCCGGATCGCGACGCGAAAATGTTGTGCGACGGTTTCCTCCGTGTCCTCGATAGTTCGGGGTCTGAAGAGCGCGTCGAAGACCACTCGGACGGGATTGGAGAATCCTGTCGCGGTGTAGGTCATTTCCGGGAAGAGATGCCGAACGCCCCCGTCCCATTGACTTGCACGTACGATGCGCCGGCCTCGAGTGACCCAGCGCACGACGCCCACCACGACTGCGAGCAGGATGGCAAGAACTACGACGCCATAGGAAGTCGACATGGCGAATACGACGGGGTTATCGGCACCCCCGCGATGCAGAACGACAAGACCGCGCCCGGGAAGGATGCTGGAGCCGGTCTCGGCGCCGAGGTCGCGAAATTCGGAGGCGAATTCGTGCGGAAGAGCGGCATGGTCCGGATGCGAAGGAAAGAAGGCCGGTACCAGCGCTTGCGTTGCACTTCCGTCTCCGAGGCGCTCGAGCGTTCCGCTCAGCGCCGGAATAACGTAAGTGGGCGCGACGCCGAGCAGCAAGCAAAGGACTGCAAGCGCTCCCATGGGCGCGAGCATCGAGGCGGGCGCCTCGCGCGCTGATTCGGCGGACGTTGAGCGCGCATGGCCGAGAAAGGCAAATGCGAATGCCTTCACAAAGCAGGTGACGGCGAGCGCGGCGGTGAGGGCGAGGGTAACGCCGGCGAAGGCGAAGACGAGCTTCACGGCGCTCGATTGAAGCTCGGCGCTGCGAAGAATCGCCTGCAGGGTGAGCCATTCGCTCGCGAATCCGCTAAAGGGGTACATTGCGGAGATCGAGAGTGCGCCCACGAGAAAGAAGAACGCAGTCCAGGGCATCACGCGGATGAGGCCCCCGAGCCGGTCAAGGTCTCGCGTTCCCGCTCGCGCATCGACGGTCCCCGCACCGAGAAAGAGCAGGGCCTTATATACGGAGTGATTGGTCAGGTGGTAGAGGGCCGCTACGAATGCAATAGCGGCGAGAGCCGGCCGTCCCGCGGCAGAGAACGCGAATCCCGCGCCAAGACCGGTGACGATGATCCCCATATTCTCGATTGAGCTGTGCGCGAGCATCGTCTTTGCATCGTTCTCGGTTGTGGCGTAGAGAATCCCAACGAACGCCGAAATGGCACCGACGACGAGCGCAACGAGACCGGGACCAATCAGATGCACGGGTAGCAGATCGAGGTTGACCCGTACGATACCGTAGATCCCAAGGTTGAGAATGACACCGGAGAGGAGGGCCGAGACGTTGGCCGGGGCCACGGGGTGCGCGCGGGGGAGCCAGGAGTTAAACGGCATGAGTCCTGCTTTTACGCCGAAGCCGAAGAGCGAGAGCAGGAACACCGCCCAGCGAATCGCGGGACCGAGTGCTGCGACGGTCGTGACCGGGGGCAGACTGGTGAGGCCCGGGACCGCGGCACCCTCCGTCCCGGCGCTGTGCAAGGTGGCAGCGATCATCTGAAAGTCGGATGAGCCCGCGGCGATCGCGAGCAGTATCAGCGCCACTGCGGCGGCGAGCGTTCCGGCCTCGCCCATCGCGAGCATGAGATAGCCGGCACGGATATTCTGCTCGCGCTCGAACTCGTAGTTGACGAGAAGGTAGCTCGTGATCGACATCAGCTCCCAGGCGAGAAGGAACGAGATCACATCACGGGCGATCAGCACTGCTGCGATCGAGGCGAAGAGCGCAAAGTACAGTACGCTGAACGCACGCAGACTGTAGTGATCGAGATGGCGCCGCAGATACTCCGCAGAGAAGATGGATGTGAGGGCGTACACGATGCCGGTGATGAGAAGGAAGAGACCGGATATCGGGTCGAGGCCAATGCGAAGCTCGCCGCCGGCCACCGGCAACCGCCAAAGCGCGGCGAAGAACGGATGCGCTGCGAACAGCGCATGGGCACCGGCGATGGCAAGCGCCACCCCGGCCGCGGCGCCGAGGATGGCGAGGAGGGCCGGATTGCGTCGCTGCGAAGTGATGAGCGCCAGCAGGACCCCCGCCGCGCAGAGCGCGAAGAAGGCGCTGATGGCCGAGGCGTCGATCACGTCAGGGTGCCTCATCAGGTGTCATCGACTCGCGCCGCGAAGCGTCTCCCCCTGCGGAGGTGAGGACCTCACGCCGAATGGAGTGTGCGGCCCAGTCCGCCGGCTGCGCGCGGCCGGTCGCTACAAGTAGTGCGTGCAGAATCGCAAGCGGAGGGGGAGGATTGCCAGGTACCTCGATATCGACCGGGACGATGGAGCCGACGCCGGCAGAGGACGCAAAACTCGATCCGAACACCCCACCAGAAAGTGCGCAAGCACCCACCGCGATCACCGTTCGCGGTGTCGGTATCGCGGCAAAGGTCTTCTCGAGCGCGGTGCGCATCTGATCGGCGCCTGCGCCCACGACGAGCAGAATGTCGGCTTGGCGCGGCGTCGGTGTGAAGAAGAACCCGAGCCGGTGCAGGTTGTAGTAGGGATTTGAGAGCTGTTTCACCTCGTGGAGGCAGGCGCCGCAATCGCCCGCATCGACCACACGGATGTGTACCGAGTGAGAAAAGGGGCGCCCGAGTCGAGCAGCCGCGGCATCCGAGGCGGATGCGTCCCGGCCGCCCGGTGGCGGCGCCGCTCGGCGCAGAGCGGTCGCGGCCGCCCATTCGTAGCTCAAGCTCCAGGGCATTGGCTGCGCCTCATCCCGCGCGCAGCGGAAGCAGTGCACGCAGCGCCGTGGATCGACGTCAATGCGGTCCTCGCGTTGCAGGAGTGCGCCAGTCGGGCAACGCTCCACGAGCCGGGCAACCTCATATGGATCGGCCCGGGCTAAGGGAGCCTCCAGCGGGCGAGCGACGGGAAAGCCTGGAGTGACCCCGGGCGCCTCATCGCGCCGCACCGGGTAGCGGGTCGTACGGATGCCCCATCTGAGTCCACTCCACACCCACTGGCTCATGTCTCACCCACCTTCTAGCGATCGTTTTCGGACACGGAGAGTCCGAAGCTCGCGAGGATGATCGGGAAATCCTGGAACGCGAACGCCTCGGCGGCAAGGTGGAACGCGTGCCAGTTCACGAAGGAGGGCGGGATGATCCGGTAACGCACGATCGCCCCGCGCTCATCGATCCGGACCCAATGCAGCGCCGCTCCAAGCGGAGCCTCGGTCCAGCCGAGCGCGGCGCCGGCCGCCCGCGCATGCTGCGTCGGTTTCGGCGCGCGCACGGGGCCGGCCGGCAGCCGTTCGAGCGCCTGCGCCATGAGTCGCATGGATTGGCGGGCCTCGGCGAAGAGGACTCTCAGTCGGGCGTAGCCATCTCCCTCGCTCTCGCACGGCACATCGAAGTCATATTCGCCATAGCCGCTATAGGGGTGAATCCTCCGTAAATCGCGCGCCAGTCCCGAGGCGCGCGCAATCGGCCCCACGAGATCGTAGGCCCGCGCCTCGGCCTGCGTGACGATTCCTACTTCCTCCAGTCGGTCGAGGAAGCTGCTGGTCCTCACAAGCCGCCGTTCGAGCGCTTCGAGCTGCCTGAGAATGCTCCGTGCCGGGGCGATCACGGCGGCGAGCTCAGCGTCCCCTAAATCGCGCGTGAGGCCGCCGGAGGCTGCGAGCCCGAAGAGATAGCGGTGTCCGGTCAGTCTCCCAGAGATTCGCAGCAATTCCTCCTCAAGCATCGCCGCCTGGCTCGCGGCAACCCCGAGCGCGGTCGACTCACAGATCTCCGCAATCGCTCCCGTGTGATGCCGGAGCCGCTCGAGCTCGGCGAGAAAGACGCGCAACTTGGCCGCTCGCGGCGGAATCTCGATCTCAGCGATCGTCTCGAGCGTCTGTGCGAATGCGAGTCCGTGCGCGAAAGCCGTGAGGCCGTTGATGCGCTCGGCGAGGAGCAGCGCGTCCTCGGCTTGACGACCCTCGGCGATTTTCTCTACGGCGCGGTACTTGTAGAAGAAGCGCGGCAGCGCCCGGATCACATCCTCGCCGACCGTCTCGAGCAGGAAATGCGCGGACTCGCAGATGCCCGAGTACACAGGGCCGATCGGCATACCGAAGGCTCCGGGCGCGTGGACGATGCGCTGGGGACGCCAGTCGGGATTCGGGGTTCGCACCCGCGGCGCGTTCGCCGGGTCGAATTCCCTGCGCATCGGCGCGAGCCCTTCCTGCCAGGCGTCATCGTGCAGCACGAAATCGCCGAGCCGTGGGTGACCTTCGAAGACGAGCCCAAAAAGGTCCTCGGCTTCCCGCTCGTGCCAGTCCGCCACGTGGATCACCTCGGTCACACTCGGGTAGCGGGTCTGCTCGAGCGGCCCGCGTACGAGCACATGGATCCAGCGCGATGGCAACTCGGTCGACTGAAAGAGGTATCGCAGCGACCAGCGCGTCTCCTGCTCAACGACAAGCCCCGCGAAGGCGTAACCGAGCGTCTGCGTGATCCAGACACAGAGTGCCTTGAGCGAGTCCTCGTGGCACTCGATTTCGTGGGTCAACCCGCCGAGGTGACCCCGCAGCTCGATGCAGGCAGAGAGATCCTCCGGAAGGGGCGCTGCGAGCGGGGTGCGTTCCACGGCCTCTCACCCGGATGATGCGCCGGAGGCGAGGCGCAGCAAGTGATCGATCGGGGAAGGCAGATAGAGGCCGAGCAGAATGACGAGCGCACCCCCGAGGATGAGCATCGCAAGACAAGTGCGCGGAAGCGCCGCGGGCCTTGCGGAGTGTTCGAGCGTTAGCGGCCGGAGCCGCGACTCAGCGAGAAGAGCGGTCCCCTCCGGCTCGCTTGCCGCCCCGAATACCATCCGGTTGACGTGCAGCAGGATGCCGAAGAAGGCGATCGCGATGAACAGAGCGAGCAGACCCATGAGAACGTATTGCCGTTCTGCGAATCCGGCCTTCAAGATCGAGAACTCGCTCAGGAACACGGCAAGCGGCGGTGCGCCACCGATGGCGAGCCCCCCGAGAAGCAGGCTCGCCGCGCTGGCTCGAGACTGACGGAGGAGACCGCGCACGGAGGCGATCTCACGCGTCGTCACGGTGAGGAGCACGGCGCCGGCGGCAAAGAAGCAGAAGGACTTTGTCACCGTGTGGCAGACAATTTGATAAAGCGCACCATAGTAGGCCGGTCCGCTCCCAAGTCCTGCGGCCACGAGGATGATGCCCATATGCTCCACGGTAGAGAAGGCGAAGAGCCGCTTATAGTCTCGAACCTGAAGCAACAG
>Ga0335078_10003745_pt1 | contig 22633 bp, 24 predicted proteins | sample Lox_Sample_32_FD_206711 | JGI IMG/M metagenome (GOLD analysis project Ga0335078, IMG submission 206711) | Soil microbial communities from Loxahatchee National Wildlife Refuge, Florida, United States - Lox_Sample_3.2 | ecosystem: Environmental > Terrestrial > Soil > Wetlands | place: USA... | reverse complement strand
TGTTCTCCGGTGCCGACCGGGGCGTTGATCCATTGCCACTGCTCAAGCGGTGGACCGATGCTTCTTCGGATTATGTTCCGGGCCTCTACACCCGACTGGCCGCCTCCTATCTCGCCGATGGCCAGTCCGGAATGGCGAGTGATATATTGATTGCCAAGCAGAATGCTGATTATGCGCACTCCACTTCGCCGCTGGAAAAGTTTTATTTCTTCGTGACATGGCTTTTGGCCGACTACGGCTATCACCCCGAAATCGGATTGTTGTGGGTCATCGGCTTTGTTGGGATTGCTACTTTGGTATTCAAGACCGGGGAAAAATCGCTCGCGAGCAAAAAGCGGCCGCGGAATTGGTTGGTCTTTGCATTCGATGCGGTTATCCCCGGCATCAAACTGGACGATCAGCACGGCGAGGTGGGCTTTCGTGGATGGCGCCAATATTTCCTGTATTTCCAACGCTTCTTAAGCGCGGTGGTTGTCGTCCTCGTTATAGAATTGCTCAAAAAGTCTCTCGGAGGATTGGGCTGAGCTTCATCGTCTGACTTCCGACCTGAGTGACGAATACGTTTTAGGTTCGATATTGACGCTTTGCTGCGAAAAGCCGCCCTAAATACTCCCCACCGTCTTCAGCCGCGCCCGCGGGTGGATTTCCGACTGCGACATGACCGGCGTCTGCGCGCGGAAGCGCTCGACGATGCCGCGCACGAACGGGCGGATGCCGGCCGAGGTGACCAGCACCGGCGCCTCGCCCTCGCGCGCCGCGTCCTCGAACTTCTCGCGCACCAGCGTGATGAATTCCGACAGCTTGGAGGGCTGCATCGCCAGTTGCCGCTCGTCGCCCTGACCGACCATGGATTCGGCGAAGGCCTGTTCCCATTTCGCCGTCATCGCGATCAGCGGTAGATAGCCGCCGGGGCTAGTGTGCTGCGCGCAGATCTGCCGCGACAGGCGCGCGCGCACGTGCTCGGCCAGCATCACCGGGTTGCGCGATGAGCCGATGCCGTCGGCGATGCCTTCCAGGATGGTGGCGAGGTCGCGGATCGACACGCGCTCGGCCAGCAGGATCTGCAGCACGCGCTGGATGCCGGAGGCGCTGATCTGCGAGGGCACCAGGTCCTTGAGCAATTCGGCCTGCTCCTTCGGCATCTCCTTGAGCAGCTTCTGCACCTCGCCGTAGGACAAGAGCTCGGCCATGTTGCTCTTGAGCAGCTCGGTGAGGTGTGTGGACAAAACGGTCGCGGCATCGACCACGGTGTAACCCCTGAGCGTGGCTTCCTCCTTGGCCGAGGCATCGACCCAGGTGGCTGGCAGCCCGAAGGTCGGCTCGGTGGTGTGGGTGCCGGGCAATTTCACCTGGCCGCCGGCCGGGTCCATGACCATGTACTGGCCCGGCCAGACCTTGCCGCCGCCGGCCTCGACCTCCTTGATTTTGATGACATAGCCGTTGGCGTCGAACTGCACATTGTCGAGGATGCGCACCGCCGGCATCACGAAGCCCATCTCGGCCGCGAGCGAGCGGCGCAGCGCCTTGATCTGCTCGGTCAGCCGGTCGGTGCCGTCCGGCGAATTGACCAGCGGCAACAGCGCGTAGCCGATCTCAACCTTGAGATCATCGATCTTGAGCGAGGCGGAGATTGGCTCTTCCTTGGTCTCGCTTTTGGCTTCGGCCTGCGCCTTGCGCGCGTCGCTGGCGGCGGCAGCCTTGGTGCGCTTGTCGATGATGAAGGCGAGCGCGGTGGCGCCGCCGCCGAGCGCCAGGAACGGCAGCATCGGAATGCCCGGCAATAGCGCCATCACCAGCATCACCGCGCCCGACATGCCGAGCGCCTTCGGGTAGCCGGACAGTTGCTTGAGCAGCGCCTTGTCCGCGGCGCCGGCGACGCCGGCCTTCGACACCAGGAGGCCGGCAGCGGTGGAAACGATCAGCGCGGGCACCTGCGTGACCAAGCCGTCGCCGACGGTGAGGATAGTGTAGGAATGCGCGGCATCGGTGAAGCTCAGGCCTTGCTGGACGATGCCGATGATCATGCCGCCGATAACGTTTATGAACACGACCAGCAGGCCGGCGATGGCGTCGCCGCGCACGAATTTGGAAGCGCCGTCCATGGCGCCGAAGAAGCCGCCTTCGTCCTCGAGCTTCTGCCGGCGCCGCCGCGCCTCCTTCTCGTCGATCAGACCGGCCGAGAGGTCGGCGTCGATCGCCATCTGCTTGCCTGGCATGGCGTCGAGGTGAAAGCGGGCGGCGACTTCGGCGATGCGGCCGGAGCCCTTGGTGATCACCACGAAATTCACGATCACCAGGATCGTGAACACGATGATGCCGATCACGAAGTTGCCGCTCATCACGAAATTGCCGAATGCCTCGATGACGTGGCCGGCAGCGTCGGTGCCTTCATGACCGTGGGCCAGGATCAGGCGCGTCGAGGCGAGATTGAGCGCCAGCCGCAGCATGGTCGCGATCAGCAGCACGGTCGGGAACGAGGAGAATTCGAGCGGCGCCTGAATGAATAACGCCGTCATCAGGATGAGGACGGAGATGATGATCGAGATGGCGAGCGCCAGATCGAGCAGGATCGGCGGCAGCGGCAGGATCAGCACCACCAGGATGGTGAGCACGCCGACCGCGAGCGCGATATCGCCGCGCTTCATGAAGGCGCCGATCTCGCCGAGCCCGGGCAGCTTGATGGCGCCGGTCGCCGATGCCGGTGTGGCGGTGATGTCGCTCATGCCTGGGAAATGACCCTAACCCCCGGCAATATTTGCCCAGTTTATGGTTAGCGCCGGGTTAACAAGCGGCCCCTGGCGGCGGCCAAAGCGCGACAATTTTGACAAAGATCGCAATAAGTTACGTAACAACGCAAACCACCGGGCCGAAGCGCGCCGGCCCGGTGGCGAGAGCTGAAGCGGTTAGCCCGGCAGCAGCACGGTATCGATCACGTGGATGACGCCGTTCGACTGCATGACGTTGCGGATGGTGACCTTGGCCATGTCGCCCTTGGCGTCGATGATCCAGAGCTTGCCGTCCTTCTGCTCGAAGGTGAGGTCGGCGCCCTCGACCGTCTTGAGCATGGCCTTGCCGCCGCCGTCCTTGATCTTGGCCATCAGGTCCTTGGCCGAGAGGCGGCCGGGGACGACGTGGTAGGTGAGCACGTTGGTCAACGTCTTCTTGTTCTCCGGCTTGAGCAGCGTGTCGACGGTGCCGGCCGGCAGCTTGGCGAAGGCTTCGTTGGTCGGCGCGAACACGGTGAACGGGCCGGGCGATTCCAGCGTCGGCACTAGGCCCGCGGCCTTTACGGCGGCGACCAGCGTGGTGTGGTCCTTCGAATTGACGGCGTTCTGCACGATGTTCTTCGACGGATACATCGGCGCGCCGCCGACGGTGACGGTCTTTTCCTTCATTTGCGCGAAGGCCGGGCCGATACCGCCGAGGCTGGCGGTCATTGCGGCGGCGGCAAATCCCGCCAGGACGATTTTGACGATGCGATTCATGGCTGCAACTCCCTTTGCTTGTTCGTTTGCACGTCCCCATGCGGAGACATCGGGAGCTACGGAGGCCGGACGCTCAGGGATGCAGTCACTCGGTCACAGGGTCGTGAGCTTGCCGACGCCGATCACCGGCCCGGTCGGCGCCCCGGTCGGTGAGCCGCCGGGCGGTTCGAGCGACACCGCGAGCACCGCATTGCTGACCGTCTGACCGAGGAATTGCGGCGGGATGGTAATGGTCACCGCGCGGTCGGCCTGCAGCAGCCCGAGCGGGCGCGGCTTGCCGTCGGCCGGGATCAACCAGAGTTCCGGAACCCGAGTCGCGTCGGCGGTGAAGGTGGCCGGCAGCACCGCGATGGTGCCGCGCTTGGTATCGACGGTCGCGACAAAGGTGCGCTTGCCGCCGCCCTCGATCGCCGCCACCAGCGGCTGCGAACCGCCGACCGCGCCGAGGTAGATCACGACCGCAAGGCAAGCGGCCGCCAGAGCGCTGGCCAGCGCGAAGCCGCGCCAGAACACGACGCTCTGCCAGAGGCCCGCGCGTTGCGGTGCCGGTGTGGGCAGGGCGGCGGCGATGGCGTTCCACACCTGCGGCGGCGGCGAAACCTCGTCGATCTCACCGGCCCAGGGCGCCAGCCGTTGCTCCCAATCGGCGACCATCGTGGCGAAGGCGCGCTCACCCGCGATCCGCCGCTCGGCGGCCGCGCGCTCGACACCGGCCAGTACGCCGAGCGCATATTCGGCGGCCAGCAGTTCGTCCTCGGACATGCCGCTATGGTCGAAAACGTCGGTCATTGTTCCAGGCAGGCCTTCAACTTGATCATCGCCCGCCGGATCCAGCTTTTCATTGTGCCGAGCGGCACGCTCATCCGCGCCGCCAACTCCTCGTAAGTATTGCCATCGAAGAAGGCCCCGCGCAGGGCGCCGCGCTCGTGCGCGGCCAAACCGTCGAGGCAGCCATGCAACCGCGCGTGGTCCTGCGCGCTTTCCAACACGCTGTCGGCGCTCGCCGCGCTGTCGGGCACATTGTCCGACTGCTCGATCGGCTCCGTGCGCCGACTTTGCCGCGAGGCGCGAAGCCGATCGATGGCACGGTTACGCGCGATCGCGATCAGCCAAGTCATCGGGCTTGCCCGGTTCGGGTCGAAATCGGCGGCTTTGCGCCAGACCGTCACATAGACCTCCTGCAAAACGTCCTCGGCTTCGCTGCGTTTCCCCAAGATACGCAGGGCAACCCCGAAAAGCTTCGCGGAAGTAAGGCGATAGACGGTCTGCAGCGCAGCTTGGTCACCGCCCGGGATTCGCGCCAGCGCGGCGACGATCAAGGTGCGGTTGGCTTCGAGATCCATCGCCGCCGGGTAGGATTATTCGCGCTTCCAGACTTCGCTGCCGATCTGACGGCCGCCGGCATAGGTCCACACGCCCTGCCAATTGCCGCCATCGGCGCCGTAAAGCGCCAATCCGGTGTCGCTGCCGGACTTGTAGGAGACTGCGATAAAGTCCTTGTTGCCGATGCCGGTGCCGATATAGCGCTGGCCGCCGACGATCCAGATCACCCGATAGGTCTGGCCGGTTCTTTCGACCGTGACGGTACCGTGGTATTCGCTGCCGCCGCCCGGGTTATTGCCGATGACCGAATAGCTGCCGACCGGATCGGCGGCAAAGGCGGTGGCGATGCTCAACAGCAAAGCCGCGGCGCTGGCGACGAATAGATGACGCATGATTGATTGCTCCCCCCGATGGCCGGAGCGACTGCCGCTCGGCTCTTATGGGGAGAACCTTAAGGCTTTACGGCTTTGCCGACAATTCCGCCGGAGGCGGGACTTTTGCTCGCCAAGAGATGCATTTCGCCGCAATCCATGCAGCGCAAACGGGTGTCCCGCTCGGCGAGGCGGGCGAGCGTCGAGGGATCAGTCACCAGCACGAAGCTGCCGCTCACGGGGCAGCGATAGCGCACGGCGCCGCTGGGACGCAGCATTGCCGGCACGCGGGCTGCGGGTTCGGCCGAGTGACGGAAGACGGATGGGTGCAGGGTGCCCCACTCTTGCTTCGGCTCTTGGCTCGACACGGACATGACGATCACCTTTGCGTACCGGCAAAAGCATAAGTCTGTGCAGTGCACTTTGGTTCCGCACTTCGTGCGCGGCCATGCGCCACTCAAGGATCGAGCCGCGGAAAGCGATGACGGCCGTCGGCGCTAAGCGGCAGCGGATCGACGCGAATGATGGCGGCAAGTTCGAGTTCGCCGTAAAGATGCGGAAACAGCGCGCCGCCGCGCGAAGGTTCCCATTTCAACCGTTCGCCGAGGCGCGCGGCGTCCACGTGCAGCAGCAAGAGATCGGCTTGACCGGCAAAATGCTTCGCCGCTGTTTCCGCCGCCTGGTCGGCGGTGGAGAAATGGATGAAGCCGTCTCGAATATCGACCGGCGAACCTTTGAATACGCCTTCGCGTTCGGCCTCGCGCCACAGCGCGGCGGGAAGGATTTTGTAAATCGTGGACATTCACTAGGGCCGGCTATGTCGTTGGGATGCCAACTATTATCACGCGGTCGCCGCCGGCATAGGTGCCAATCGGATAATCCACCTTGAATTGTCGTAATTTGTGTGCATATGCCGGTCAAATCGATCAGGAGACATCATGGTGAAGACCGAGGAATACCTTGTCGAAACAGCCGACCGCTGCATTCGGCTGGCGCGCGAAGGGCGCGGCCTCATCGAGCGTTTGGAAGCCATCAGCCACGAGTTGATGGCCAAGGCGGTGGAGCTCGACACCCAACGCGACCGGAAGAAATCCAGCGGCGAGGTCGGCTAAGCGCTTCTCGCCGTACCGTTCGATCGCGTTGAGAGAAAAAGCCCGGCGGTTGAGCCGGGCTTTCTAATTTTGGCTGACGCCCAGGGGGCTAGGCGGCGCCGCGCATCTCGCCGCCGCCGGCCGGCGGGATCGGCGCGCCATCGGCGGCGTATTCGTTGAGCTTGTTGCGCAAGGTGCGGATCGAGATGCCGAGGATATTGGCCGCGTGGGTGCGGTTGCCGAGGCAATGCTTGAGCGTTTCCAGAATCAGGTCGCGCTCGACCTCCGCCACCGTGCGGCCGACCAGATTGCGCGTGACCTGTTCGGCGGCCATCGCCGCATGGGCGACGGCGGGGGAGGCGCGCGCCTGATCGAAGCGTGTGCCGTCGGGCGAGAGAATGCCGTCAATACCGATCTCCGGGCCGCCGGAGAGCAGCACCGCGCGGTGCAGCGTGTTCTCCAATTCGCGCACGTTGCCGGGCCAGCGGCTGACGCTGAGCGCGCGGCGCGCTTCCGCCGACAGGGGGCGCACCGGCAGGCCGTTCGCCTCGGAATATTTCTTGGCGAAATATTGCGCGAGCTCGATGATGTCAGAGGGCCGCTCGCGCAACGGTGGGAGTTTCAGGTTGACCACGTTGAGGCGGAACCAGAGGTCCTCGCGGAATTTCCCCTCGCGCACCGCCTCGGTCAGGTTGCGGTTGGAGGTGGCGATGATGCGGATGTCGACCGGCACCGGCTTGCCGCCGCCGACGCGGTCGATCAGCCGCTCCTGGATGGCGCGCAGGAGCTTTGCCTGCAGGCGCACGTCCATTTCCGAGATTTCGTCGAGCAGCAGCGTGCCGCCATTCGCCTCCTCGAACTTGCCGATGCGGCGGGCGAGCGCGCCGGTGAAAGCGCCTTTCTCGTGGCCGAACAGCTCGGATTCGAGCAGGTTTTCCGGGATCGCCGCGCAATTGACGGTGATGAACGGCTTCTTGGCCCGCGCCGAGCGCGAATGCACATAGCGCGCCAGCACTTCCTTGCCGGTGCCGCTTTCGCCGGTGATCAGCACGGACGCGTCGGAGCCGGCGATCTGCTGGGCGAGCTTGACCACGCCGGCCATCGCCTCGTCGCGGTAGATCATCTCGCGAGCGTCATCGGTGACTGCCGCCAGCACCGCCGCGATGAGATCGGGATCGGGCGGCAGCGGGATGTACTCCTTGGCGCCGGCGTGGATGGCGTTGACTGCCGCGCGCGCGTCGTTGGTGATGCCGCAGGCGACGATCGCAACGTGGATGCGCTCGGCGTCAAGCCGCGTGACCAGGTCGCGAACGTCGAGGGTGACGTCGACCATCAACAGATCGGCACCGCGGCCAGCGCGCAGCACGGCGAGCGCCTGCTCGTTGCTTTCGGCATGGGTGACGCTCGCGCCCTTATCCATCGCGATTTTGCTCGCGGTGGTGAGCTGGCCTCCGAGGGTGCCGACGATCAACAGTCGCATGGCAGTCTTCCTTCAGTCATTCGCATGATCTTCAACGGTTAGCGGTCATGCGTCAGGCCTGATCGGCCTTGATGATTTCGGTCATGGTCACACCCAGCTTGTCTTCGACCAGCACCACTTCGCCGCGCGCGACCAGGCGGTTATTCACATAGATATCGATGGCTTCGCCAACCTTGCGGTCGAGCTCGAGCACGGCGCCGGGCCCGAGCTTGAGCAGGTCGCCGACCGGCATACGGGCGCGGCCGAGCACCGCCGACACCTGCACGGGCACGTCGAACAAGGCTTCGAGGTCGGCGGCGCCGCGATTGACGTTTTCGCCGTCGCTGGGGGCGAGCGAGCCTGCGTCCTCGACGGTCGGCATCTGGCTGCCGGCTTCCAGGTCGGGAAGCGGAACTTTGCTGTCGGTGTCGCTCATCGCGTGGGTCTCCAAAATTCCTAATTGCTCTTGCTATCGCGCGCCGCCACATAGCGGCCGACGAGGTCATCGATTGTTGCCAGCGTCGCGGCGCGGTCGCGGGAGACGCCGCCGTCGGCCCATTCGATGCGGCAATCGCCCGGCGCCATCGCCGGGTCGGCCATCACCACCAGCCGGCCCTCGAAACCGCGCGCGTTGGCAATTTCATCGAGCTTGGCCTTGACGGCTTCGTAGATGTCGGCGCCGATATGCACGACCACGTGCGGTGCCTTTACCAGTTGACCGAAGGATTCGGTGGCCAGCGCCGAGATCTCGGCGAGCGGCTCGCGCGCGATCAGTTCGGGTGCGAGCTTGCCGCCGACCGCAACCGCCACCTCCACCGCCTCGCTCTCCAGCCGCGCTTCGATGTCGCCGAGGGCGCCGTTCAAGCGTGCCATGGCGTCGGCGATCGCGCCGAGCGCCGCGGCGCCGCGCTGGGCGGCGTCGTTCTGCGCCTGCGCCTGGCCGGCGGCAAAGCCGTTGCGATAGGCGACCGATTCGGCATCCGCGCGCCGGCGTTCAGCCTCGACCAAGGTAATGCTCGGCTTCTGGCCGGTGGCGAAGTCCTCGTCGAACAGATATTTTGCGGTCGCTTTCATTGCACTCTCAGTAAATTAGTTCATCGTCGCCGCGGCTCTTGGCGATCAGGATTTCGCCCTTGGCCGCCAGATCCTTGGCGATGTTGACCAGCAGGGTCTGCGCTTCGTCGACGTCGCGCAGCCGCACCGGGCCCATGGCCTGCATGTCGTCGACCAGCATCTTGGCGCCGCGGGTCGACATATTGCTGAAGAAGAACTGGCGCACCTCTTCGGAGGCGCCCTTGAGCGCGATCGCCAGCTTGTCCTTTTCGAATTTTCGCATCAGCGTCTGCGCCGAGCCCGAGTCGAGCTTGACCAGATCGTCGAAGGTGAACATCAGCGCCTTGATGCGCTCGCAGGCGTCCGGGTTGTCAGTCTCCAGCGCGGTCAGGAAGCGCGTCTCGGTCTGCCGGTCGAAATTGTTGAACACTTCGGCCATCGCCTCGTGCGCGTCGCGTCGCCGGGTCTGCGATAGGTTGGACATGAATTCGGTGCGCAGCGTCTCTTCCACCCGGTCGACGACTTCCTTCTGCACCGCTTCCATCTTCAGCATGCGGTTGACGACGTCGAGCGAGAAGTCCTGCGGGAGAATCGCAAGCACGCGTGCGGCGTGTTCCGCGCGCAGCTTGGACATCACCACCGCCACGGTCTGCGGGTATTCGTTCTTGAGATAGTTCGCCAAGACCTCCTCATGGACGTGGGCGAGCTTCTCCCACATGTTGCGGCCGGCGGGACCGCGGATGTCGTCCATGATGCTGCCGACGCGCTCGGCCGGCAGGTATTTCTTCAGCAGGCTCTCGGCGATGTCGTAGCTGCCGAGCAAGCCGCCGGCGGCCGACATTTGCGAGACGAATTGCAGCAGCAGTTCCTCGACCGATTCGGCCTCGACCGTGCCGAGCGACGCCATCACAGTGGAGATTTCACGCAGTTCGTCGTCGTCGAGCAAAGCGAAGAGCTTGGCGCCGTAGCGCGCGCCGAGCGCCAGCATGAGGACGGCCGCGCGTTCCGGGCCGCTCAGCTTGCGCCGGCCTTTGTTGACCTGCGGGCGGCTGGCGAGATTGGCCATCAGGTTACTGATGTCCTGGCGGCCGTCTTGCTTCTCTTGGTGGTGGGCGGAGGCCATGGTCTAGCGCGCGTTTGTCTCTTCGTGGAGCCAGCTGCGGATGATCGAAACCGCCTCGTGCGGGTTCCGCTCGGCGATTTCGCCGACCTTCTGCACCGACTGGGCGTGTACCTGGCCCTGCACCTGGGCGATGTCGATCATTGCGGCGGTGCGGTTGGAGATGGCGACTTGTTCCTCGGCGCCCACGATCGAAATGCTGGGGGGCGGCGTGGTGGCGTTCGGCACGACGTTGTGCACCGGGTGTGCGGGCGCCGCGGCAGCCATCGGCACGCCGACTGCGCTGGCTACTCCGACGGGCCCGGCGATGCTGGCGACGGCAGCTGCGCCGCCGCCGATCGCCTCGTCGGAGATGATCCGGCGCACCAGCGGCCGCACCACGAAGAACAGCACGACCAGGCCGAGCAGAATCATCACGCCTTGCTCGGCAAAGCGCATGATGTCGTCCTTGGTGAACTGCAGGTAGCTCATCCAGCCGGTCGGCTCGTTGATCGGCATCGGCGTCGGTTCGGCGAAGCGCAGATTGACCACTTCGACCTGGTCGCCGCGTTTGGCGTCGAAGCCGATGGCCGAGCGGACCAGCGCGGTGATGCGGTCGATGTCTTCCTTCGGGCGCGGTTGGTAGGTCACCTCGCCCTTGTCGTTCTTGCTGTAAATGCCGTCGACCAGGACCGCCGCGGAAATCCGGTTGACGCGGCCGGCTTCCGTCACCTCGGTTTTGGTGGTTCGCGAAATCTCGTAGTTGGCGATTTCCTCGGTCTTGCGGCTCTGGTCGCCGCTGGCGGGCGCGCCCGGCTGCTTGGCCGCGCCGGGCAATTCGTTGCCGACCGAGACCGGACCGCCTTTTTCGTCGCTCGTGGTCGAAGTTTCCTCGCGGGTCTGACTCGAGCGCAAGACGCGGCCATCGGGGTCGAATTTGTCGGTTGTCTGGGTGATGCGATTGAGGTCGAAATCGGCGGTGATCTCAACTCGCGCATGGTCGGGGCCGACCACCGAGGAGACGATCGTCGCGACCTGATCGCGCAACCGTTTCTCGAAAGCCGCCTTGCGTTCGTCGGCGCCGGCGCCCTCCAGCGGGTCGTTCGGCGTCGCGCCGTCGGCGAGCAGCTTGCCGGTCTCGTCGACCACCGAGACGCGTTCGGGCTTTAATCCAACGACCGCGGTCGCCACCAGATGGCGGATGGCGCGCACCTGTTGCGGCTCCAGCGTGCCGCGCACCTTGAGCACGATCGACGCCGTGGCGTCGATTTTGTCGCGCGAAAACAGCGGCCGGTCGGGCAGCACCAAATGCACGCGGGCAGCCTGCACGCGGTCGAGGCTCGAGATGGTGCGGGCAAGCTCGCCTTCCAGGGCGCGCAGGTGATTGATGTTCTGGACGAAGGTCGTGGAGCCGAGCGCGTCGGACTTGTCGAAGATCTCGTAGCCGACGCCGCCACCTTTGGGCAGGCCGCTTTCGGCGAGCTTCATGCGCAGCCGGGCGACCTTTTCCTTGGCCACCATCACGATGGCGCCGTCGTTCTTGATCTGGTAGGGGATCGCCTGGCGCTCCAGATCCTTGATGATCGCGGCCGAATCTTCCATCGACAGGTCGGTAAACAGCGGCACCATCTGCGGTGTCGTCATGCGGATCATCAGGAACGAGAAGAATCCGATCAGCGTCAGCGTCACCGCGGCCATTGCCGCCATTCGCGCCGCACCGAGCGACCTCACGAAATTGAAGAAGCCTTGCACCGGGTTCCGTCCCAACATTTGAGGCGCGATACGCGCCGTACCCGGCAAGATTTGCCCAGTTTATGGTTAGCGTCCGGTTAATTCCCGCCAATTGAAGTTCGCCGCAATGCGTCCCGGGGCAATAAGAATTCGGCTTCGGGCGCCGCGCGAACGCAAACGCCGGCCACAAAGGGCCGGCGATTTGGCCATGCGAAAACGGTGAGGGGCTACTGGCGGTATTGCTGAATGCGCGTGGTGCGCAGGCCGGCGAGGCCGTGCTGGTCGATAGAATACTGCCAGGACAGGAACTCTTCGACCGTCAGCGTATAGCGCGCGCAGGCCTCTTCCAGTGACAACAGGCCACCGCGCACCGCGGCGACCACCTCGGCCTTGCGGCGGATGACCCAGCGTTTCGTTGACGGCGGCGGCAGATCCGCAATCGTGAGAGGACTGCCATCGGGCCCGATGACGTATTTGACCCTCGGGCGGTGGGGCTCGGTCATAATCGTACTCACAAGACTCTACTTGACTGGCATTTACTGGTTGGAAGCTACAAGCCGCGACTTAAGATTTGCCTAAACGGGGGGCGCAGAACGGGAAATGTTTGCCCCGTTCCCGCTAACGATTTGGTTACGGATTGGGCCGTGAAACCGGGCCCGCGCTCGGCCGCAGCTCACTGTCCCGGCACGACAATTTGCTGAATATCGCTGATCTTGTAGTTCTGCCCGCCGATTACCAGCAGCGGCGGCGTCTGCGTCAGATCGACGGAACTCACCTGGCCCTCGATTTGGCTCGTGACCGTGGTCGATTGGCCGCTGGCGGTGACCGCCGTCGCGGTCAGCGAGTAGCTGCCCGCCGGCCAGGTCGAACCGTCGTTGCCGACGCCGTTCCAGGTATAAACTTGGCTGCCGGAATTGATCGGCACCGTGCCGGTATAAACCGTCGCGCCGGACGGCGCGGTGATCGTGACGGTCGCCGTCGCCGGCTGGGTGGCGTTGAGCGCCCAGGAGGCCTGGCCGTTGGCAAGTTGCGCGGTGGTGCCGTTCACCACCACGGTCGCGCCGACCAGCGACAGCGCCTGCGAGGTTTGCGCGCTCTGCTGCAGGGACACCAGCGTGCTCAGGGTGTCGTTCGTCTTCATCTGCTGCTCGACGCCGGCGAATTCGACCAGTTGCTGCGTGAATTGGTTGGTATCCATCGGGCTGAGCGGATCCTGGTTCTGCAATTGAGTCGTCAGCAATTGCAGGAACGTGGTGAAGTTGCTCGCGATCTCGGTATTGTCGAGCGCGCTCGAGACCGTACCCGTGGAATTGCTGGTCGAAGTCACCGGCGAGATTGTGGTCATGGTCGATCCTCAGACACGAATGTCGATTCCGCCGCGCAAACCGGCGAGGCGGCTGTAGAGCCCTTGGGTCAGTTCACCCGCTGGAAGCGCGCTGTCTTGCACGACGATCTGCGCGCTATTCGGCGCCGCGGGCGCGGCGTTTTGCTGGCGGCCCATGGTCTGGTCGCGCAGCGAAAATTGCAGGCCGTTCTCGGCGGTTTTCAGCCCGGCGTCTTGCAGCGCGCGTTCGAGGCCGGAGGCGTCGCTGCGCAGCAAATTGAGCGTGTCGGAGCGGTCCGCGATCAGCCGCGAGGTCACGTGTCCGTCGCGGTCGACGTCGAGCCGCACTTCAATGCGGCCGAGCTCGGGTGGGTCGAGGCGAATCTCGAAGTGATTCTTGCCCGCCTGCGCCTGGCTGGTGATTTCGATGGCGACACCGGCGATCGGCACCGCCACGGCCTGCGCCGCTGCGGGAGCGGAGGCTGCCGGCGCGGTCGGCGTGATCGGCGTCGTCGGCGCAATATCCGCCGACGCGGCGGGCAGCGTGGCTTGCTGGAGGATGTCGCCGGCCACCTTCGGCGCCGCGGCTGGGGCATCAGGCGCGGCCGCTGGCAGCTTGTCCGCGGACGCATGCGCGGTCACGGCAGGCGCTTCCTCGTGCGGATGTGCGGAGGCTGGCTTATCGGCGTCGTCTTGTAGAGCGGTGAGGTCGCCCGCTTTGGCCTTTGGCGCGCTGGTCGTGTCGGCTTTGGCTGTCGTCAGCTGTTTGCCAAGCGGCGCTATCTGCGAGATGTCGGTCACGGCCGGTGCAACGACCACGGCGGGCGCGAGCGTCGCCGAAACTACGGCCACAGGAGTCGTCGGCTGAACCGGAACCGTTGTGGGATCGGCCGCTAACGTGACTGGGGCCGGCGCGTCGGCCAGTTTGGCATCGGCGTCCGTCTTGCCGCCGGCTGCCGGGGCGGAGGCGACTTGTTTGCCAAGCGGTGCCACCTGCGCGATGTTGATCACGGCCGGTGCAGCGACCACGGCGGACGCGGGCGTCGCCGGAACCACGGTGGCGGGAGTCGTCGGCTGAACCGGAATCGTTGTGGGATCGGCCGCTGACGTGACTGGGGCCGGCGCGTCGGCCGGTTTGGCATCGGCGTCCGTCTTGCCGCCGGCTACCGGCTTGGACGTATCGTCGGTCTTGGCTTGCTCGCCGAGCTTGGCGTTGGCCTTCGCTCCGTCTTTGTCGATAACTTTGGGTTTGACGAGCGTCGAATCGATCGCGGCCGCATTGACGGCATTGGTCGTATCGGGATTGCCGCTTGGCTGTGGCGCTTTGGCGGCCGCAGGGTTGGCGGTTGCCGGGGGAGGCGCCGCATCCTGTTGATCGGCGACCGCACTCTTGTTGACGGCGGGAGCCGGCGCCGTCGGCGGCGCTTGCGGAGGCGGGGCGGCAGCCTGCGCACTGTCGTCGAGCAGGCTCTCGAACGGCAGGGGCGCGGCGTCGGAACTCGGCGCCGGGCGCGGCTGGAGCGGCGCCGTGGGCTTAAAGGCAGGCGCAGCTGGGTCTGACGCAACTTGGGGCACGAGACGTCTCCGGATATCCACCGCGTGATCTGCAATCTGCAGGCCAGCGGGCGGCCCGCTTGAAATTTCTTTTATGTCAATGGCTTATCGGCATCGCGGCAGCAGGCAGGGCGGGCCGGCCCGGCAGCGCCTGCTGGCAATGCGGCAATATTTGCCGCCGTGACGCCTCGAATTGCGCGCACGGCATCGCCACCTATAGTAAGAGAAGCCATGTCCAACAGCCTCGATCTCGATCGCCGACCGCAGGACACCCGAGTCGTCGTCGCCATGTCCGGCGGCGTCGATTCCTCGGTGACCGCCGCGTTGCTCAAGGCCGAGGGCTATGACGTCGTCGGCGTCACGCTGCAGCTTTACGATCACGGCGCCGCCGTCCACCGCAAGGGCGCCTGTTGCGCCGGGCAGGACATTTACGACGCGCGGAGCGTCGCCGAGCGCATCGGCATTCCGCATTACGTGCTCGACTACGAGAGCCGCTTCAAGGAGGCGGTGATCGATCGCTTCGCCGAAAGCTACATCGCCGGCGAGACGCCGGTGCCCTGCGTCGAATGCAATATGGCGATCAAGTTCCACGACCTGTTGCTCACCGCGCGCGAGCTTGGCGCCGACGTTCTGGCGACCGGGCATTACGTTGCCTCGCGTGCACTGCCTTCGGGCGGGCGCGGACTGTACCGCGCGCGTGAGGAAGAGCGCGACCAGAGCTACTTCCTGTTCGGCACCACGCGCGAGCAACTCGACGTCCTGCGTTTCCCGCTTGGCGAGCGCAGCAAAGCGGAGACGCGCGAATTGGCGCGCAAGTTTGGTCTCGCCGTCGCCGACAAGCACGACAGCCAGGACATCTGCTTCGTGCCGAGCGGCCATTATGCGGACGTGATCGAGCGCTTGAAGCCGGGCGCGGCGGAGTCGGGCGAGATCGTCGATCTCGATGGCAAAGTGTTGGGGACGCATTCCGGTATCATCCATTTCACCATCGGCCAGCGGCGCGGATTGGGCTTGGCGACCGGCACGCCGCTTTATGTGGTGCGGCTCGATGCCGAGCGCCGCCAGGTAGTGGTCGGGCCGCGCGCGGCGCTGCGCATGGGCAGGATCATTCTGCGCGACGTCAATTGGATCGGGCAGGGCAGCCTCGACGAGGTGCTTGCCGACGATCGCCGCGAGGTTTTCGTGAAGGTGCGCTCGACGCGGCCGCCGCAGGCCGGCTGGCTCATGGCGGCGAATGGCGGTTACGAGGTCGAGCTTATCGCCGGCGAGGACGGTGTTTCGCCCGGCCAGGCCTGCGTTTTTTACGACGCCGGCGAGGGCCAGGCGCGCGTGCTCGGCGGCGGCTTCATCAAGAGCGCCGTGGCGGCCGCCGAGCACGCGCCGCCCGCGACCCGCCATGAGGCGGAGTCGGTGACGGGCGGCTGAGCGGCGCTCGGCGATTTCCAAACAGCGTTGTCGCTCGTGTGCGCCGGGCGCGGACCGTTTCGGCTGTCAGCACCCGCCGGCCAGTGTCCACATGCTCCAGACGCCTTTGATTTTCGCAACGCTCAATCCGCTGATTTCGCAATGATTCGGATTGTTCTTCAGCGGCTTCGATTCGATGGTGCCGCCGGCGCTCATGATCGTCGAGGCCTGGGTCGCGCCGTACATATTGGCGAAGAGCCCACTCGTGCCGCGCGTCCTGTCGGTGGCGATCAAGTCAGCGCTCTTGCTCTTGGTGCTGGCGCCGGGAGAGCAGAGCGCGGAGACGTGCAGGAGCTTGTCGTTTGAATCGGTATGCTCGTTCTTGTAGCTCGCGGCGTCATTCACTTGACCCGAGCGCAGGACGAGCGCGCCCTTCTTGATTTTGGCTGCGCTGGGCGAAGCGGCCAGGACCGCGGCCACCAAGATCACGGCGGACAGGACATATGTTGCGTTGCATGTCGTAACGCTTCCGTTTTTCATTGCATTCCTCCTTTCTTTGTGGCGCCGGACATTCATGCTGGCGCGTGCGGCGCCCCTGGTCGCGCGGCGCTACTTCGCCAAGATCCACATGCTGTTCTTGGGCGGCTGGATCGCCAGCTCGATGGCGCCGACGCAGCCGTAGATGCGCTCCGCATAGTCTCCGCCCAAAGCCGCCAGCAGTCCGTGCACGTATTTCGACGCGGTGTCGCAGGCCGACACGTAGATCGAGCCGCTATAGCCGCCCGGCAGCACGTAGCTCGTCAGAACTTTGGCAAGCTGCGCCGGCGTGAGCGACAGGCCGGCGCCCTGGTTGCCGATCTCGTCCTCGTTGCCGTGCGCGGTGATCGGCGTCGCGGCCGGCTTGCTTGAGGCGCGACAGCAGGAGAGCGGCGACGCCAGATACGATCGGCGTGGCGAAGCTCGTTCCCGAGCGCAGCGCCACCTGCGACTGCGGGGAGGCTCCTTTGATATTGTCACCCGGCGCCAGAATGCCGTTTTCGGCATAGGCGTCGCCGAAGTTGCTGAAGTCGAGCGGCCGGCCGGTCGCGTCGCAGGCGCCAACGGCGAGGACGGAATCAAGCGCGGCGGGAACCTGCAGGCAGCGGCAACCGTCATTGCCGGCGGCGGCGACGATCAGCGCCCCCGCATGGGCGGCGCCGCGCGCCGCGTCGGTGAGGATATGTTGGGCCTGCCCGGTCGGCGTCAGCTGGCCGCTGCTGATGTTGATGATATCCGCACCGTCGGCGACCGCTTGGTTGATGGCGAGCGCCAGCGTTGCCTGCGACGACGGCTCCAGCTCGCCATCCGCGCTTTCGCGGTAGATCGAATAGACGACCGCCGTGCAATTCGGCGCGATCCCCGTAACCGGGCTGCCGCTTTGCCCGACGATCACGCTCGCCACATGGGTGCCGTGCTCGGAGCGAACGGGAGAAACCAAATCGCGGCTTGCGCCGTCGGCCGTCACCCGCGCTCCGCTGAGCGATGGATGCGTGAGGTCGACCGGTCCGTCGATGATCGCGATTCGGATGCTCGGATCGCCACCGGACACGCTGTCCTGCAGCGCTTGAATGCCGGAGATTTCGGCGACCGGATCCATCTAGCGCTCCTTTGGATCCGCGCTGCCGCTGCGATGCGGCTGATGGTCCGCGTCAGTCGAGCAAAACGCGTTGTGGCCGATATGCTCGCCACAACACATGAGGGTTTCAAAGACTGACGCTAACCCTGGATTGCACATGCCGGCAGACTGACAGCAGCGCAAACGCGTGCGCAACATTTGCATCTTGCGCGCTGCTCAAGAGGCGTCGCCGCCGATTGCGCTGAGCGCAATCGTGGCATTGACGTTCACTGGCGGTCTCTCAACTCGGCAAGGAATGTCAGCAGGTGGGTTGTCGACTCTGTGCGCCAGCGTCGCAGCAGCCTGACCAATTTGCGCTCGTCGGATCGCAGCGCCAATTTTTTGTGGTGCTCCATTTCACCACGCCCGAGAACGATCCAGTCCAGCGACACATCGAGAACACGCGCGAGGCGCGCGGCGCTGTCGAGCGACATCGGGCCGCCCTTTTTCCATCTGCTGATTGCGCTCTCGTCGACTCCGAGATCGAGCGCGAGGTTGAGCATTTTCCTGACCCCTCGCGCCCTGATCGCCTGAGCGACGCGTTCTCCCCTCGACATCGACGGGTCCCACAATCTCAGCGGCAATCGCCAGCGCCCCGACCCGGTCAATCTACAACCTAAACGAGAAATCGCATCGGATATTGCCAAATACGTTTAATGGCCGGAAAGAACCGACGAAATACCGCGCGCAAAGCGCCTTTTGCGCGCGCGTTGGCGCGCGCATGCCATGGTGAATATGCAGCGCAGGCCGAGCGAAACATTTACAATTGCGGCCGAACGAGCAATGGCGGAATTGAGTATGGCGGGCGACTTCGACAAGCAGACGATTTCCAAAGCCTATGCGCGTTGGGCGCCGATTTACGATCTTGTTTTTGGCGCGGTATTTGAGCGCGGCAGACGCGCCGCGGTCGCCGCGGCGGAGCGGATCGGCGGGCGCATCCTCGAGGTCGGAGTCGGCACCGGCATCTCGTTGCCGGATTATGCGCGCTCCAACCGGCTGGTCGGCGTTGATCTCTCCGCGCCGATGCTGCGCAAGGCACAGGCGCGGGTTGCCGAGCACGGGCTGACCAATGTCGAGGCCCTGGCGGTGATGGACGCCGAGCATCTGGCGCTGCCGGACCAATCGTTCGACGTCGTTGTCGCGCAGTACGTGATCACCGCTGTGCCACATCCGGAAGCGACGCTCGATGAATTCGCACGTGTGATCAGGCCGGGTGGCGAGATCGTCCTGGTCAATCACATCGGCGCGGACAGCGGGCCGCGCGCCGTGTTCGAACAGTGCTTTGCGCCGATCGCCCGCCGGCTTGGCTGGCGGCCGGAATTCCGTTTTCGTGTGCTTTCCGACTGGGCCGCGCGGCACGGTGGCGTGCGGGTGGTCGAGCGGCGCCCCATGCCGCCGCTCGGGCATTTTTCACTGATCCGCTTTGAACGTCTCGCCGATGGCGCGCGCCGCAGCGCGGCCTGACCGCCGCTGGGTCTCTTCCAGCCACCCAAGCGTGACGCCGGCGATCAAGACGCCGACCCCCGGCGGGCGGCCTGATGCCGGCCGGCGACGGCAGGATCCGGCCAAAATGACGGTTTCGGGAACCTGCTTGCTTGACAGGCTTTCCGGGGCCTTCCTATATCCGGCCCATTCCGGCGCGTTTCGGAATGGCGGGGTAGCTCAGCTGGTTAGAGCAGCGGAATCATAATCCGGAGGTCGGGGGTTCGAGTCCCTCCCCCGCTACCAAACCAAATCGGTAGCTTGGAATAATGAGCACGGCGAGCTTCCGCACGGTGGCGGGAACTCGGCGGTCTTTCAGATGATGCTCAAGCGAGCGTCAGTTTGAGGAACGGCTCGAGCTCGGGCGGCATGTCCTTGCGGGTCGCAATCGCCGCCGCCAGCGTCTTGTCGGTCTTGGCCTGGCCGATCAATTTGACGAAGCCGCGCTCGGACAGCCGCGCGTCTTGATTGGCAACCAGCTTAAGCGCGACTTCGGCGTTGCCGCGGTCGACGAGGATATCCGTCAACGCTTCCGGCAGCCGCTTGCGCGCCGCGATGGCGGTGAGCTGGTTGTTTCGCTTGGTCATGGCAAGATCGATGAGCGCCTGCTCGCCGAGCAGGTTCGAGATTTCCAGCACCGGCCCCGAGATGGCCGAATTTTCGTTGCGCGCCAGGCTGGCGACGGCCTTCGGCGGCGCGGCAGCGAGCGGCGCCAGCCGCGCGCTCAGCTCGATCAGCGCCGAAGCTTCGGCGTTTTCGATGAGGCGGCAGAGAATGTCGTCGAAGATGGCAATTTGATGCGCGGAATAATCGTCGACGCCGCCGAGCAGGAGATCCGTGACTCGCCGCAACAGCTCGGAGCGCCAGGTCTCCGACGCCTTGCTCACCGCGGCATCGAGTTCAGTGATCAAGGATTGTGCTTCTGACGTCATTTTCACTTCGGCGGTTGCTCAACGAAAAATCGGCCGACGATGCTTAAGCGCAAATCGGCAATATTGGCTTAATGGCCGACGCACGAGCGACGTGTGTGCGACTCTCGCTACGGGATTCTACTTAGGAAAAATTGCGGCCGCGACATCGCGTTGCGATCTTAATCTAGTTTATCGATCCACGATATCGTTTCACATCTACATCCGCTTAAAGCCTTTCCTCACAGCATTAACTTAGTTTCCCCGCGTGGGATGCCGCGCGAGCGGATTCCCCCGCGTCTGCACGGCTCATTCGGTTTGCCTGCGCCAATTCCGAACGACCGCGCGGATGCGGTGACGAGATCGATCTTGCAACAAGTCAAAAGCAGCGAGCCATAGACGCATGAATCCAGCAGCCGCTTCTCCCGACGCCTCCGGCCAACTCAATCCCAACAATTGGAACGGAACCGGCAATGCGCAAAACGCCACGGCGCAGACCCAGTTCATCAGCTTCGCCATCGGCGACGACCAATACGGCGTCGACATCATGGCGGTGCGCGAGATCAAAGGCTGGTCGGACATCACGCATCTGCCGAAGCAGCCGGAATACGTGCGCGGCGTGCTCAATCTGCGCGGCGCCATCGTGCCGATCGTCGACCTGCGCTGCCGTTTCGGACAAGGGTTGACCGAGACCACGCCGCTGCACATCGTGATCATCGTGCAGATTGGCGGCCGCCAAGTCGGCCTGATCGGCGACCGCGTGCTCGACATCGTGTCGATCGACGCCAATCAGATCCAGCCGGTGCCGCGCACCGCGCAGGCGACGACCTCGGACTTCCTGTCCGGTCTGGTGACGCACGACAACACGATGATCGCGCTGATCGACCTGCGCAATCTGCTGACGGTGCAGGATGGCGACGCAGCAGGCGGTTCCCCGAAAAACTAGAGCGGTTCGGTTGCGGATCCGCACGGCCCGTACCCCAAATGGAAACAAGATGAGCGTCACGATGTGTCTCAACACGGTCAAGCTGACGGCCATCGAACACACACCGGCGGCTGCATGAGGCCGCGAAACAAGCAATCAAAACCGTAACACGACAAAAGCCGAGGAGACGGGCTGGTGGCTGGATATTGGGGCAAGTTGAATCTGCAGTGGAAGTTCACACTGGTGCTGGGCGCCGGGCTGTTGGCGTTTGCGCTCTCCGCCGCAGCGGTCGTCAGCTATCTCGAATATTCGGGTCTCGAGCAGAAGCTGAGGCTCGCCTCGCAGAACGAGGTGAATTCGCTCAACTCGCTGGTCGAAAGTGCGATGGCGCTGCGGTTTGAAGACCCGCAGAACATCGCCATCAAGGTCTTCGACGGCTGGTTCGAAAGCCGCAACCGCGAGCAAGGCAGCAAGCTTTGGGCCGTCTGGGGCCAGGGCATTGTGTCCTACATGGCGAAGACCGAACCCAAGCACACCGCGAAGCTGCCGCACGACGATATCGACCAGGAGGTCCTGCGCACCGGTCAGCCGGCTGGCCGCTTTGCCGGCGATACCTATCGCTACAGCATTCCAATCGTCGAAGGCAGCCCGCTGATGAAGCAGCCGAACTGCGTCAGCTGCCACGGCGCCGCGATGGGCACGAAAGACGGCGAAGTGATTGCCGTTTTCTCAAGCAGCCGGCTTGCCGGCGACGACATCATCGCGTTGCGGCAGCGCGTGATTGTGCTGATGGTCGGCGCGCTGGCCTCGATCCTGGCCCTGCTCGCCGCGGTATGGTGGGTGTTCGGGCGCGTCGTCGCCAAACCGATCTGCAAGATCGCAGGGGTCCTGACCGAACTGACAAACGACCGCGTCGTCGACGTGCCCTTCACCGGACGTGGCGACGAGGTGGGCGTCATCGCCAAGGCGACCGAAGTGTTCAAGCAGTCGATTGCCGAAAAGGTGGTGAACCTCCGCGTTCGCACCGGTCTCGATGCGGTCCGCTCGAACATTCTGGTCGCCGACCAAGACTACAACGTCATGTACATGAACCCTGCTTTGCAGGCGATGTTGCGTGAAAGCGAACCAGAATTGCGCAAGGCGCTGCCGCAATTCGACAGCAACAAGCTGATAGGCGCCAATATGGATTTCTTCCATAAGGATCCACCGCATCAGCGGCAGATTTTGGATTCGCTGAGCGGGACGCACGAAAGCTTTTTCACCATCGGCACCCAGCATTTCCACCATATCGTCACGCCGGTCATCGACAAACACGGCAAGCGGTCCGGCACGGTCGTCGAATGGCGCAACGAGACGGTCGAAAAGGCGACCGAGACCGAGATCGCCGACATCGCCAAGGCGGCGGTCGCCGGCGACTTTTCCAAACGTATTTCGCTCGAAGGCAAGAAGGACTTCATGCTCAATCTTGCCAAGACCATGAACTCGCTGTGCGACAATGTCGCGGGCGTGCTCAAAGATCTGGTGAGGATGTTCGGCGCTCTCGCCAGCGGCGATCTCTCGCAGCGCATCACGGCTGATTACCAAGGCAATTTCGCGGTTCTGAAAGACAACGCGAATGCCATGGCGGAGCGGATCGGCGCGACCATTGCCGAGATCAAGGCCTCGGCGGCGGAGGTGAGCAATGCCTCGGCGGAGATCTCGACCAGCACGACCGATTTGTCTCAACGCACCGAGGAGCAGGCGGCAAGCCTGGAACAGACCTCCGCCTCG
>Ga0335078_10003744_pt1 | contig 22639 bp, 21 predicted proteins | sample Lox_Sample_32_FD_206711 | JGI IMG/M metagenome (GOLD analysis project Ga0335078, IMG submission 206711) | Soil microbial communities from Loxahatchee National Wildlife Refuge, Florida, United States - Lox_Sample_3.2 | ecosystem: Environmental > Terrestrial > Soil > Wetlands | place: USA... | reverse complement strand
CCGCGGCTTGAGCGCCCGCGGCTTGAGCGCCCGCGGCTTGAGCGCCCGCGGCCTTGGCACCAGCGGACTCGGCACCAGCGGCTCCGGCGCTGACGGCTCCGGCGCTGACGGCTCCGGCGCTGACGGCCTCAGCGGCGGCACGCTCAGAGCCGGCGGCCCCGGCGCCGGCGTCGGCCTCGGCCGCGGCGGGTTCAGGCCGGCGCTGGCTGCGGTAGAACCAGATCGCGCCGATCACCGCGAGCACCGTGGCGATGTACATGTTGAGGCGCAGGCCGAAGATGTACACCGAGGAGTCGATGCGCAGCGACTCCTCGAAGATCCGGTACGCGGAATAGCCGAAGACGTACAGCGCGAACAGGCCCGGCGGCTTGATCTTGCGGTGATGACCGAGCCAGACCAGCGCGGCCGCCCAGGCGAAGTCGAAGATCAGCTCGTAGAGGAAGGTCGGCTGGAAGGCAGCGGAGTTCAGGTAGCGCTCGGGGATCCCGCCGGACACGCGGTACTGGTAGGGGATCTCGAGCCCCCAGGGCAGCGACGTGGGACGGCCGAACAGTTCCTTGTTGAAGTAGTTCCCGATCCGCCCGATGCCCTGCGCCACCAGCAGCGCGGGGGCCACCGCGTCCATGAACAGCGCCCCGTTGGCGCCGGCCCTGCGTATCCGCCACAGGCCGACCACGGCGGCGAGGGCGATGCCGCCCCAGATGCCGAGGCCGCCGTCCCACACCGCGAACACGCCGTACCACACGTGCGGGATGTCCATCGGCGTGGTGATGTCGAAGTAGATCCGGCCGCCGATGATCCCGGCCGGGACGCTCCACAGCGCGACGTCGCCGACCAGGTCGGGGTCACCGCCGACGGCGCGCCACCGCCGACGGGTGATGATGACCGCCGCCGCGATGCCGACCAGGTACATCAGGGCGTAGAAGTGAATGACCAGCGGGCCGATGCTGAAGCTGTTGATCGACGGGCTGGGAATGTACGCCGGCAAGGCCATTGCCATAGGGCGAGAGTACACCGGGCCCGGACCGCGGCGGCCGGCCGGAGGACCAGGGGCCGGGACCTTCGTCCCCTCGCTTCCATGATCGAGGTCTCTTCAGTGCCTGCCTGAACGGCAGCCACACTGCCCACGTGGGACAGCGCACTCGCTTGCCTGAGAACCGATGCGGTACGATCGCCGCGACCCTGCCGCTCATCCCGCTGTTCGGCGCCCTGGTCGGCAGGGCCACCAGCGCGCACGCGCAGCGGCGCTGGCGGGCGCTGGCGGTGCTCTCCCACCACTTCGGCGACGTGGTGTCCGGGCTGCCGACGCTCAAGGTGTTCGGCCGGGCCAGGGCGCAGCGGGCGGCCATCGGCCAGGTCACCGGCGACTACCGGCGCGCCACCATGGGCACGCTGCGGATCGCGTTCCTCTCCTCCCTGGTGCTCGAGCTGGTGGCCACCGTATCGGTCGCGCTGGTGGCGGTGGGGGTCGGCCTCAGCCTGGTCTACGGCCACCTGGACCTGCGCACCGGGCTGATCGCGCTGATCCTCGCCCCGGAGGCCTACCTGCCGCTGAGGCAGGCCGCCGCCCAGTTCCACGCGAGCGCCGACGGCCTGGCCGCGGCCGAGGAGGCCGTCGCCGTCATCGAGACCCCGGGCATCCAGGGCCGCGGCGGCACGCAGCCGGCCGGGGCGCCGCAGCTCATCCGCGTCGAGAGCGTGAGCGTCCGGCACCCCGGGCGGCCGGAACCCGCCCCGGACGGGGTGTCGCTCAGCATCGGGGCGGGCGAGATCACCGTGCTGACCGGGCCGAGCGGTCGCGGCCGGGGCGGCGCTGTGGGGCTGCCTGGTGCTCGGCGTGGCGGGGCGTGCGGGCGGGCACGCTGGCCGGGGTCGCGCTGGCCGTCCTGGCGCTGATGCCGCTGGCCGTGCACGAGGTCTTCGGCGGCCTGGCCCCGGCCGCGCAGGAGATACCGAGGCTGCGCGTCGCCGCGGCGCGGGTGGCGGAGGTGCTGCGGCAGCCCGACCCGGTCACCGAGCCCGCGCGCCCGGCCCCGTTCCCCGGGCCGCCCTACGACATCAGGGTGCAGGGCCTGACGGTGCGCTGGGGCGAAGGCGAGCCCGACGTGCTGCGCGGCGCCGACCTGGACCTGCCGGCCGGCAGCCGGGTGGCGGTCACCGGGCCGAGCGGCTCGGGCAAGACCACGCTGGCCATGGTGCTGCTGCGGTTCCTGGACCCGGCCGCGGGCACGGTGACGCTGGGCGGGGCCGACATCACCACGCTGGCTTCGGAGCAGGTGCGCTCGGTGATCGGCCTGTGCGCCCAGGACGCGCACATCTTCGACACCACGCTGCGGGAGAACCTGCGGCTGGCCAGGCCCGCGGCGGCCGACACCGAGATTCACGAGGCGCTGCGCCAGGCAAGGCTCGACGACTGGGTCACCAGCCTGCCGGCCGGGCTCTGCACCCAGGTCGGCGAGCACGGCGCCCGGCTGTCCGGCGGCCAGCGCCAGCGGCTCGCGCTGGCCCGGGTGCTGCTCGCCGATTTCCCCGTGGTGATCCTGGACGAGCCCGCCGAGCACCTCGACGAGCCGACCGCGGCGGCGCTCACCGCCGACCTGCTGGCCGCCACGGCCGATCGCACGGTGCTGCTGATCACCCACCGTGGAGTACGGCAGGCCGACGTGGACCAGGTGCTGCGGATCACCCGGGGACGCCTCGAGCCGGTGCCGGGGCGGTAACGAGGTCCGTTAGGTCCTATTGACCACCGGAACCGGTACGGCCGCCAGCGATCATGTGCGGCCCCACCGTGGTGGTGACCGGCACCGGCGGTGAGGTGTCCGACCGGTCCGGCCGGCCCGCCAGCCGGTACACCTCGGAGCCGTCCACGGTTTCCATCTCCAGCAGCAGGCTGACCAGCGCGTCGAGCTCGGACCGGTGGCCGCTGAGCAGCTCCCTGGCCCGCTCCTCGGCCTGGCGCAGCAGCTGGGCGACCTCCTCGTCGATTTCGGCCTGGGTGGCCTCGGCGAACGGGCGGCTGGACATGGCGGCACCGCCGCCGCCCAGGAACACCGAGCCGCCTTCGGGGTAGCCGACCGGGCCGAGCGTCTCGGACAGGCCGAACTCCCGGACCATCTTGGTGGCCAGGTCGGTCGCCCCGGCCAGGTCGTTGGCGGCGCCGGTGGAGCCCTGGCCGAGCACCACCAGCTCGGCGGCCCGGCCGCCGAGCCGGACCGCGAGGGAGTCGTTCAGGTAGTCCTCGGTGTACATGTGCCGTTCCACCAGCGGCAGCTGCTCGGTCACGCCGAGCGTCTGGCCCGCGGGCAGGATCGTCACCTTGGCCACCGGATCGGCGTGCTCGGACAGCGCGGCCACCAGGGCGTGCCCGGACTCGTGCACCGCCACCGCGTGCTTCTCCTCGGGCAGCAGCACGTTGGAGCCTTCCCGGCGGCCCAGGATGATCCGGTCCCTGGCCGTGTCGAAGTCGGCCGCGGTCACCACGTCGCGGTGGTCGCGGACGGCGTTGATGGCCGCCTCGTTGACCAGGTTGGCCAGGTCGGCTCCGGAGAACCCGGGCGTGCCCCGGGCCACCGCGTCCAGGTTCACGTCGCCGGCCAGCCTCTTGCCCCGGCAGTGCACGGCCAGGATCGCGGCCCGCTCGGCCACGTTCGGCAGCGGGATGGTGACCTGCCGGTCGAACCGGCCGGGCCGCAGCAGCGCCGGGTCCAGGACCTCGGGCCGGTTGGTGGCAGCCAGGACCACCACGCCCGAGGAGGGCTCGAACCCGTCCATCTCGGCCAGCAGCTGGTTGAGCGTCTGCTCCCGCTCGTCGTTGGACACTATGGCGCCGGAGCCGGCCCGGCGCTGGCCGATGGCGTCGACCTCGTCGATGAAGATGATCACCGGCGCGCGCTTGCGCGCCTCGGTGAACAGGTCACGGACCCGGGCCGCGCCGACGCCGACGAACAGCTCCACGAAGCTGGAGCCGGTGACCGAGAAGAACGGCACCTGCGCCTCGCCGGCGACCGCGCGGGCCAGCAGCGTCTTGCCGGTGCCCGGCGGCCCGATCATCAGCACGCCGCGCGGCACCATCGCGCCGACCCGGGTGTACCGCCCGGGCTCGCGCAGGAAGTCCACCACCTCGACGATCTCGGACTTGGCGCCCTCGTACCCGGCCACGTCGGCGAACGTGGTAGACGGCTTCTCCTCGTCGAACACCTTGGCCCGGGACCGGCCCGCGCCGAGCACGCCCTGCAGCCCGCCCGCCGCCGCGCCCCGGGACAGGCGGCGGAAGAACCAGCCGAACAGCAGGATCGGCAGCCCGAACACGACCAGGTAGACCAGCAGCTCGGTGCCGAACCCGTTCCCCGACGGGGCCGAGGACACCTGCACGCCGTTCGTGTTCAGCTCGTTGAGCAGGTCCTGCCCGGCCTGCGGCGGGACGATCACGGTGAAGTTGGTACCGTCCTTCAGCGTGCCGGTGGTGGTGCCCCCGTCGGCGGAGGCCAGCTCGACCGTCTTCACCTTGTGCGCGGACACATCCGACAAGAACTGGGAGTAACTCAAGCTGGTTGACGCCGAACGGGTGGGCAGGAAGAACCACAACCCGAAGATGACCAGGATCATGATCAGCCAGATCCAGTTCCGCCAGGCCGGCGGCGGCGGCGGCGCGGACGGCTGGGGCTTGTCGCCGGGCGGCGGCGTTGAGGCTTGCTTACTCATGGCAGCTCCTTGTGCTGCCCAGTATGCCCGGTGCCCGGAGCGTGGTGATCGGCGGAGCTAGGGGATGAGGACGGCGGCGCCGTCGAAGCGGCCGGCCTCGAGGTCTTGCAGAGCCCGGTCGGCGGCGTCGAGCGGGTACGGGTGGACGGTCACGGCCAGCTTGTGCCCGGCCGCGAAGTCCAGGAACTCCCGGGCGTCCGCCCGGGAGTTGGAGGTGACGCTGCGCAGCTGCCGCTCCTGGAACAGGTGCTTCTCGTAGTTCAGCGGCGGGATGTCGGTCAGGTGGATGCCCGCGATGGCCAGGGTGCCGCCCCGGTCCAGGGCGGCCAGCGCCGGGAGCACCAGGTCCCCCACGGGCGCGAACAGGATCGCGGCGTCCAGCGGTTCCGGCGGCATGTCCGCCGCGTCGCCGGCCGAGGCCGCGCCGAGCTCTCGCGCGAGCTGCCTGGCCTGCTCACCGCGGGTCAGCACGTGCACGGTGGCGCCGCGGGCCAGCGCCACCTGGGCGGCCAGGTGCGCGCTGCCGCCGAAGCCGTACAGGCCCAGGCGGCCGCCCGGCGGCAGTTCGGCCCGCTGCAGCGCGTGGTAGCCGATGATGCCGGCGCACAGCAGCGGCGCCAGCTCCGCGTCGGTGTAGCCGTCCGGCAGGCGGTGCGCGTAGGCGGCGGGCACCGTCATGTACTCGGCGTAGCCGCCGTCGGCGTCCCAGCCGGTGTAGCGGGAGGCCGGGCACAGGTTCTCGGCGCCGCGCAGGCAGAACGTGCAGGTGTTGTCGGTCGAGCGGAGCCAGGCCGCCCCGGCCCGGTCACCGGTCGCGAAACCCGCCCCGGCCGCGTCCTCGCCGAGGGCGGCCACCTCGCCGACGACCTCGTGGCCCGGCGTGACGCCGGGGGGCGTGGGCCGGTGCGGCGGCAGGTCGCCCTCGGTCACGTGCAGGTCGGTGCGGCAGACGCCGCAGGCCAGGACCCGCAGCAGCAGCTCGCCGGGCCCCGGCCGCGGTACCTCGTCCTGCGGGTGCAGGCGCAGCGGGTGGCCGGTCACCGGCCCCGGCGCCTCGACATGCCAGGCACGCATACCGGCACGCTACTCCAGGCCCCCGGTGGCGGGCCGGCCGGACATGCCCGTCGATGGCGGTTTCGTCACAGGCGACCCGGGGAACCCCTGAAGATCCCCTGTCAGCCGTTGAACCAGGGCCACCACTCATACGTGATACTCAGCAGAATCCCGGTGTCGGCTCAAGTGCAGGGGTTCTAATTATTTGCGCTGGTAGTGACCCTGCTGCCAGAATCGGGACTATCACCTCAGTGTACGGGGCCCTGAGGCTGAGTCCTGGTTCGGCGGCGCGAGGAACGATTTCCCGGTCCGCGGACGTTAACAGGACAGGGTTGGAGGGGCACGTGATCATACGTCCACTGAACCGCGTCAAAGCCGACGCGGCAGTGCCAGACGGGGGAAGTGATGCAGCCGTGATAACCGCGAAGCGCGGGGAGCCTGCTCAGCTCGAGCTCTCCTGCCAGACAGGCGCGAACGGATACCAGGTCATCAGCGTGACCGGCGAGCTCGACATCGCCACCGCTGAACAGGCCTACTCCTACATCAGCGAGGTCATCGACGGGCGGCCCGCGCCGGTCACCGTGGACCTGTCCGGCCTGACCTTCTGTGACGCCTCCGGGCTCGGGGTGCTGGCCAGGATCGCGCGGCACGCGCGGCAGGCCGGCCGCCAGCTCAAGCTCACCTCGGCCCGGCCGTCGCTGCTGAAGATCATGCGGATCACCGGCCTGGACCGGGTCTTCCCCGAGCTGGATCCGTCGGTTCACGCCTACTCAGCGTGACCTATGTGCCCGGCCCCAACCCGATCCGGGCCAGATAGGTCCATCGTGACCATGGAGGATGCTGCCCGCTGGCGTTAAATTTGGAGTGCTTCCGGCGTTAAATTCTGAAGTGACCGCAAGCGGAAGGACTCACGCAATGGCCGAAGACGTCCAAGGGCAGGCCGCCGAAGCACCCGAATCATCCGGGGTTTCCGAGGCTCAGATCGCAGTTCACTGGCGTGAGGAGGAGTACTACCCGCCGCCTGCCAGTTTTGTCGCGCAGGCCAACGCCAATGACCCGGCGATCCGGGAGCGGTTCACCGAGGACAAGTTCCCCGAGTGCTTCAAGGAATACGCTGACCTGCTGACCTGGGACCAGACGTGGCACACCACACTGGACACGAGCAACGCGCCGTTCTACAAGTGGTTCGCCGGCGGCAGGCTGAACGCCTCGTACAACTGCGTGGACCGGCACGCGGCGGCTAATCCGGACAAGACCGCGATCATATTCGTGTCCGAACTGGAGTCCGACGAGCCGGTGCACGTCAGCTACGCGGACCTGCACCGGCAGGTGAACGAGTTCGCCGCCCTGCTGCGCGACTTCTGCGGCCTCAAGGCCGGCGACCGGGTGACGCTGCACATGCCCATGGTCGCCGAACTGCCGGTCACCATGCTCGCCTGCGCTCGGCTCGGGGTGATCCATTCGGAAGTGTTCGGCGGCTTCAGCGGCGCCGCCTGCGGGGCCCGCATCGCCGACTCGGGCAGCCACGTCCTGATCACCATGGACGGCTACTACCGCGCCGGCCAGCTCACCGACCACAAGGTCAAGGCCGACGAGGCTCTGGCGGAGGCGTCCAAGGAAGGGCAGGAAGTCGACAAGGTGCTGGTCTGGCGGCGCCACCCCGACCAGTACGCCTCGAAGACCCCGATGACCGGCGGCCGGGACTTCTTCGTCGACGAACTGCTCCCGCGGTACGCCGGGCAGACCGTCGAGCCGGTCTCCATGCCGGCCGAAGCGCCGCTGTTCCTGATGTACACCAGCGGCACCACCGGCCGCCCGAAGGGCTGCCAGCACAGCACCGGCGGCTACCTCGCGTACGTGACCGGCACGTCCAAGTACTACCAGGACATCCACCCGGACGACGTGTACTGGTGCATGGCCGACATCGGCTGGATCACCGGCCACTCCTACATCGTCTACGGTCCGCTGTCGCTCGGCACCACCACCGTGATCTACGAGGGCGTGCCCAACTATCCCGATGGCGGCCGGCCGTGGCGGATCGCGGAGAAGCTCGGGGTGAGGATCTTCCACACCTCGCCCACCGCGATCCGGATGCTGCGCAAGGTCGGCCCGGCCGAGCCCGAGAAGTACAACTACCAGTTCAAGCACATGACGACGGTGGGCGAGCCGATCGAACCCGAGGTGTGGCGGTGGTACTACACCGAGGTCGGCAAGGGCAGTGCGGCCATCGTCGACACCTGGTGGCAGACCGAGAACGGCGGCTTCCTGGGCAGCACCCTGCCCGCCCTGGAGCCGATGAAGCCGGGCAGCTGCGGCCCCGGCGTGCTCGGCATCTACCCGGTGATCTACGACGAGAACGGCGACGAGGTGCCGAAGGGCAGCGGCAAGGCCGGCAACATCTGCATCCGTAACCCCTGGCCGGGCATGTTCCAGACGGTGTGGGGCGACCCGGAGCGGTTCCTGTCCACCTATTTCCGGAAGTACAACAAGAACCCGGACAGCCAGGACTGGCACGACTGGCCGTACTTCACCAACGACGGGGCGGTCCAGGCCGAGGACGGGTACTTCCGGATCCTCGGCCGGGTCGACGACGTGATCAACGTGGCGGGGCACCGGCTGGGCACCAAGGAGATCGAGTCGGCCGCGCTCACCGTGCCCGAGGTCGCCGAGGCGGCCGCGGTCCCGGTCATCGACGAACTGCGCGGCCGGATCGTCGAGGTCTACGTGTCGCTCAAGCCGGGCTTCGAGCCGAGCGACGAGATGGCGGCCAAGGTCAGCAAGACGATCGAGACCGTGATCGGCAAGATCGCCCGGCCGAAGAACGTCTGGATCGTCCCGGACATGCCGAAGACCAGGTCGGGCAAGATCATGCGCCGGGTGATCGCCGCGACGTCCAACTTCGCCGACGTCGGGGACATCACCACGCTGGCCAACCCCGAGGTGGTAGAGCAGATCCGGCACCAAGTGCAGGCGACGAAGGTCTCCCGCGGCGAGGTGCCGCGCGAGCTCACCGAGGCCGAAGAGGCCGAGATCAAGGCCTTCGGCTCCGAATAGCCCCTTAGCGGGTCCTTCCGTCCGCGTCCGGCGGGCCGCCGTACCCCGGTGGCCCGCCGGACGCGTTTTACCGGGGCCGAACGGATGGGGCACGTGCCCCGATTGTTGCTCATGTCATCGCGTCCCGGGACCTTCGTCCGTAGTGGCCCGCGGCGGTTCCGCGCTGTGCTGTACCTGAGACCGGCGCGAGGAGAGGCGAAGATGCCATGAGGGCCATGGTGAAGGACGTGATGACCACCCGGGTGGTGGCGGTGCGGAAAGGCGCCTCGTACAAGGACATCGCCGCCCTGCTGACCGAACACCGGGTCAGCGCGTTTCCCGTCGTGGACGACGAGGGAAAGGTCATCGGCGTCGTCTCCGAGGCCGACCTGCTGTCCAAGGAAGCCCTGGTCGCGGACCTCGGCAGGCAGGCCGTCCGGCTCGGCCGCGGCGCGGGCCCGCTTGATCCCGGCGAATTCGCCAAGGCGGCCGCGGTCACCGCCGCCGACCTCATGACCAAGCCGCCCGTCGTGGTGACGCCGGACGAGCCCGTCACCAGCGCCGCCCGCCTCATGTACCACGGCCGGGTCAAGCGCCTCCCGGTGGTGGGGGAAAACGGCCAGCTGGTCGGGATCGTCAGCCGGGCCGACGTGCTGAGCGTCTACAGCCGCCCGGACGAGGAAATCCAGCAGGAAATCACCAAGAACGTGATCCTGAACGGGTTCTTCGCCGATCCGGACCGCTTCACCGTCACCGTCACCAGCGGAATTGCCACCCTCGAGGGCCGTCCGGAAACCACGGCCAGGGGCCGGGAGATCGTGGCCGAAACCTGGCACGTCGAGGGGGTCGTATCGGTGCGTGACCGGCTGACCTATCCGGAGGGAAAGTGATCCGATGTACCCGAACTACACGGTGTCCCCTTATCCCAATTCCGCGTTGTCCGCCTGGCAACTGGCCGTCATAGCTGTCGTCGCGGTGGGGACGCTGGCCGTCTGGCTCATCGCCGTTTTCCTCGCCGCCAGGGAGCCAGCCGGACGCGACCAGGCGGCGGCTGGCTCACCCGCCGGATCAGACGTCGCCAGGACCGGCTCGCGCTCACCGGAGCCGGAGCGGCCCCCCGCCGGCCGGGCGGCCGCGTAGCCCGGCTGGGTCAGCCCGGCCGGAGTCAGCCCGGCTGGGGCCAGCCCGGCCGGAGTCAGCCCGGCCGGAGTCAGCCCGGCCGGAGTCAGCCCGGCCGGAGTCAGCCCGGCTGGCCGACCTCGATCGTCAGCTCGTCGTGCAGGAAGCACTGGTAGCCGCTGATGGCGGCGGCGTCGCCCTCCGCCTGCGGGTACGACCAGACCGCGTCGGCGAGCTTGCGGTCGCCCGCGCTGACCGTCCAGTACGAGGCGGTGCCCTTGTAGGGGCACACGGTGTGCTTGTCGCTGGCCTCGAGCAGGTCCTGCCGGACGTCGGCGGCCGGGATGTAGAACCGGTTCGGCAGCCCGGTCTCGGACAGCAGCAGCGGCCTGCGGGTCTCCGCCAGCACGGTGTCGCCCAGCAGGACGCGCACCGGCCGCGAGGAGCGGCGCACGTCCACGCGGTGGTACGGGTCGCGCAGGTGGCCCTCGACCCGCTCGTCCTCGTCGTACCACTCGTCCATGGCGCCCCAGTAGAAGCCGGCGTACCCCCGCAGCCACCGCGACTCCTCGTTGGGCTCCGGATAGGCCCAGATCGCGTTCTCCGCGACCTGGGCCCCCGCCGTCACGGTCCAGTAGGACGCGGTGCCCTTGAACGGGCAGTACGTGTGGTGGTCGGTGGGCCGCAGCAGATCGGCCCGGATGTCGTCCTGCGGCACGTACAGCTGCGGCGGCAGCCCGGTCTCGTGCAGGAGCATGGCGCGGACCGTGTCGACCACGGCCTGGCCGCCGAACGTCGCCCGCACCCGGCGCGGGAACTGCTGCATCAGCAGCTTGTGCGCGGGACCGTCGATCCGGTAGTTGACGGTCTCCGGCGGGCGGCCGGACAGCGGGCCGGAGGAAAAAGTCAGGGACATCGAGGGTTCTCCTCACAGATCGTCGACGGCTGTAGTAACCCGCTCGCGCACCCCCGTCATTCCGCGCCCGCCGCCCCGCCATTCCGCGCCCGCCGCACCGCTGGCACGGCCGGGCCGCGCACAGGAATGTGCATGGATGTGACAACCTGCACGCTAGAATGTGCAGGTTGTCACATCCATGACGTTAACCATGGGGCCTGACCGCTTCGGTCAGGGGGCTGTGAGGCCCGGGTGATCAGTGGTGCGTCCGGCCAGCCCGTGAACGTCCCCTCTATCCGGAAGCCGGGAAAACCAGGCACTATCTGAGGTCGGCGGGGGTGGTGTAGTCGAGCAGGCGGGCCCGGCCCGGGGCCAGGTCGGCCCAGTCGCCGGGGAAGTCGAGGACGGCCACGGCGGCGGTGGGGAACCGGAGGGCCGCGCCGTTGCCGTCCGACAGTTCGGCCAGGCTGTCGGCGAGTTCGGCGATGCCCGGGTTGTGCCCGATCAGCAGCGCGGCCCGGCACGCGGCGGGCAGCTCCCGTACCAGGTAGAGCAGGGTCAGCGCGCTGGCCGCGTACGCCCGTCGCTCGAACGTCACCGACGGGGACCCGCCGAGTTCCGGCGCCACCAGCTCCCAGGTCTGCCGGGTCCGGCGTGCGGCCGAGCACACCACGACCTCCGGCAGGTAGCCGTGGTCGTGCAGCCAGCGGCCGATGACCGGGGCGTCGCGACGCCCGCGCTTGGCCAGCGGCCGGTCCCGGTCGGGCACGTCCGGCCAGTCCGACTTGGCGTGCCGGAGCAGCATCAGCCGCCGCGGCGTGTCACTGACCACCTGACCAGGGTGCCACGTCCAGGGGAGCAGTTACCGTCCGCCCGGGAAAATGAGCGGGTTCAGAGCCAGCCCGCGCGGATGCTGACCGGCCCGGCGTCCGGCGTGCCCGCCGTCACCTCGTCGCCGGGCGGCTGGCCCAGCTGGCCCGATCGGACCTTCTCGAGCAGCCTGCCGGTCACCTCCACGATCTCCGGCGCGACGTCGCGCAGGCTCCGCGCGTCGTCCGGGCCGGCCACGCCGGCCGGGAAGCCGGCCGCGGCGAGCAGGCCGTCCAGGTCGGCCAGCCTGGCGCCCAGCCAGCCGAGCGGGTCGGCGGACAGGTCCCTGACGAAGACCCGGCGGCCGGGCTCCCAGCCGCTGAACGCCGGGTGGTGGTGCGTGCGGTCGAAGCTGCCCGGCGGACCGCCGACCGATTCCAGCAGGTCGACGCGCCAGACCGGCTGGCCGACCTCGATCGGCTGAGCCGAGTAGATCGACCCTTTCAGCGCGCCGCGGCCGAGAACCCTCAGCTCGAGCCGGACACCGTGCTCGGCGCCCTCCTGCCCCGGGCCCGGCCGGGGATCGACGAAGTACAGGTCGCCGACGACCACGCCGACCCGCTCGAATCCGAAGGCGTAGAGCATTCCCGGATTTCCTCTCTCGCTGTCCTATGCAAAGTTAGCGTTATGCAAGAACCCGCTGCGGTTGCTGCCCGTGCTACCTGCACCGTGCTGCCTTGATGCTCGCGTCATCCAGGTACCCGCTATGGTCCGCGCCGTACCCGGGGCACCGGCCGCTCGCACGGGCTCACAAGGCCCGTGCTCGCTGGGCCGGTCCTGGATGACGCTCCCGGGCCGCTCGCGCAGGCCCAGAAGGCCTGCACTCGCAGCCGGTTTTGCATAACGCTCTCGGGGGCCTCAGCTGCCGTCCGCCGGCCGGACCAGCATGAAGTTGATCGCGGTCGCCCGCATCACCGTCCGGTCGTCCTGGTTGACCGCCTCGATCATGGTCTTGATGATGCCGTGGTCCGGCTTGCTCAGCGAGCGGCGCGCCTCGACGACCGTGGCCCGGACACGGAGCGTATCGCCGGGCCGCACCGGGTGGGGCCAGCGCAGCTCGTCGAGGCCCGCGCTGCCGAGGCTCGCCTCGGCGGACAGGTAGTGGTCGACGAGCAACCGCATCACCAGAACGGCGGTATGCCAGCCGCTGGCGATCAGCCCGCCGAACGGCCCGGCCGCCGCGGCCGCCGGATCCACATGAAACGGCTGCGGATCGAACTCTTTGGCGAAAACTATGATGCTGGCTTGATCAATGTCGAAACTTCCGCAGTCGTAGGTGGTCCCGAGCGCGTAGTCCTCGAAATACCTCAGGCCATGATCGTTCACCACCGCAGTATCTCAGCTCAGCCGCCCCGCTAGCTCCAACATCACAGATGAGTTACAGAAATACGTCGATTTACCTGCGGGCCGCGAACGGTTGCTGCCATGCTCTCGCAGACAGCACAGACCACCGAAGGCGAAGAAGAACTACATCGGTAGCAGACAGTGACTGAACAGGCTCGCCGAAAGGCCTCCGAGCTCGGTAAGCGGGCGCAGAAACTACTTGGGGAGTTCTGTGGATTCAGCGTATGGGCACGGGCATCGTCGGCCGCGGAAGATCCGGCGCACGGGCCGGCACACCACGCCGTCTCAGGTGGAGAAGGTCGCGGAGGTGGCCGGCAAGGCCGCCCCGGCCATGGCGATCGCCGGCGTGCTGGTCGCCGCGGCGCCGCAGGCGCACGCCGCGGTGCGGACGCCCGCCAAGGCCACGACGGTCACCGAGCAGCAGGCGCGCACCGACGCCCTGGTCCGGCACGCTCAGCCGGCCACCCGCAGCTACACCGTCCGCCCGGGCGACACGCTGTCCGCGATAGCGCGGAAGTTCTACGGCAACTCGGGCCGCTGGACATGGATCTACCAGGCGAACAGGTCCACGATCCGGAACCCCGACGTCATCTACGTGGGCGAGCGGCTGACCATCCCGTACAGCGCGCCGAGCGGCGCGACCTCGTACACGCCGCGGCACGCCAAGGCCCAGCCCCCGTCCACCGTGCTGACCTCCTCCTCGGGCAAGCTGAGCGGCACCCTCGGCTGCTCCGGCCTCGAGGCCCTGTGGGAGGCGGCGGGCGGCTCGCACGCCGAGGCGTTCATGGCGGCCGAGATCGCCATGGCGGAATCCGGCGGCCGGCAGTACGCCCTCAGCCCCACCAACGACTACGGCTACTGGCAGATCAACGGGTCCCACGGCCCCGCCATGGCCACCTTCAACCCGATCGGGAACGCCAAGGCCGCCATCGCCATCTCCGGCAACGGGCGTAACTGGTATCCCTGGACCACCTACGTCACCGGCGCCTACCACGGGCGCTGCTGACCCCAGACCCCTAACCGGGACCCCTAACCAGGGAGCACTGAGCGGGAGCACCGCCGGCACGGCGTAGGTTCGGCGGTATGGACACACCGGACGTGCTCGCGTGGCGGGACGGGCATATCGAGGCCCTCGACCAGACCGCGCTGCCGCACCAGGTCCGCGTGCTGCGCATCACCACCGTGGACCAGCTGGTCGAGGCGATCACCTCGCTGGCCGTCCGCGGCGCGCCGGTGCTGGGCGCGGCCGGCGCCCTCGGCGTGGCCCTGGCGGTGCGCCAGGGCGGCCGCGAGGGCTGGGACGAGGCCCGGCTGGGCGCGGAGGTCAAGCGGATCGCCGACACAAGGCCGACCGCCGTCAACCTGCGCCGTGAGGTGACGGCGGTGGCGGCCCGGATACCGCTGGGCCGCCAGGCCGTCGAGGCCGCGGCCCTGGCCGTGACCGCCTTCGCCGTCACGGCCAGCGAGCAGATCAGCAGGCGCGGCGCCGCCTACCTCAGGCAGGCCTGCGGGAGCGGGCGGCTCCGCGTCCACACGCACTGCAACACCGGCAGCCTCGCCTGCCTGGGCTGGGGCACGGCGCTCGGGGTGATCCGCGCGCTGCACGACGAGGGCGCGCTCAGCCACGTGATCGTGGACGAGACCAGGCCGCTGCTCCAGGGCGCCCGGCTGACCTGCTGGGAACTCGGCCAGCTCGGCATCGAGCACCGGCTGGCCTGCGACGGCGCGGCCCCGTTCCTGATCAGCCAGGGGCTGGCGGACGCGGTGGTGGTGGGCGCCGACCGGGTGGCCGCCAACGGCGACGTGGCCAACAAGATCGGCACCTACGGACTGGCCCTGGCCGCTCACCGGGCCGGCATCCCGTTCCTGGTCGCCGCGCCCGAGTCGACCCTGGACTCCTCGACGCCGTCCGGCGCGGCGATCCCCATCGAGCAGCGCGCGGACGAGGAGGTCGCCGTCCCGGCCGCCCCGGCCGGGACCCGGGCGCTCAACTTCGCGTTCGACATCACCCCGGCCGAGCTCGTCTCGGCGGTGGTCACCGAGTCCAGGCTCATTCTCCGGGCGGACGCTCGAAGGTGAACTGGCTCTCCCGGTCGGCGAAACCGCAGGCCCGGTAGACCCGGATGGCCCCGTCGGCCGGGTCGGCCACGATGACGAGGGTGCCCGCGCCCAGCACCTCGTGCCCGTACCGGCCCGCGTGCCAGACCAGCGTCCCGGCCAGGCCCTGCCGCCGGACCGCCGGGTCGGTCTCGACATCCTGGTAGCGGGCGAGCCCGCCGCCGGCGTCGCACATCCCGAGCTGCGCGACCAGGCGCCCGCCGCTGAACGCGCCGAACCAGGCGCCCCGCCCCGTCCGGGTCAGCCGCCGCCGCGCCGCGATCCGCCGGTCCCGGTACTCCGGGGACCCGTCGTCGCCGTAACAGCGGACGCCCAGGTCGCCGGACTGCTGCCAGTCGGCGTCCGACGCCAGCGGCCGGATCTCGGCCTCGGCGTTGGGGTGCGGCGGCGGGCGGATCGCGGTGCAGGTCAGCACCGTGGCGCGCTGCGGTTCCAGCCCGGCGGCCAGGAAATCCGCGGGTGCCCCCGCGGGCTCATCCGTGGCGTCCACGCCGAGCGCGACGTGCCGGGCCGCGGGGAACTCCGCCGCGAACCTGGCCAGCCACGTGCTCGCCGTGCCCGGTCCGGGCGGCGTGCTCATCAGGACGAAGTTCCCCCACCAGAAGTCCGGGTTCTCCGGGGTGCGGACGACCAGGTAATCGCCGCGGTCGGCCACCTCGGCGCCCTCCAGCACGCGCAGCGCCACATCGGTCCGGAAGCCGAGCGAAGTCACCCCCACCAGGCCGAGCCTAGGGCATTTCAGCTGCGGGTGGCGGTGTCCCCCGGCGGCACCGGGCAGGTGAGTCCGGTGCGGAGAGGTAGGTTCCTGGTGTGGGCGTGACAAGGGAGCGGGTGCAGCAGATCGGTTTCGCCAGCCTGATCGGCGGGCTCGCCGGGGTGTCCCTGACGGCGCACCGGGGCCGGACGGCGGCCGTGGCCGGCGCGCTGGCGGGCGCGGCCGGGCTCGGCGCGGCGGAGGCGGTGGCCCGGGCCAGGCAGCGCCCGGGGGAGATTCCCGCCCTGTGGTCGCGCATCCTGGCCACCGGCGCGCTGGCGGCGCCGCTCGGCTGGGCGGCGGACCGGCTGGGCGGGGTAGGCCCGGTGCCGGTGGCCACCGCGGCGGGCGCGGCCGCCGGGGCGCTCGGGCTGCGGCCGCAGAAGGTCCTGCTCGGCCCGGCCGTGGGCGCCGCGATCGGGCTGGGCCTGGGGCGGAGCGGGGTGACGGCGGGTTCGGTGGCTGCCACGGCCGCCGTGGTCGGCTACCGGGCGACCTCGGCCGTGCTGTTCCGCGACCCGCAGCTGAGCCTGCTCGCCGAACGGGTGAAGGCGCAGGACGTCCCGTTCGTGGTGCCGCTGGCCAGCCAGACCTCCTACGTCGGCACCGGGTACGTCCGGACCCTCGCGCAGGTCCTCGGCGGCACCTACACGCCCGACGTGGCGGACATCGGCATCGTCGCCTCGCTGGACGAACTGGCCGGGCCGTCCTTCGACCCGGCCGGGGTCGACCCGCTGGTCCGCGAGTTCTACGAGCACACCACCCGGTTCGCCCTGGACATCGTGCCGGAGTGGCGGCTGTGGGTCCGGCCCGGCTACCTGCTGTACCGGACGCTGCTGGCCCGGCCGCTCGGGCAGGCCAACGTGCCGATGAGCCAGCGGGAGGCGCAGCACGGGGTGCGCAGCCGGATCGACACCATCACCGGCGGGGACTGGCCCCTCCGGGGAGACGGGACACCGGTAGCCGCTGACGCGGTGACGGTGCGCGGCTGGATCCGGTCGCGGGCCGACACCGGCGAGCCCATCTACGTGGGCATCTACACGACCTACCGGCACCAGGGGCGGGGCTACGTCAGCGTCGGCTTCCCGCTGCCGCAGGCCAGCTTCACCGCCACGCTGCTGCCGCAGGCCCGGCCGGGCGCCGGGAACGGGCCCGGGAATGGGCCCGGGAATGGGCCCGGGAATGGGCCCGGGAATGGGCAGGGCCTGGTGCTGGACAGCCGCAGCGAGCTCGACCAGCCGGGTCACTACCTTACGTATATCGACGCCCAGACGGCCGAGCTCACCACTGCCGCCGTGCACGGGTTCGCCGAGCGGCTCGACGTCTACGTCGAGGCGGGCGAACTCCGGGCCGAGCACGCGTTCTGGGTGTTCGGCTTCCCGTTCCTGGTGCTCCATTACCGTATGCACCGCAAGCAGCCGCCCGTCCGGTAGTCAGTTCTGCAGCGGCATCAGCTCGCGGACAAAGCCCTCGACGAACGGGTGGAAGGACGGCGCCCCGTACCGGGGCACCGCCGCCGGGCGCACCACGAACTTGCTCAGCCCGGCCTGCACGTACTGCCCGATCATCCGGCGGGCGCCGTTCCAGCCGCTGGCGACCAGCGTCGCCGGATCGGCCTCCGGCCGGCGACGGAGGATCGAGGCCAGCAGCGTGTCCGGGATGCCGCCGTCCAGCACGACCGGCAGGCTGAGCCCGAAGTGGTCGGGCTCCACCTCGCGCCCGATGTCCCAGGCGGTCTCCTGGATCACGCGGACCGCCGCGCCCGCCTCGGCGGGCGTCAGCAGCGAGCCGAGCCATCCGTCGGCCAGCCGCCCGACCCGCCGGAGCGCGGCCGGGGCCGAGCCGCCCAGCCAGATGTCCAGCGGCTTGGCCGGCAGCGTCCCGACGCTGGCCCCGGAGACGCTGAAGAACGTCCCCTCGAAGGACACGACCGGCTCGGTCAGCAGGAGCCGCAGCAGCTCCAGCGCCTCGTCGAACACGGCGGCGCGCTTTCCCTCGGGCACGCCGAACAGCTCCCGCTCGGCGTCCTGGGCCGGCCGCAGCCCGAACACCGGGAGCACCCGCCCGGGGGCCAGCCCGGCCAGCGACGCGAGCTGCTTGGCCACCAGCACCGGGTGCCGCCCGGGCAGCACCGAGATGCCGCTGCCCGCCTTCAGCCGGCTGGTCCGCGACAGCGCGAACGCCATGCCGGTGAACGGCTCCACCAGCGGGGAGTAGACGATCTCCGGCAGCCACAGGGAATCCACCCCGGCCTGCTCGAGCATGTCGACCGCGTCCGCGAACACCTCGGGCGTTCCGGCCGGTCCCAGGGATATCCCGATCCGGACCTTCATGGGTCCTATCCGATCACAACGGCGCCGCGGTTACCGCCGCCGGATCACCAGTACCGCGGCGCCGGCCCGCGGCGGCCGTAGCTTTCCGCGGCCGATCGGGGCAACGGGATTTCCCCGGCGCCGCGGGAAGTGCGACGCTAGGGCGGTGAACAGCGGAGCCGACCTTGTCTTCGCCGGCGGGAAGATACGCACGACAGCGCACCCATCCGGTTTCGTCCAGGCCCTCGCCGTCCGCGACGGCGTCATCGCGGCCGTGGGCACCGACGACGAGATGCGGGAACTGGCCGGGCGCCGCACCCGGGTCATCGACCTGCACGGGCGGCTGGCGCTGCCGGCCTTCGGCGACGCCCACGTGCACCCGGTCAGCGGCGGCCTGGAGAGCCTGCGCTGCAACCTGACCGGCCTGCGGTCCCGGCAGGAATGCCTGGACGCGGTGGCCGCCTACACCGAGGCGCTGGCCCCTGGCGCCTGGGTGCTGGGCGGCGGCTGGACGATGCCGGCCTTCCCCGGGGGCCTGCCGACGGCGGCCGACCTGGACACCGTGACCGGCGGCCGGCCCGCCTTCCTGCCGAACCGGGACCACCACAGCGCCTGGGTGAACACCGCGGCGCTGACCATCGCGGGCATCGACGCCGGGACTCCCGATCCCGCGGACGGGCGGATCGAGCGGGACCGGGCCGGCCGGGCCACGGGCGCGCTGCACGACGGGGCGATGCGCCTGGTCGCGGCGCGCGTGCCGGCCGCGTCGGCGGCCGAGCTGCTGGCCGGGCTGGTGGCGGGACAGTCCCACCTGCACTCGCTGGGCATCACCAGCTTCCAGGACGCCTGCGTCGGCGCGGCGGGCGAGCTCGGCATGCCGGACTCGTTCGGCACCTACCTGATGGCGGCCGACTACGGCCTGCTCAGCAGCCACGTGGTCGGCGCCCTGTGGTGGGACCGCGACCGCGGTCTCGGCCAGATCGACGACCTGCTGGCCCGGCGCGAGCAGGCCGGCGACGGCCAGTTCCGGGCGACCACGGTCAAGCTGATGCTGGACGGCGTGTGCGAGACGTTCACCGCCGCGATGTCGTCGTCGTACCTGGACCGTGCCGGGCACCCCACCGGTCATCAGGGCCGCCTGTTCATCGAGCCGGAAGAGCTGGCCGAGGCGGCGCGGCGGCTGGCCGCCGAGGGATTCCAGCTGCACTTCCACGCCATCGGCGACCTCGCGGTCAGCACCGCGCTGGACGCCCTGGCGGCGCTCCCGGCCGCGCAGCGCCAGGCCGCCCGCCACCACCTCGCGCACCTGCAGTTCATCACCCCGCCGGATATGGGCCGGTTCGCCGAGCTTGACGCGGTGGCCAACTTCCAGCCGCTGTGGGCGTGCGCGGAAACGCAGATGGAGGAGCTGACCCTGCCGTTCGTCGGGCCGGAACGCGCGTTGTGGCAGTACCAGATCGGCTCGCTGCTGCGGGGCGGAACCCGGATCGCGTTCGGCAGCGACTGGCCGGTCTCCAGCGCCGACCCGCTGCAGGAGATGCACGTCGCGGTCAACCGGGTCCTGTCCGGGCGCCTGGGCCGGCCGGGGCAGCCCGAGTGCGAGAACCCGTTCCTGCCCGGGCAGGCGATCACCGTCGACGCCGCCGTCGACGCCTTCACCTCCGGGGTCGCCTGGGTGAACCACGCCGAGGACGTGGCCGGCCGGCTGCTGCCCGGCATGCGTGCCGACCTGATCGTGCTTGACCAGGACCTGTTCGCCATCCCGGCCCGCGACATCGGAAGCACCTCGGTGGTGATGACGGTGGCGGGCGGGACGGTCGTCTACGGCGACCGGTGAAAGGTTTTAGGGCCAGCCCGCTGGTGACCAGGTCGCCGGGATGTGCTGTGCTAGTGGGGTGACTACTGCATCCGCCAACGAGTTCAACGCGCTCCCGGTGGACTGGGCGTCGGACCCGGTCCTGATCGCCGGCCTGACGGTGGACGACGACGACGAGCACGACGACCCGGTGCTGCGCTACGCGGACGGCCGCACCGTCGATACCTGGCGCGAGGACTACCCGTATCCCGAGCGGCTGACCCGCCCCGAGTACGAGTACCTCAAACGCCCGCTGCAGGTCGAGCTGGTCAAGCTGCAGAACTGGGTGAAGTCCACCGGGCAGCGGATCATCTTGGTGTTCGAGGGCCGTGACGCGGCCGGCAAGGGCGGCACGATCAAGCGGTTCACCGAGCACCTGAACCCCCGCGGCGCGACGGTCGTGGCGCTGACCAAGCCGAGCGCGCGGGAACGGACCCAGTGGTACTTCCAGCGTTACGTGCCGCACCTGCCCGCGGCGGGTGAGATCGTCATGTTCGACCGGTCCTGGTACAACCGGGCCGGCGTGGAGCGGGTGATGGGCTTCACCACGGAGCCGGACTACTGGGAGTTCATGCGGGAGGCGCCGGAGTTCGAGCGGATGCTGGTCCGCTCCGGGCTGCACCTGACGAAGTTCTGGTTCTCGGTGACGCCGTCGGAGCAGCGGACGCGCTTCATCATCCGGCGGATCGACCCGGTGCGGCAGTGGAAGCTGAGCCCGATGGACATCGAGTCGCTGGACAAGTGGGACGGGTACACCGAGGCCAAGGAGGCGATGTTCCACTTCACCGACACCGAGTGGGCCCCCTGGACGGTGGTGAAGAGCAACGACAAGAAGCGGGCCAGGCTCGAGGCGATCAAGCACATCCTGCTGAAGTTCGACTACGAGGGCAAGAACCCGGAGGTCATCGGGGAGCCGGACAAGGCCCTCATCGGCCCGCCGTCCGTGCTGTCCGAGCACAACCCCGATCGCACCTACCCTGACCTGTGAGCCCGATGGCACACGCGGAGATCGGCTCGTTCGAGGAACTGCGGGAGCTGCTCGGGGCGCCGTCGGGGCGCGCGGTGACCAAGGAACGCACCAGGCTGTGCGACATGGACCGGGAGTGGCTGGCCGTCTCGCCGTTCTGCATCCTGGCCACCTCCGACGCCCGCGGCAACTGCGACGCCTCGCCCAAGGGCGACCCGGCGGGCCACCTGATCCACGTGCTCGGCGACACCACGGTGGCCATCGCCGAACGCCCGGGCAACAAGCGGGCCGACGGGTACGGCAACGTCCTGGCCAACCCGCACGTGGGGATCATCTCCATCATTCCCGGGCGGAACGAGACGCTGCGGATCAACGGCCGGGCCCGGCTGCTGCGGGACGCGCCGTTCTTCGACGAGATGGCGGTCCGCGGCCGCCGGCCCGTCCTGGCCCTGCTCGTCGAGATCGACCAGATCTTCTTCCACTGCCCCAAGGCGTTCATGCGGTCGCAGCTCTGGCAGCCGCAATCCTGGCGGCCCGGCGCCCTCCCGTCGCCCGCCGCGCTGGTCAAGGCGGTGCAGGAAACCCCGGAAACGCTCGAGGAACTCGAGGACCACTACGACCCGGCGAATTATTCGCGGCTGCTGTACTGACCCTTATCCGTGGCGTTGCCGCCAGGCCGCCACCCGGGCCCGGTTCTGGCAGGTCACCGAGCAGAAACGGCGCTGGCCGCCCGGCGACGTGTCGATGTAGGCATCGGCGCAGCGCCGGCCGGAGCAGACCCCGACCCGGGCCGGGTCGTGCCCGGCCAGCCGGTGGCGCAGCGTCAGGGCCGCGGCGGCGGGCAGGGCCTGCCGCACGTCGTCCACCAGCCAGGCCTCGCCGGGATGGTCACCGGCCAGGTCCAGGACCGGCCGCACGCCGGTCCCGGCCAGCAGGCCGTTGACCAGGCCGGCCCGCTCCTCCGGGCCGGGAGCGGCGAAGACCCGGTGCAGCCGGTCGGCGACCTGGCGCAGCGCCGGATCGGTCAGCAGCTCGGGCGGATACGACGGGACCCCGGAGCCCGCGAGCAGCGCGGCCAGCAGGCCGGTGTCCGGATAGGGCGCCTGGTCTTCGCCGGCCGCGGCGCGGGGCACCGATCCCCACTCGTTGACCAGCCAGACCAGGACGTCGGGGGACATCGGCTCGACCAGCACATAGCCAGTGTAACGTAATGAAGGTATTATAAGCGTTACATGCGACAGCGGAGGCGAGGCAGATGACGGCAGCCGGCCGGAAGGTGAGCATCGTGGGGGTACCGACCAGTGCGGGCTCGCACAACCCCGGGCAGGAAAAGGCCCCGGCCGCCTGGCGGGCCGCCGGGCTGATCGAGGACCTGCGCGCGGCCGGCCTGGACGTGGCGGACTGCGGCGATCTCCCCGCGGCGCCGTACCGTCCGGTGGACCCGGTCGACGGCCTCCGCGACGTCGACCGGGTCGTCGAGGTAGCCCAGCGGGTCGCGGCCGAGGTGGCGGCGATCCGCGCCGGCGGGCGGCTGCCGCTGGTCCTGGGCGGCGACTGCACCATCACGCTCGGCGCGCTGGCCGGGTTCGGTGACGGCGGCCTGGTGTACTTCGACGGC
>Ga0335078_10003743_pt1 | contig 22640 bp, 22 predicted proteins | sample Lox_Sample_32_FD_206711 | JGI IMG/M metagenome (GOLD analysis project Ga0335078, IMG submission 206711) | Soil microbial communities from Loxahatchee National Wildlife Refuge, Florida, United States - Lox_Sample_3.2 | ecosystem: Environmental > Terrestrial > Soil > Wetlands | place: USA... | reverse complement strand
CAAGTTGGACGGAAATTTGATTCGAGCCCGCGTGCCGCCGGTTCATTAAAAGTCTGTTGAGGCTAATTTTGTCTTAAAGCATGATTTTTCAGACCGTAAATTCGTGCCAGCCTTCCGGCATGCGCGCAATCTAGCCGCGGCCGACGAACGGCATCTTGTTGGCCATCACCGTCATGAACAGCACATTGGCGTCGAGCGGCAGACTTGCCATATAGACCACGGCGCGGCCGACGTCGTCGACGTTCATGCGCGCTTCCGGCATGGTGCGTCCGTCCGCCTGCAGCATGCCCTCGGCCATCTTTTCCGTCAGCGGCGTAGCGGCGTTGCCGATGTCAATCTGGCCGCAGCAAATGTCGTAAGCGCGGCAATCGAGCGCGGTCTGTTTGGTGAGCCCGGTGATGGCGTGCTTGGTCGCGGTGTAGGCGGCGGTGCCCGGGCGCGGCGTATGCGCCGAGATCGAGCCGTTATTGATGATCCGGCCGCCGCGCGGGTCCTGCGCTTTCATGATCTTGATGGCTTCCTGCGTGCAGATGAATGGGCCGGTGAGATTGGTGGCGACCACGGACTGCCAGCGCTCCAGCGGAATGTCTTCCAGCGGCATGCCGCGCATGCTGACGCCGGCATTGTTGAACAACAGATCGAGTCGGCCGAACGCCTCTTTGATCTTGGCAAACAGCGCCAGGATCGATGCCGGTTCGCGCACATCGGTCGGTACGACCAACGTTGTTCCGTTTGCTTCTTTCGCCACCACTTCAAGCTTGTCGGCGCGCCGGCCGGCAAGCACGACCGCATATCCTTCGCGCGCGAGCGCCAGCGCCGCGCTCCTGCCGACGCCGCTGCCAGCGCCAGTTACCAATGCGATTCTCTGTGCGGCCATCGGCGCCTCCTCTTACGATACAGGAATGATGGAATAGAACGACGAAGTTGCCGATGCAATGCAAACGGCATTGTAGCGTCGCATGGCCCGCAGTCGAACGCAGAACTCTTCAAGCGGGCTTCGCGGGTCGCCCACCCAAATCTGCTTAGAGGCTCCACGGCGGCGCAAACGGTTCGCCGCCCTCGATCATTGCCCGCGTCCCCACCGGCAGAATCGCGATCGCCTCGAAGAGTCTTTCGTGCGGATTGGTGAGGCTAAAGTCGGTGAACGCGGGTATGACCAGCGCGTCACCGGCATCGATGCGGATCTCGGTGCCGCTTACGGATGCGGTCGCGCTACCCGCGATGGCGACCAGAATTTCCTCGCGGGTCAACTGATGTATCTTAGCCGGCGAGCCAGGGTCGAGCGTGACACGTGAGACTGCCGTTTCTAGTGACCCGCGGCTTGGCGCGGCGAGCCCGGTGAAGGTGACGCCAATAGCGCCGGGAATCTTGAAGACCGGCGCATTCGAGGATGAAATGTGGGGCACTTGTCTCTCCTGTAATGGGATGACTTGTCTGACCGGTGGGCCGCTCATATAGTCAAGCTACTTGTCTATCAAGGCACAGGAATTGGTAATGGTCAAGCCACTTGACGAATATAGGGCGGAGTTAATTGATCATGTCGGGTGGCGGATCTGGCGGCTGGCGAAGGTATGGAAGGCCGAATTTGACGCCGAAATGGCGATGAAGGGCCACAGGTGGTTCGCCGAAGCGCGATCGAATGTCTTGCCCCATCTCGATCGCGGCGGAACCGCCCAATCCGTGCTGCAAAGCAGGATGGGCGTGACCAAACAGGCGGTGCAACAATTCGTCGATGAACTGGTGGCCGACGGCATCATCGAACGGCGAATCAATCCGGACGATCGGCGCAGCAACATGATCTATTTCACGCGCAAAGGTCAGCGCGTACTTTCCGATGCCAACGTCGTCAAAATCGAAATTCAGTCGCGGTATCGGTCGAAGCTTGGAACGGCTAGGTTTGCCGACTTCATGTCCTGTCTGGACGTGCTTGAGGGAGGTGAGACAGCGAGGCCATCCCCCGCCATTGGGCGCTCGCGCTGATATGATTCAGGACCTCTTGCGGGCGCCGCGACGCGGTCCGTCGGCCACGCTCAACTCGCCAGCGCGATTTCCTGATCGGGGTTGACGATGCGGTAATCGTCGGGAGCAACCAGCCGTGAGGTGACGTCCGCGGCCGGGCCGGGTCGGCCGAAGCGGTAGCCTTGCATCGAATGCACGCCCGCGGCGCGCAGGAACAGGTGCTGTTCCGCACTCTCGACGCCCTCAGCCGTTACTTTCATGCCGAGGCCGCGGCCAAGGCTGACGACGGCGTGCACGATGGACGCTGCGTCCGGCGCGATTTCGATGCTGCGGACAAAGCTCGAGTCGATCTTGAGCTTGTCGAACGGGAACCGTCGCAGATATTGCAGGCTCGAATAGCCGGTGCCGAAATCGTCGAGTGCGAAGCGGACCCCGATGGCTTTCAGGCGGAGCATCGAGAGTTCCGCCATTTCCAAGTTGCCGAGCAGGGTGCTTTCGGTGAGCTCAAGTTCGAGGCGGGTCGGATCGAAATTGGTTTCCTTTAGGATGCGCTCGACCAGATCGACAAAGTCCGGACGGCGGAACTGCAGCGGCGAGACGTTGACCGCGACGGTCAATCCCGGCCACTCCCTGCCGTCGAGGCAAGCCCGGCGCAGCATCCACTCGCCGAGTTCGACGATCAGGCCGGAGTTCTCGGCGATCGGAATAAACTCGGAGGGCGGGATGACGCCCGCGGTCGGATGCGTCCAACGTGCCAGCGCTTCGACGCCGATCATCTTGTCGCCGCTGGCATTGACGATCGGCTGATAGGCGGCATTGAGGCCGTCGTTTCTGATCGCGTACAGGAGGTCGCCTTCCAGCAGCTTGCGCTGCGACAGGTCGGCGTCCATCGCTGCGTCGTAGATGCAGGCGCGATTGCGGCCTTCGTTTTTCGCCCGGTACAGTGCCATGTCGGCGTAGCGCAAAATGTCGCCGGCATCCTTGGCGCGGCGGTCGATCACCGCGATGCCGATCGAGGCGCCAATGACGATGTTGTGCCCGCTGATCGCATAGGGCGCGCAGACCGCGGCGAGAATGCGTCCGGCGATCGCCTGCAGCGAATAGGAATCGGAGCCGCACGTGGTGACAATCGCGAACTCGTCGCCGCCGAGACGAGCAACCAAGTCCTCCTCGCGCATCACTTGGCTCAGGCGCTTCGTGACGTTGAGAATGAGCTCGTCGCCGACGTGGTGCCCGAGCGTGTCGTTGACATCCTTGAAATGGTCGAGGTCGACGTAGAACACGGCCGCCGAAGGGCCGCCGCGGCGCACTTCGTCGATCATGTTCTCGAGCCGCTCGCCGAAATAAATGCGGTTCGGCAGTCCGCAGACCGGATCGTGCAAAGCAAGGTGACGCAGCTGCGCCTCGCCCGCGGTGATCTTCTGTGCCGTCCGCCGCATGTGATAAATGATCACGCCAAGGAGCAATACCAAGCCGGCGAGCGCCGCGGCGATGAAAGGAAGCACGCGCCAGAGGATTTGGCCGCCGGGTCTGCTCGGCGTCCATGCTAGTCGCGCGACCACGTGGCCCTGCGTGTCGGCAAAGGGGACGACCTGGTTTTTCCCGCCAGTGGCCGGATCGTCGGTTTCGTGCAGCTCTCCGAGCTGCAGCTGGTTGCCGATCTCTCGCAGCATGGCAGCGTCGATATATTTGACGGCGATGATGATGGGTGCGCCCGCGTTGCCGGAAGCAAGGTCATCGTCCGAGCCGACGGCCACGGCCGCGACGATTGCGGGTCTACCGGCGAAACGTTCGATGATGGCGGCGAAGCGGCCGGGTTGCAGCGCATCTGGCGCGCCGACAATGGGAACCGTGCCGGGTGGGGCGCCGAGACGCCCGCGCAGGAGATCGAGAATGGCCGCAAGCTCCACAGGCCAATCGATGGCGGCGGGACCGACGGTGGATCGAGTGCGTTGATACTCGACCCGATCGGAAGCGTCGACCACGACGACCATATCGTCATCGAAAAAAGTCTCCAGCCAATAGCCGGCACGGCGCTCCACCCATTGCGGATCGTACTCGCGGCGGATGGCCTTCGTGGCGTCCGGCGTCTCTGCAACGCTGTCAACTTCTTGCAGCACGTGTGCCGCACGATCGCTGATCGCCTGGCGGATCAGTTGTTGATCCCGATTGAGCGAGACCTCATCCGCCCGTCTCGCCGCGCTTAGCACTGCGACGATGATGCAAATAATCGCCACAACGATGATCACGCCGATCGGCACGACAAGGCGCAGGCGCGTTTGGTCCGAACGCGGCCGTATACCGTCCTCGGCGATTTGCGGCGGCGCCGAAGCCCTCACGCTGTTGCCCTTGGCGGTGTTCTTGTTCACTGCGAAGGATACGGTGGAAAAGCTTGCAATTCGCTTGCGGTTTGATCGCGAAGATGGGTGCGGCTGCCGTGGACCGTGAATTCGATCAGGAAGTTAACGCCGCGTAAATTTGTGCCTTGGGGCGTCTGCCCAGGGTCCATTCAAGGCGTGGCTGGCTGAACTTTTGCGAGTGTTCTATAAGACTTAGCAGGCGATCATCGCTTGCTGGTATAGGGCGGTCGCGGGATCGCAATATGGGCTGCTCGCAATGCCGCTGACCAGCGCTCCCGCAGATCCGTAAAATAAGGCTCCCCCGGCTCGATGCGATAGATCAATTCCGCATCGCAAGTGTCTCGTCGGACGACCAAAAGATCGATCGGCAAGCCGACGCTGAGATTCGACCGCATGGTCGAATCGATGGACACGAGGCCGACCTTGAGCGCGTCATAAAGGTCCATGCCGTACGAAATCGCGCGGTCGAGCACCGGCTTTCCGTACTTATGCTCGCCGATCTGCAGATAGGGCGTGTCGGTCGTGCCCTCGATGAAATTGCCGGCCGAGTAGATCATAAACAGCCGCATCCGTTCGCCGGCGATCTGGCCCCCAAACAGGAAGGAAACGTCGAACGACACATCGGACGATTCCAGCGCCTTGCCTTCGGTGGCATGGATGGTGCGGATCACGTGTCCCACGCGCTGGGCGGCCTGGAACATGCTCGGCGCGTTCATTAGCGTTTCATGCTCGCCGGTCTCGGGATTGTCGTAGCCTTCGGTGAGGATGCTCACCACTGACTGACTGATGGAAAGGTTGCCGGCCGAAGCGATCGCCATGATCCGCTTTCCCGGGTCCTTAAAGACATGCAGCTTGCGGAAGGTCGCGATGTTGTCGACACCGGCATTGGTGCGCGTATCGGCGAACATCACCAAGCCTTCGCGCACAAGAATGCCGCAACAGTACGTCATCGATTTTCTCGCTCCCCCAACGCGGTCCTTATAATAGGGGCGGTCCGCCTGCGGCAATGCCGGGCCGGCTTGGGCCGCTCACTGATCGACTTTGATGGCGACTGCGAGCTTCTCGTCGCCGGCGCCATAGCGGGTTCCGCGCACCGGTACCGCGCCGAGAGCGTCGAGCCCGACCGCGACCCGAACGTACGCCTCGGTCGGGCAAATACAGTGGACCGCGTCAAAGCCAACCCAACCGAGGCCGGACACGAAAGCTTCCGCCCAAGCGTGACCGCCGTGCTGCTCAACGGCATTGTCGGCGCAAAGATATCCGGCAATGTAGCGTGCCGGGATCGCAAAGCTATGCGCCGCGCCGATGAAGATGTGCGTCAAGTCGCGGGCGACGCCCCGCTTGCGGGCAAAAACCTCGACCGCCGTCGCGGCTTCTTGCGGCGCGCTGTGGTCATGCGGCAGCTCTTCGTGCAACCGGTGCATAAGTGCGTGAAGGTGCGCGAGTGCGTCGTATCCGTCTTCGGGACGGGTCTCATCGGCGAATTTGCGGATGCGCTCATCGGCCTGTGTCAATGGCGTGTCGCGCAGGAACAGGCTCGGCGGAAACCGCTCGACGGTGCCGCGCACCACTCCCTCGGTATTCTGCGTCTCGACCTCGCCATCGACGTTGATGCTCAACGTCTCCAGCGGTCCATCCGCTGTAAATACGTGGGTCAGATTGCCGAAGGCGTCCTCGTGCGCGTTAAGCCGCGCGTCGGTCGATACATCGATGCGCCAGCCGATCACGTATTGGCCATCGTGGTTGCGTGGCGTCAACCGCAGCACCTGGATTGCGCCGGCCGCGGGCGGATCGTAGCGACGGACAATGCTGTGGGCGATGCGAAGGCGCATATTGCAAGATAGAGGACGGACGACGGAGGACAGAGCGCGGATCATAGACGATCTGAGGGCGTTCTGTCCTCCGTCGTCTGTCGTCCCTCACATCAGATATTGCTGCGCTATGGCAGTTCCGAGCTTGTTATTGTCCTCGACGAAATCGTCGATGAACTCGTGCAATCCGGTCTGGAAGATCTCCTCGATCCGGGCGTTTTGCAGTCGCCCCCGGACCGCGCGCGCCTGACGCTGCGCATTGCCTTGGCGGCCGTAGGCGTTAGCGATGCGGTCGAGATTTTGCACGAGATTCTCATAACAGCTCGCCAGCGAGCGCGGCATCTCGTCCTTGAGCATCAGGAGATCGGCGACAAGCCACGGCTTGACGTTCTCGCGATAGACCCAGTGATACGCCGTGAGTGCCGACACCGAACGGAGAATCGAGGCCCATTGATGGTAGTCGAGCGGTCCGCCGACCCGTTCATGCTCCGGCAGCAATAAATGGTATTTGACGTCGAGGATGCGCGCAGTGTTGTCCGCGCGTTCGATGTAAACGCCGAGCCTTGAGAACCAGTAGGCGTCGTTGCGCAGCATTGTGCGGTAGGCCGATCCATCGAACCGGAGCGATGATTCCTGCACCCAGCGCAGGAAGCGTGCGAACTCTTCCCGCGAACGCGGACCATTGCCCCACTTCTTGAGCTCGAGCCAGGCGCTGTTGATCACGTCCCACATCTCGATCGTCAACGCGGTTCGTACCGAACGCGCGTTCAACCGCGCCGTTTCGATGCAGTTGCGAATCGAAGACGGATTGCTGGTCGAGAACGCCAGAAATTCGGTGACAGTCTCCTCGTTTGCTTCCGAATAGGTCGCGAAGAAAGCGCTGGCGCAGCCGGCGGTAGCGACCGCGGATTCCCATTCGTTCGAGGTGCCGACGTAAGCCAGCGGCAGGGCCGTGAGCCGGTAGGTGGTATCGAGGATGCGCGCGAGATATTCCGCGCGCTCGACGTAACGGGCGAGCCAGAAGAGGTTATCAGCCGTGCGGGAGAGCATGTTTTAGCTTATCCGTCCAACACCCAGGTGTCCTTGGTGCCGCCGCCCTGGCTGGAATTGACGACGAGGGAGCCCTTCTTCAAAGCCACCCGTGTCAGTCCGCCTGGCACAATGCGAACCCGGTCGCTGCCCGAGAGCACGAAGGGCCGCAGATCGACATGGCGCGGCGCAATGCCCTCTTCGACGCAGGTCGGGCAGGTCGAAAGCGCGAGCGTCGGCTGGCCGATGAAATTTTTCGGGTCAGACTTGAGCTTGGCGCGGAACGCCGCGATCGAAGCTTTGTCGGCCTTCGGACCGATCAACATGCCGTAGCCGCCGGAACCGTGCACTTCCTTCACCACCAGTTCTTCCAGATGGTCGAGCACATAAGCGAGATGCTCGGTCTCGCGGCAGCGCCACGTTGGTACGTTCTTCAGAAGCGGCTCTTCGCCCAAGTAGAATTTCACGATCTCCGGCATGTAGCTGTAGACCGCCTTGTCATCCGCGACCCCGGTTCCGACCGCGTTTGCGAGCGTGACATTGCCCGCCTGATAGGCCGACATCAGGCCGGGTACGCCGAGCGAGCTATCGGGACGAAACACCAGCGGATCGAGGAAGTCGTCGTCAATCCGGCGATAGATCACGTCGACGCGCTTTAAGCCTTCGGTCGTGCGCATGTAGATGACGTCGCTTTTGGCGACGAGATCGCGACCTTCGACCAGTTCGACGCCGAGCTTATCGGCCAGAAAAGAATGCTCGTAATAGGCGGAATTGTAGACGCCCGGCGTGAGCAGCACGACTGTCGGCTCGGCGGAAGCGGTCGGCGGCGCGATCGACTTCAGCGTTGCCAATAGCTCGTCCGGGTAATTCTCGACCGGCGCCACGCGATAGCGCGAGAATAATTCCGGAAAGAGCCGCAGCATGATCTCGCGGTTTTCCAGCATGTAAGAGACGCCTGAGGGCGTGCGGGCATTGTCCTCAAGTACATAAAAATTGTCGGCGTCGACGCGGATGATGTCGATGCCGGCGACGTGGACATAGATGTCGTGCGGTACTTTTTGCCCGTTCATTTCCGGACGGAAGACCGGGTTCTGAAACACCAGGTCCTCGGGAACGATGCCCGCTTTCAGGATCTCGCGGCGGCCATAAACGTCCTTGATGTAAGCGTTGATGGCTTTGACGCGCTGCTCCAGACCGCGTTGCAGGACTTGCCATTCGGCCGCCGAGATAATGCGCGGGATAACGTCGAACGGGATCAGACGTTCCTGCGCCTCGGGGTCGCCGTAGACCGCAAAGGTGATGCCGATGCGGCGGAAGAACAGCTCCGCCTCACGGCGGCGGAAGTCTAGAACGTCGGGCGGAACTTGGCCGAGCCATTGCGACAGCTCGGCGTAGGCCGGGCGGACCGCGCCCTCGCTCCCGCTCATTTCGTCGAACATGCCCCGGGCCCACCCAAATTCGTACGAGAAATGCCTGCCGTATCAATGGCAGTAGCCCATTTGTAGCAAGCTTTGCGCCAACTTAAATGGGCCGGGAGCACTTAAGCCGGCGGCCCTCAACCCCCTCTTGCTTATGTTTTAGGCGGATTGACCAAGTGAGCGGCGGACCTGTCTCGGTTGGCATTTGCTTCAGCGCCGGTGATCAGATCGAGCAATTCCGATGTGATCTCGCTTTGTCGCGCCTGACGGGCGGTTTGGCGCAATTGCGAAAGCTTCTTGGTGACGTTGTCGCGCGCCGATTCCATTGCCGCGAATCGTGCGGCGTTCTCGCTCGCGATCGATTCCACCGCGGCGCCTGTCAGCAGCGCGAACACATATTCGGCCATCAGCTTTTCGATGAGCAGTCGTGGCTCGAGGTTGTGAAGCGGCGCCTGGCGGGGTTGTGTTGCGGCCAATGCTTGCATGTCCAGCGGGAGCAGCAGGTGGCGCTCGATGGTCGCGGCCCCGGCCTGATGGTAACGGCCGAACATCACTTCGACGCGGGAAATCTCCCCTCGCAAAATGCGGGTATAGAGCTCGTTGGTAAGATGGTTGATCACGTCAGGCGCGCCCGCCAGCCGGCTCGCCATCGGGCTGGACCAGACGACTTTACGGCCTCGTTCAAGCGCAATTTCCGCGCCGCGACTGCCCAGCACAAAGAGCAGATCGGATGGTTTCAGAACTGCTTCGGCCGCTTCGATCAGTCTTTCATTGAACCCGCCGACAAAACCATGCTCCGCGCCGCAGAGAATGAGCGCTTCTTGCCCGCGTTCAGATCGTCTTTCCGGTATTGGCTGTGGCATAACAAGAAGTCCCGCACCGATTGCGGCGGCCATCGATTCGGCGTAGCGGCGGATGCCGGGCAAGGCGCGTTGCGCTTCCTGCAATCGCATGCCGGCGAGCGAACGCATCGCTCCGACAATGTCCAGCAGTTCGTCCATGCTGGCGATCTGCCCGCGAAGTTCGGCCAGACGCGTCACAGCCGTATCTCCGGCGTTGCCGACGCCGTGATGGAGCGGGACAGAGCGAGCAGCGCCGTCCTGAGATGCGCGCGAAGATCGTCCGACAGGGCTTCGGCGCGGTCGTCAAGCGACAGCACTTCGGAACAATGCGCGGCAAGCCAAGGTGCCAGTTCCGCCCGAAATGCGTCGATCCGATCGAGTGGTACCGCATCGAGCACGCCGTCGCCGAGGGCGCAAAGTAACGCCACCTGTTCGCCAAGCGATAGTGGAGCGAATTGACGCTGCCCGAGCACAGCGCGGATGCGCCTGCCGTGCTCGATTACTTTGCGGGTGCGCTCGTCCACCATCGTGCCGAAGCGAGTAAATACCTCCAGCTCAAGAAACTGCGCGTATTCGAGCCGCAGGCTTTCTGATACGGACTTGAGGACGGGGGCTTGGGTCTTGCCGCCGACGCGCGACACGCTCTTGCCAACGTCGACCGCCGGCTTTTGGTCTTCGTAAAAGAGCCGCGGATCCAGATAGATTTGACCGTCGGTGATCGAGATGAGATTGGTCGGAATATAGGCGCTGATATTGCCCGCCTGAGTTTCAGCGATTGGCAGCGCTGTTAATGAGCCGCCGCCCCGTTCGGGTGCGAGTTTCGCGGCGCGTTCGAGCAGACGCGAATGGATGTAGAAGATATCGCCAGGATACGCCTCGCGTCCCGGGGCCCGGCGCAGCAGCAGTGAAACTTGCCGGTAAGCCGCTGCGTGTTTGGTGAGATCGTCGATCACCAGAAGCACGTCGCGCCCGCGCGCCATAAAATACTCGGCCATCGAGCAAGCAGAGTAGGGCGTGAGCCACTGAAGACCCGGCGCCGCGTTGGCTTCGCCAACCACGAAAATGCATCGCCCGGGTGCCCCGTACCGGCGCACCGCCTCGATCACGCGAGCGACTGATGAAGCCTTCTGGCCGACTGCGGCGTAGACGCAGATCACATCGCTCGATTTCTGGTTGATGATGCTGTCGACTGCGATGGCGGTCTTGCCCGTTTCTCGATCGCCAATGATGAGTTCCCGCTGGCCTCTGCCCAGCGGAATCATCGCATCGATAACCAGGAGTCCAGTTGCCAAAGGTCTGGTGACCAGGGCCCGTTGCACGATTGTCGGCGCCGGTTGCTCGACAGGGGAGAATTGCGTGGTTTCGATCGGCCCACCTCCGTCAAGCGGCACGCCCAGCGCATCTACGACGCGACCCAACAACAGATCGCCGACCGGCACACGCGCGACCTTTCCGCTGCGATGCACGACACTACCGGCCGAAATGCCGCTTGTTTCACCCAGCAAAACACAGCCGATCGTCTCTTCATCGAGATCGACCGCGAGACCTTGCACGTCACCTTCGAAAACCAGCAATTCGTCAAGCCGGGTTTCGGGCAATCCCCGCACCGTCGCCACGCCATCACCCACCTGAACCACCCGGCCGATTTGTTCGAGCTGCGGTTCGAGGGCCAGGGTGCCGAGACGCTGGCGGCTGCCTTGCAGCCATTCATGGAGGTCGTCAGTGAGCGTTGGCATGAGCACCGACCTCCGATCGCGCGGCGGCGAGCGCATTCTGCCAAGTGAAGCGCAAAACAGCGGTGGGGAAATGAAGTTCTGCGCCGGCAATAAGCCGTGGGTCTACGTTGAACACAATGGCAATCTGCTTACCGAACAGATGGCACAGGCGCTCTCGCCATTTCTCCGCCGTCGGAGCGGAGAGGGTTGCCGCCGAGACAACCGTCAGAGAATTGTCCTCGCTGAACTGCTGAATAAGCGCATCGCGTTCCGGCTTCGGAAGCGCGTCGATGTGTTGTTCGATGCGTTCGATCCATGCTTCGGCACGAAGCTGCATCGGCACCTGCGCCAGCAGCCGTTGGGCGAAATCAGCGCCGAGGTCGAGAGCAATACGCTGCGCTTCGGCAAGCGCCTGCTCACGCTCTGAGGCCAGCGTCTTGCGCGCACTGTCGATCAGCTCCTGGGCGTCGCGCTCAGCACGGCTGCGGCGAGCTTCCGCCATCTCCTGGGCCTGCGACGTTGCGGTTTTGAGCGCAGCCTCCCGCTCTGCGGCTATGCCGGCGCGCTCGGCTTCAACGCCGGCCAGATACGCCTTTGCCCTGTCTTTTGTTGCTTCGGCATCATCGTATTGACGCTGGATCTCAGCCCGGCGTGCATCGATCATGCCGAGCACCGGCTTATATAGAAAGCGGTGCAGCAGCCAGACCAGGACGGCAAAATTGACGGTCTGGAGACCTATGGTCCACCAGTCGAGACGCATCGCTCACCCTGTATATGGATTAGCGAACAGCAGCAGTAGCGCCACCACCAGGCAATAGATCGCCATTGTCTCAATCATCGCCAGCCCGACGAACAGCGTGCGAGAGATGGTGCCGCTCGCCTCGGGTTGACGTGCAATGGCGTCCATCGCCGCGGCGACCGCACGGCCCTCCGCCAATGCCGGACCGATCGAACCTATGGAAACCGCGATGGCCGCGCAGATGATCGAAATGGTCTTGGCGTCCATGGAACCTCCTTTATCCTTCCTTATCGCCGCCGACCGCAGCGCCGATGAACACGGTTGCGAGCACGGTGAAGATGTAGGCTTGTACAATGCCGACCAGAATTTCGAGGACCATGAGCGGGATCGGGACAAAGAGGCCGGCGAGCGCAACGACCAGGGCGATAATGAACTCGCCGCTCATGACATTGCCGAACAGGCGCACCATTAGTGAGAACGTTCGCGTAACTTCCGACAGAATATTAAGCGGCAGCATGATGAGTTTTGGCTCAGCAAAGCTGGAGAGATAGCCGCCAAGCCCGCGCGAACGAATGCCGAAATAATGCACGGAGAAAAACACGATGAGCGCCAGAGCCGCCGGGGTCTCAATCTTGCTAGTCGGGGCTTCGACGCCAGGCAATACGCCGCTGAGATTGGCCACCACCAGAAAGATAAAGAGGGTCCCAAGCATAGGCAGAAAAGGTCTTGCGTCCTTGCGGATCACCTCTTTGATCTGCTGTTCGATTCCGGTCACGACGATCTCGAGCACCGCCTGGCGTTCGTCCGGTTGCATCCTGAGCCGGCGCGTCACCAGCCGGCAGATGACGGCTAAAGCCAGCATGATGGCCCAAGTGGTCACGACCGGGCGCGTAATAGCGATCGGACCCAGATGGAAAAGAACCGCGCTGGTAAGCGGCGACCCCTGCATCAGGCAGCCCTCCGCGCCGCGCGTAACGCGATCGTCCGCGCCAACAAAAACCCGATAAAGGCAGTGAGCAGAGAAGCGGCACCGACCTGTGCGGCAATACCAAAAAAGACGACTGCGGCACCGACGCGACCCAGCGTGAAGGCGAGAGGGCCAAACCAATTTCGTCCCTCGCTAACGAGCGCGGCGGTTCGCCTCAGTGCCGCAAAATAAAGGAAACCGAATAAAGATCCGGCAAACCCCAACATCAGCGTCAGGCCAGGGTTGGGGATCGAGCCTGCGAGGGTCATTCGCTGTACATCCTCTGCCAGGCAAATGCACAGCCGATGGCGAGACCAGCCACCAGTAGACCGAGCGTCCAGAAGATTCCGGTGTCGAAGTGTCGGTCAAGCCAGCGGCCCGCGAAGATGCCGATCAAGATCGGCAGGACGATGGTCCAGCCGAGCGCGCCGATCATTGCGAGGTTCTGACCGAGCGACCGCTCGCCCTCGCGCTGCCACCGCTCGCGTCGCTTTTGCCGCGTTCTGACGGCCTCTTCCAATCGTTCATGGTTCTCGCGCTGCTGCGTCATTGCTCGAGACCTTCTTGTAAAAGGTCGCCGCGCCCGCCCGGCACCGAAGGCGGACGCTCGGACTTGAGAAAGCGGTAGATCTGGCGGATGGCCGCGAGATAAAGACGTTGCGCATCGGTGCGCGCCGTAAGCTCTTCTTCGGTCCGGCGCTTGAACGTCGCGAGCACGTCGGTTTCGAGGCGGTGCAGATCGTCATCGGCGACCGCTTCCCGGGTGGCGATCGTGATCGCGTCGCCGCCACGCACTTCGAGCATGCCGCCGCGGACCGCGAGATGATGTTCGGTGCCGCGCTGGTCGCGCCAACTCACGACGGACAACGCAAGCGCCGTCAGGAAATCGGCATGGTCCGGCAGGATGCCGAAAGCGCCTGTGTCATCTTCGGCCCGTAGATGCGCGACGTCGTCGGCTTCGGCGATTATCGCAAGAGGCGTCGCTACGGTGAGCTTCATTTCGCGCCCTTCGTGGCCAGGGTTTCACGCTGCCGGGCTTCATCAAGACCGCCGACCATGTAAAGCGAACTCTCGGCCCAATGATCGGCTTCGCCGTCCAGAATCGCGCGACAGCCAGCCAGCGTGTCGTCGAGTTCGACGGCGCGCCCGGGTTTGCCGGTGAAAGCGACGGTGACCATAAAGGGCTGGGTCAGAAAACGCATCAAATGCCGGGCACGCTTGACCGCCTGCCGATCAGCCGCGCTCAGCTCTTCGATACCGAGAAGCGCGATAATCTCCTGAAGGTCGCGGTAGTGGGCGATCGTTTTGCGGACATCCTGCGCGGTCCGGTAATGCGTCTCGCCGACAAGCCGCGGATCAAGCAAGGTCGACGTCGACCCGAGGGGGTCGACCGCGGGATACATGCCCTCGCTCGCCATGTCGCGCGAGAGCACGATCGAGGAATCGAGATGACTGAAGATCTCAGCGACCGCGGGATCAGTAAAATCGTCCGCCGGAACGTAGACCGCTTGAATCGAGGTGATGGCCGCGCCGGCCACCGACGCGATGCGTTCCTCCAGTTCGGCGATCTCGCTTGCAAGTGTGGGTTGATAGCCGACGCGCGACGGCAGCCGGCCAAGCAAGCCCGACACCTCGCTGCCGGCCTGCACCAACCGATAAACGTTATCGATGAGCAGGAGTACGTTTTCATGTGCCGCATCACGGAAGTGCTCGGCGATGGCGAGCGCGGTCAATCCGGCGCGCCAGCGAGCGCCGGGCGGCTCATTCATCTGGCCGAAGACCAGTGCGGTGCGTGCCAGGACGCCCGACTGCTTGAGTTCGAGCAGAAGTTCATGGCCTTCGCGCGAACGTTCGCCGATACCGGCAAAGACCGAGATACCTGAATGCCGCTCGACGGTGGTGCGGATCAATTCCATGATCAGCACGGTCTTGCCGACGCCGGCGCCGCCAAACATGGCAGCTTTGCCACCTGTCACCAGAGGGGCTAGCAGATCGATGACTTTGATGCCGGTATGAAAAATTTCGAGATTAGCGCCGAGCCGGTCGATCGCGGGGGCCGGCGCGTGGATCGGACGATATTCGGTATCGGCAGGAAGGGGCGGTCCAAGATCGGCGGGCTCGCCGACCGCGTCGAGAAGACGCCCGAGTACGGCATCCCCGACGGGCACGCTGATGGATGCTCCGGTGGCACGCACCTTGCCACCGCGGCTCAGCCCGGCGGTGTTGCCCAAAGCCACTGCCCGAACGGTTGAGGGATCAAGGTGCTGTTGAACTTCGGCTATGAGCGGACGGCGCTCGTTGCGCTCGATTTCGATGCCCTCATCGACGGCGGGCAAGATTCCGGCTGGAAAACGCACATCGATGACCGAGCCGTGGACCGCTGTGACCCGACCTGAAGTTCGCGCGTCGGCGCTTTGTCTTGGCCCCGCCATCGTCGATCTGCTTTCTCCTTTTCGTGGTGGACACGAGGCTACGCGCCGATATCGGCTTAAAGAATTTTTCTATGCCCAAGGGTGTCATTCCAACAACTAAGGATAATACCTTAGGCAAACGGGCCTCAATGCCACGTTCTCAGGCGCGCCTGCAGCAGCTGGTCGCATGAATGCTACAAATCCTGGAAGCGCTTCTTTTCGGCAGCAACGCTTTCGAGCAACGGAGCGGGTGTGAAATCCGGTCCCATCGTCGCCTCGAACTCCTTCAACTTTGCCAGTACTTTGCCGGGGCCGACCAAATCGGCATAAAACATCGGACCGCCGCGATAGACCGGCCAGCCGTAACCGTTGATCCAGACAATATCGATATCGGAAGCGCGTTGAGCCTTGCCTTCTTCAATGATCTTGGCGCCTTCGTTGATCATCGGATAGATGCAGCGTTCCAGTATCTCCTCGTTTGAGATGCTGCGGCGGTTGATGCCCTTCTTGGCGGCGAAGTCGAGAATGATCTTTTCGACGACGGGCGAGGGCTTGGCATTACGCTGTTCGTCGTAGTCGTAGAAACCGGCGCCGGTTTTTTGTCCGCGCCGATCCATTTCGCAGAGGATTTCTCTGATAGTCGACGATTTGCTGGTCTCCTTCGACCAGCCGATGTCGAGGCCCGCGAGATCGCTCATGGCAAACGGTCCCATGGGAAGGCCGAAATCGTAGATCACGCGATCGACGTCCCAGGGCATGGCGCCCTCGAGGATGAGCTTCTGCGCTTCACGCTGGCGCTGCGCCAGCATGCGATTGCCGACAAAGCCGTGGCAGACGCCGACCAATACGCCAATTTTGCCGATCTTGCGGGCAAGCTGCATGACCGTCGCAATCACCGGCTTTGCAGTCTTGGCGCCGCGCACGACTTCGAGAAGCCGCATCACGTTTGCCGGTGAGAAGAAATGCATGCCGAGCACGTAGTCCGGCCGGCTGGTAGCGGAAGCGATCTCGTCGATATTGAGATAGGACGTGTTGGACGCGAGGATCGCTTCCGGTTTGGCGATTTTGTCGAGCTTGCCAAAGACATCTTTCTTGATGTCCATATTCTCGAACACCGCCTCGATGATGAGATCGCAGTCGGACAGCGCGTCAAGATTCAAACCGGGAGTAAGAAGTCCCATCCGGCTTTCGACGTCGGCCGCCGTGAGCCGGCCCTTCTTGGCGGTATTGTCGTAATTGCGGCGAATAGTACCTACGCCGCGATCGAGCGCAGCCTGCGCTGTTTCGACGATCGTCACGGGAATGCCGGCGTTGAGAAAATTCATCGATATGCCGCCGCCCATGGTGCCGGCACCGATGACGCCGACCTTTTTGATCGGCAGCGTTGGCGTATCGTCGGGCACGTCGGCGATCTTCCACACCTTGCGTTCGGCAAAGAACACGTGGCGTTGGGCCTGCGATTGCGCCGTGGGGATGAGGTCAAGAAACGCCTGACGCTCGAGCTTCATGCCCTCGTCGAACGGTAGCTCGATGGCGTTCTGCACGGCGCGCATGGCGACCTGCCAAGCCTCAAAGCCGCGATACTTCCGCGCATATTCGTGGCGGACCTTGTCGAAAATCTCCGGGTGGCCCCGCGCCGCTTCGATCTTGTCGTTGAGGTCGCGGATCTTGCGCAATGGCATATTCGTGTCGATGACTTTGCGCGCAAACGCAAGCGCGCCTTCGCGCAGCTTTCCCTCCTCGGCTAGCGTATCGACGACGCCCCAATCCAGCGCCTGCTTGGCGCCGAACGGCGCGCCGGACAGGATCGCTTCCAGCGCGGCCTCGACGCCACTTAAACGCGGCAAGCGCTGCGTGCCGCCGGCGCCGGGGATGAGCCCAAGTTTAATTTCGGGAAAGCCGAATTTCGCCGATGGCACCCCAACCCGGTAATGGCACATCAGCGCCATTTCAAAGCCGCCGCCAAGCGCTGTCCCGTGCATGGCGGCAATGACCGGCTTCCGACCGCCTTCAAGTGTGACTTGCAGTTCCGGCAGTGTCGCGCCCTTGGAGGGCTTGCCGAATTCGGAAATGTCCGCGCCGGCGATAAACGTGCGCCCGGCGCAAATCACGATGATGGCCTTGACGGCGGCGTCGGCGCCGGCCTGCTGGACTCCGTCGCGAAGACCGTTGCGAACCTCCGCAGAAAGCGCATTGACGGGCGGCGAGTTGATGGTGATGACGGCTATGTCGCCCTCTCGGGTCAGATCGGTGACGGCATTGATGGCGCTCATCGTCGTTTCCTCTTCAACTTGCCGGGTTGCTTCGTGGCAAATAAGCTGGTTCGCAAAATACATTATATGCAAGGGGAAGGAACGCCCGTGTCACTATTCGACCTCAGTGGAAAGGTGGCGGTCGTCACCGGCTCATCGCGCGGAATCGGCCGCGCCATTGTCGAACGGATGGCCGAGCAGGGGGCGAAGGTCGTCGTGTCCTCGCGCAAACTTGACGCCTGCCAGGAGGTGGCGGCCGCGATCAATGCTAAATACGGCAATGGGCGCGCACTTGCCATACCGGCGAATATTTCGTCGAAGGAAGATCTTCAGCGCCTCGTCGCCGAGACCACGCGCGAGGTTGGCGAAATCCACGTGCTGGTCTGTAATGCCGCCTCGAATCCCCACTTCGGGCCGATGCACACCATCTCGGACGAGCAACTGCGGAAAATTCTCGACAACAACATTGTGTCCAATCACTGGCTGATCACGATGGTGACGCCGCAGATGATTGCTCGCAAGGACGGCGCGATCATCATCGTCTCATCCATCGGCGGTCTGCGCGGCAGCCCGGTGATCGGTACCTATTGTATTTCCAAGGCGGCGGATTTGCAGCTCGCGCGCAACCTTGCAGTCGAACTTGGACCGCACAATGTGCGGATCAATTGCATCGCCCCCGGTCTCGTCCGCACCGACTTCGCGCGCGCGCTCTGGGAAAATCCGGAAATGCTGAAGCTGCGGAACGAACAGACGCCGCTCCGCCGTATCGGCGAGCCGGATGAGATCGCAGGAGCCGCGATCATGCTCGCCTCGCAAGCGGGAAGCTTTATCACCGGACAGACGATCGTCGTCGATGGCGGCGTGACAATCGCCTGAGCCGACGTTGGGCGCGCCGGCGCTGCCGCGTCACACCCGCGCGTTGGTATATTTGCGCATTTCCAGGCGCGCTATGGCGCGGCAATGGACTTCGTCCGGTCCGTCGGCAAGCCGGAGCGTGCGGATATGGGCATAAGATTTTGCCAGCCCTGCGTCGGACGTCACGCCCATGCCGCCATGTGCCTGGATCGCGTCGTCGATCACGCGCAGCGCGATGCGGGGCGCGGCGACCTTAATCATCGCGATTTCGAGCTGCGCCGTCTTGTTGCCGAGCTTGTCCATGATGTCGGCAGCCTTCAGGCACAACAAGCGGGTCATCTCGATATCAATACGGGCTTCGGCAATACGTTGTTCCCATACCGATTGCTCAGCGATCTTCTTGCCAAAAGCGGAGCGCGATAACAGCCGCTTGGTCATCTTTTCCAGCGCGACTTCGGCGGCCCCTATCGTTCGCATACAGTGGTGAATTCGACCCGGTCCAAGGCGTCCTTGAGCGATCTCGAATCCGCGGCCTTCGCCCAACAGGAGATTGCCGGCTGGTACGCGAACATTGTCGAGTAAGACTTCAGCATGACCGTGCGGTGCGTCGTCATAACCGAACACCGGCAGCATCCGCAGTACTTTGACGCCCGGTGTATCGAGCGGAACGAGAATCTGCGATTGCTGTTCGTGCCTGGGCCGGCCTGGATCGGTTTTCCCCATCACGATCGCGATCTTGCAGCGCGGATCGCCGACGCCCGATGACCACCATTTGCGGCCGTTGATGACATAGTCGCTACCGTTCCGGACAATCGAGGTCTCGATATTGGTAGCGTCGGACGATGCCACGGCGGGTTCGGTCATCAGAAACGCCGAGCGGATTTCGCCGTTGAGCAGCGGTTTGAGCCACCTGGTCTTTTGCTCCGGCGAACCGTAGCGGTGCAGCACTTCCATATTGCCGGTATCCGGCGCGGAGCAATTGAAGACTTCCGACGCCCACGACACCCGTCCCATCTGCTCGGCGCAGAGTGCGTAGTCGAGGTTGGTCAATCCGGCGCCGTGATAGTCGCCTTCATCGTGCGTTAAGGACGGCGGCAGGAACAGATTCCACAGGCCCTCGGCTTTGGCCCTGGCTTTCAGCTGTTCGAGGATCGGAATGACTTTCCAGCGTTCGCCCTCGTGGTCCTGACGGTCGTAGGTTTCGACCGCCGGATAGACATGAGCATCCATGAACGCGACGACCCTGTCGCGCCAGAGCTTTTGTCGTTCCGATACCGAAAAATCCATGACGTTCCTCTCCCTAAGGTTTCGCGACCATATCAGCGGGGCCGATGCGGCGCTATGCTTGAGCCATCAAGGCTGGCGCGCTACAGGAAGCGGGGAGGCGCGGAGATTCGGCAAATGAGCGGCTCTACCACCCGCACGAGCGACAACGAGAGTGAGATTGTCACCGCAGCGCTGCTCGTCATCGGCGACGAGATTCTGTCCGGCCGCACCAAGGACAAGAACATCGGGTACACCGCCGACTTTCTCACTGCGGTCGGCATCGATCTCAAAGAGGTCCGAGTCGTGCCCGACGAGGAACTCGAGATTGTCGCGGCGCTTAACGCCTTGCGCGCGCGTTATACTTACGTCTTCACCACCGGCGGCATCGGCCCGACCCATGATGACATCACCGCTGATGCGGTAGCCAAGGCATTCGGCGTCCCGATCCATCATCATCCCGGCGCCGTTGAAATCCTGCGCGCGCGTCTTGCCGCCACCGGCGGGACCATGAACGAGGCGCGTATGCGTATGACCCGCATGCCGGCAGGCGCAGAGCTGGTGCTCAACAAAATCTCGGGAGCTCCGGGATTCAGAATTGACAATGTGATTGTGATGGCGGGCATCCCGCAAGTCATGCAGGCCATGCTCGATGATGTGGCGCCACGGCTGAAGACCGGAGTCAAAATGCTGTCGGACAGCGTGCGCGCCGACTGCCGCGAAGGCGATATCGGGACCGAACTCGGCGCCGTTGCGAAATCAAATCCCGCTGTGATCATTGGCTCCTATCCGTTCATCGATGACGAGCGGCGCGCCAACGCTCACATCGTGATGCGCTCGCGCGACCCGGAAAAGCTCGCTGCCGCCAAGGTCGCGGTCGAGGCGATGCTTAGGCGTGTGCACGCGCAGCTTGCGGCCGGGTAGAGCGCGGACCGCCGACGCAGGCGCGTTCCTCAAATCGCTGTGATGGCCGGTGTCGCCGACCTCACGGCCTCGCGCCTTGCACCGAAAGCTCCTGATAGTTAGGCTCAGCTGCATGAGTTAGGGTGCGATGGAATCCTCCGATGAGCGAGACCGAAGCCCTATTCAGTGTTCTGCGGCAGTCGTCCGATCCTGATTGCGCTTCCGCCATCGAGCGGCTGGTGCGCGAGGGGCTCGATCGCGAACTCTGTCGCGTCAATGTGCTGGCATTCGCCGGCAAGAACGGCCTCGACGAAGAGCGGACTATCGCCGCCTTCTTGCACGCCGCGCGGCTCGGCATATTCGAACTTTCGTGGAATATTCTTTGTCCCGGCTGCGGTGGTGTGCTCGATGCGAGCGCCACGCTGAAATCGGTGAAGCGCGAGGAATATGATTGCGGGCTATGCGCGTCCGCCTATAAACCGACACTCGACGAAATGGTCGAGGTGACGTTTACGGTTAACCCTCGGGTCAGGCGGATCGCCGCACATGATCCCGATTCTCTGTCAGAGGTAGAATATTGCCGGCAGATTTTCTGGAGCTCCGGTGTCGACCTGCCGGACCATCTCGAAGAGCTGTTCGAAGAGTTTTCTATTGATTCGATTGAATTGCCGCCAGGCGAGAAGGCCGTGCTGTCGGTGCAACTGCCTGACAAGTTTGTCATCGCATTCGACCCGGTGACCCACGGAACACAATTCATCGATGTGAAGGGTGAGGCAACGCGCGAGCGCCAAACGCTTTCGATGATATTCAACGAAGTGAAGGCGCCGGTCGGGACAGTCGAGATGCGGCCTGGCCCGCTGCGGCTGACGCTGGAAAATCGCACCCACCGCCGTGTGCTTCCCGGACTGTGGATCGCGGATCACCCGTTGCATGATTTGCTTGGCCACCGCAGGCCCTATCTGACGGCCAAACGTCTACTCACGAATCAGACTTTCCGCGACATCTTCCGCACCGACACACTCGACGTCGATCAACGGCTCAAGATCACGAGCCTCACTTTCCTGTTTACCGATCTCAAGGGCTCGACTGCGCTCTATGAGCGGGTCGGCGATCTCGTGGCCTACGATCTTGTCCGCCAGCATTTCCACATCCTCAACGAGGTCGTGGCGGCCGAGGCGGGCGCGGTCGTCAAGACGATCGGTGACGCCGTGATGGCGACCTTCTCGACGCCTGACCGGGCATTGGCAGCGGCGTTGCGCATGCGGGAGGAAATGACGCGGATCAACGCCGAGAGGCAAAATGAGGACCTGCTACTGAAGATCGGTATCCATGAGGGGCCGTGTCTTGCCGTCACACTCAACGACAGCCAGGACTACTTCGGCCAGACCGTGAATATGGCCGCCCGCGTGCAGGGCCTTGCCTCATCGCGGGCGATCTTTGTTACCCAGCCGGTGATTGAGGACCCGAATTCGGCGAAAATCCTTGCGAACTCCGGCCTGCAGCCGATGATGCAACGCGCTGCGCTGCGCGGAATTGCCGACCAGACGACGGTGTACGAGATTCCCTGATTGCCAGTGGTCTGTCCGGTCTGATATCGGCTGAAGTCTTGTTCCACCGCCTCAAGGACCTTCGATGACCCAGGTCGAAGCAGAGCAGCCAGCCGGATCGGCCCAGCGCGACCCGGCAAAAATCTTTCCGGTCTCGTGGGACCAGTTTCATCGCGACTCGCGCGCGCTGGCTTGGCGACTGAGCGGTGCGGGCCCATTCGAGGCCATTGTCTGCATTACGCGCGGCGGGCTGGTGCCGGCGGCGATCGTCGCGCGCGAGCTTGGCATCAAGCTGATCGAAACGATTTGCGTATCGAGCTATTCAGGAACGAGCCAGGGCGATTTGACGGTGCTCAAGAATGTTGCGGCCCCGATCATTGCGCTCGGTGGCGGGCAGGGGGTCCGGGTTCTGCTGGTCGACGATCTGGTCGATACCGGCAAGACCGCAAAAGTGGTCCGAGAAATCGTGCCGCGCGCGCATCTCGCGACCGTCTATGCCAAGCCGATGGGGCGGCCGCTGGTCGACACCTTCATCACCGAAGTGTCGCAAGACACCTGGATCTACTTTC
>Ga0335078_10003742_pt1 | contig 22645 bp, 22 predicted proteins | sample Lox_Sample_32_FD_206711 | JGI IMG/M metagenome (GOLD analysis project Ga0335078, IMG submission 206711) | Soil microbial communities from Loxahatchee National Wildlife Refuge, Florida, United States - Lox_Sample_3.2 | ecosystem: Environmental > Terrestrial > Soil > Wetlands | place: USA... | reverse complement strand
ATGAGGTCTCCCAGTTGCACGCGCTCGCGCCAATCGGCGTGGCGTTCGATCCACGCATAGAACGCAGCCTGCGGCTCTTCGAGCAGCGTGAGGTTCTGGTAGCCGGCCTGTTGTGCGGCCTGGAGCGTCAACTCGCGCGCCACCGCGTCGAAGGAAGCCGGGACCGTGACCAGCACTTCCTGCTCGGCGAAGGGAGTCTCGGGCTTTTGAAAATCCCACGCCTCGCGCAGATGTTCCAGATAGCGGCGGCTGGCGACGACCGGCGAAATCTTGTCGACACCCTCAGGCGCGCGGAACGGAAGCAGCGGTGCGGTGCGGTCCACGCCGGAATGCGAGAGCCACGACTTGGCGGAGGAGACCAGACGGCCCGCGTTCTCAGCGCCGCGCTTCTGCGCCAGGCGTCCGGTGACGAACGAACGGCCGGCATCCCAGGGAAGTGCGGTGGTTCCAGCCGGGAAATCGGCGCTTCCGGGCAGATACAGAAACGAAGGCAGCAGTTCCACATCGCGCACTTCGCCGGGATTTTCGAGCTGCGGGATGGCGAAGGGTTGGACGTTCGCTGGTGCGAACCGGTCGGCATGGGGCTGAATCTCGGCATAGGCGAGCGCCGAGTTGGTGGTGCCGAGGTCGATGCCGATGACGTATTTGGAAGGCACCTGGGTTTACTCGATTTCGATTTCGGCGGGAGCGAGAATGGCGGCGTCCTGCCCAACGGTGAGCGAGGGTAGATCGATCTTCGCCGCGCGCCAGCCTTTGTGCCGCAGCGTGCCGCCGGAGGGCGGCGTGGCGGGAACGTTGCCGACGAATTTGACCACGTTCGGATCCTTCGAAGGGGCTTGTGTGAAGGTGCCTTCGACGCCGTCGATCACGGGCTGCAGCGTGACGTAGCGCGCCACCGCATCGCGGCACTGGTCGTGGAGCTCGCGGACGGCGGCGCCGACCTGGTCGTCCGCGTAGCCGGTCAAATCTTCCATGAGGAAATCGAGCAGGCGCGAATCGCGCTGCAGGATGGCGAGGATCTGCAAAGCGCCGTCGGAAGTTTTCACGGCGGGCGCGGGCGGCGCGGCCGCGGGCTTCGAGACTGATGGCCCAGGGGCGCGCTTGCTGAGACCCAATGCCGTCAGGACGCCGTTAGACAGTTGTCCGCCGAACAGGATGTTGAAGAACGATTGGAATGCGAGAACGATGCGGCTCAAAATATCTCCCCGGAACTATTGTAGTGGGCAAAGGATCGGTTGGGCGGCACGAGCCTGCTGCGACCGCAGACGCCGGGCAGAAGCCCGGCGGCAGGCAAGAATGCCTGACCCCACTTAACCCCGCGGGCGGATGAGCGTGGCATCCCGCAGCCGCGCCAGTTGGCGCTGCGCGATCTCGGCCCAGGTGCCGGTGTGGTCGAGCTTCAAGTAGCGCTTCCAATGGTGCACGGCCTTCATGGTGTCGCCGAGTCGCTCGCACAGCAGGGCCAGGTTGAAGTGCGCGTCCGCATAGTGCGGATTCAACACCAAGGAACGGCGGTAATGGTCGAGCGCTTCGGCCAGGCGCCCCTGCTCGTCATAGAGGTTTCCCAGGTTGAACTCGGCGAGCGGATACTGGGGGTCGGCGATGATCGCGTCCTTGTAATATTTCTCGGCTTGGTCGAAGCTGCGGTCGCGGTAGTATATGGTGCCCAGGTTCACCAGCGCACCGGCGGCGTGCGGGTTCAGTCCCACAACTCTTTTGTAAGCCTCGATCACCTCGTCGATGGGCGCTCCGGATTCTTCCAAATCGAGACCGCGCTGAAACCAGTGCTCGGATTCGCGCAGCGCATTGCCGGCGCGGGGCCGCTGTGGGAGCGTCTTAATGGCGCCCAGTTCGGAGGCTTCGAAATCGATGAGGATCTGGCCCGTCAGGGCTTCCATGCGGTGTCCGGCTACCTGCACCGCGATCTTCTTCCCGTTGGAGAGGATGCGCAGCTCGGAAAGAGGCTCCTTGACGCCCTCGAGCTTGCGGCGGAGGGAAGCCACGGCTTCGGCAATCTGGCGCGGCCGGAAGCCTTTGGCGCGGAGCTCGCCAATGGTGCGGATGGCGATCAAGTCGGAAAACGAATAAGATTCGGCAGCGGGTAGCAGAGTCTGCCGCTCCCAACCGCGCAGACTTCGCTCGCTGAGGCCGAACTGGCGGCGCACCTCGGCCCGCGTATACGCTTGCTGCTGGGTTTTAGGGTGCACGCGAAACTATTTTAACGTGAGCGGTTGTGGGCGGCGCTATACTTTACTGCGAAAAGTACTTGATATCGATTGATTAACTGTTGTAAGATGGACACGTGGCATCGATTCGACCGATTCGTCCGCCTGAGCCTCAGCCCGTGGAACTGCAAGCCACGGCCATGGATAACCTTTTGTACATTCGCCGCACCATGGAACGGGCTGGTTCCTTCACGGCGGTGCCGGGCGCCGGCGGCGTGCTGATGGGCGCGACGGCTCTGGCGGCGGCCTGGATTGCCGCGAGCCGAACGGATCCGCGGGGATGGCTGACGGTGTGGATCGCGGAGGCGGTGGTGGCGCTGCTGATCGGGATAGCCGCGGCTGCGCGGAAGGCAGCCAGCGCGAAGATGCCGCTGCTTTCGGCGCCGGGGCGCAAATTCATGGCGGCGTTTGTACCGTCGATGGCCGCGGGAGCGCTGCTCACCTATGTGATGTTTCATGCGGGAACGCTCTCGCTGTTGCCGGGCACGTGGCTGCTGCTGTATGGCGCGGGCGTGGTTTCGGGTGGCGCATCGTCGGTGCGCGTGGTTCCGCTGATGGGCGCGTGTTTCATGTGCCTGGGAGCGGCCGCGGTGCTGGCGCCGGCCAGTTGGGGAAATCCGCTGCTGGCGGCGGGGTTCGGCGGCTTGCACATTTTATTCGGTCTGGCCATTTCGGTGAAGTATGGCGGGTAAACTCAATTCCGCGCGCAAAGAGCGCAAGCTGCAACCGGGCCCGGTGGGCGAAGCCCTGGCGGGTGCTCCCAAACTCGACCGGCTCATTCACGAGCGGCTACGCCTGGGCATTTTGAGCGCGCTCTCGGTAAACGAATCGCTCACCTTCAACGAGCTGAAGAAACTGCTCGACACCACGGACGGCAACCTCAGCGTGCATGCCCGCAAGCTGGAAGAGGCAGGCTATATCGGCTGTACGAAATCTTTTGAAGGCCGTATGCCGCGCACGGACTACCGGCTGACGGCCGCCGGGAAGCGCGCGCTGGAACGGTACCTGGATCACATGGAAGCCCTCATTCGCGCCATGCGGGAGCGATAGGCGCTATTTTTATGGCATCTTACTTTCCATCGCAGAGTACTCTGCATGTTGCCATCATTATGGATGGCAATGGCCGTTGGGCGCTGGGACGTGGCTTGCCGCGCGTGGCTGGCCATCGCGCGGGAGCCGAGGCCGTGCGGCGCGTGGTGGAGGCGGCGCCCGAACTGGGAATCGGGGTCCTGACCCTGTTCGCATTCTCGGCGGACAACTGGCGGCGGCCCTCCGTCGAGGTTGCGGCCCTCATGAAGCTGTTTGCGCAGTTCCTGGATTCCGAGACCCAACGATGCATCGATAACGGCGTGCGGCTGGAAGTCATCGGGCGGCGCGACCGTCTCGAAGAGCCGCTATGCCGGGCCATCATGCGTGCGGAATCTCTGACCGCGGCCGGCACTCGTCTGCTGCTGCGGATTGCCGTGGATTACTCCGGGCGTGAAGCGATTTTGGCCGCCGCGCGGCAACTGGCGAACCTTTCGGGAGAAGCCCTGGGCGGTGCGCTGGGACCTCCCGTGGATCTGCTGATTCGCACGGGCGGCGAGCGGCGTTTGAGCGATTTTCTGCTGTGGGAAAGTGCGTATGCCGAGCTGGTTTTCTCGCGGCGCATGTGGCCGGATTTCGACGCCAGCGATCTGTCGGGCGCGGTGCGGGAATTTCGCGGGCGCGAGCGGCGGTTTGGTGGCGTGCCGGTGGTGGCAGCCGCGCGGGAGGCATGGCTCGATTGAGCGTTGCGGGGCTCGCGCGGGCCACGGCCGATCCGTCACAAGCGGTGCACAATTTCCTGTCGGCGGCGTGACACGCGCCGGCCGGGCCCGCTACCCTGAAAGCCATGGGACGATACGCAAGCACGGCGCGGTTTTACCAGCGATATCGCGAGCCGTATCCGCCGGAGTTTTTTCGAGCGGCGGCGGCCCGCATGGGGCTTAGCGGTACAGAGCGGCTCGTGGATGTAGCGTGTGGCCCGGCGCTGCTGGCGATCGGCTTTCGACCGTTCGTCGCCTCAGCGACCGGTGTCGATTTAGAAGCGCAGATGCTCGCGGCCGGGAGGGCCGGCGCGGCCGAGGCCGGGCTGACGATCGAGCTCCGGCACGGGCGCTTCGAAGAAATCGGCGAAAGCCTGGGAACCATGGACGTCGTGACCATTGGCCGGGCTTTGCACTGGCTTCCGCGGAAGACAACGCTGGCGGTTCTGGAGCGCCTGGTGGCCGCGAACGGAAAAATTGCGATCTGCGGATCCTTGACGTCGGACGATGCCATCAATCGATGGGCGGAAACCTTCCATAGAATCCGGCGGGCGTTTTCGTCCGATCCACACGAACGGCGCTATCGATTACGCGCCGAGGTGTGGTTTGCGGGATCGCGATTTGGCAAGGTGGGGCAGGTCGGGGTCAGGCTGCGACATCGGGTCACGTTGGCGGATTTGATCGGACGGGCGCTCACTCTTTCGACGACCTCGCCGGCGCAGCTCGGAAGAAGGCGGGCGGACTTTGAGCGGGCGCTGCGCGAAGGGTTGCGGCCGTACGCGCCCGACGGAGTGCTGATTGAGGAGATCCGGGCGGGGGCGGAGATTTTTCAGTAAATGCGGTGCCCTTCAGCACATTGCTGCAGTACTTAGCGTAAACATCTCGGCTATACGCTGACACCGGAACCGGCTTTTTGGCCGCTGCTTCTGTGCGGCATCGGCGCGGTGGTCGCTTGGCACCGGCGTCGGCGAGCCTGCTCGAGGACCGAACAATTTTTCCGGAATGGCAGACCGCAAAAAGCGATGGTCTGCCCTTCGAGGGTAATATCAGCTGTATAGCGGAACCTCCGCTCCATTGAAAACGCGTTGTGGGGTCGGCCCTTCCGGGCCGCGGCCGAGCTCCGCTCGGCGCGCCGGCTGGAAAGCCGGCGGCACGCCGGAAGGCCTGCCCCACGAACGCTTTCATCGGTATTGGTGGCCCGCACGGCCATGAGGACACTCCCTTACGTTCGCGGCTCGGTAACCACTCACTAGTGGCGGCCGAAGCGGCGGCCTCCGCCGAACGAGCGCGGCATGGAGCGCGGAGTCGGGCGGAAATGCGGCTCCGGGGTCGCCGACGGTTTGTGGCTGCCGAACATGTGGCCGCTGTGATCCCCTTCCGGCTCGTGCAGCGAGCGCGAGGCGTAGGGCGAATCACGAAACGAGCCACTCTTCGCAGCATACGGCGAATTGCGGAAGCCGCCGTTGTGCGCGTAGGTGCTACCGGAATAACGGTCCTGCGTGGCGGTGCCATTAGTGCCGTACTTGGGGGCGCTAGCTTCGGCATCATGGCCGTAGTAGGTCTGACCGCGGCTGCGCCAATCGCGGTAGTCTTCCCATTCGTCGCGTGGCAGCGGGCGGTAGCTGTGATTGAACAGCAGGTCGCGCATCAGCGCGTACTGCCCGTAGAAGACCCAGAAACTCTGGCCGTCGCGATGCTCCCAGTACCCGTATTGGTTCGAGCCTTGCGAGGGCGGCGCCATGTAGGCGAAGCCCGCCGGCTGCGGGACATGCTCGGCTTCGGAATCGTACTTGCCCGTGGGCTTGTGTTCGATGTCCATGCCGAGGTCGTTGTGCATGGCATCGTAAGTGGCCGGAGAGACGTCGACCCACTTTTCGTCGGAAGTCGTCTGGCCGAGGTGAGTCCGCACGGTGCGGATTTTCTGGTCGTAGGCGCGGGCCCGGCCGATGCCGCGGGTCTCCATGTCGACCAGGACTTTGTCCCAGGAATCGTAGAGCTGGCCGGTGAGCGATTGCAATTCCGCGGACTTCTGCGGAAGCGCGGCGGCGGAAGTGTCGAGCTCATCGGCCGCGGCGAGCAGAGCGCCGTAATCCAGCCCGGAAGTTTTCCCGCTCGCGGCCTCTTGACGGGCGGCGGCAGTGGACTGCCACAACATGTCGCCGCGGCTGGCCACTCCGGTAACGGCTGCCAGGCGCGCGGACAGATCGGCTTTCTTCTCGGGCCAGTCGGTCTCTGCTTTTTGGACAACGGCGGTCAGCGGCGCGAAATCGAAGCTGTGGATGGTCTGATAGCTCCGCTCCATTTGCTGGAGCTCGGCGGGCAGGTGCTGCTTGCGGTCGATCCAGTGAGCCGCTTCGGTCTGAATGGCAGTGGCTTGATTGAGCGCCGTGCTGCGAAGGCTGCGCTCGTGCGACAGCAGGGCTTCGGCCCGCTGGGCGTCACTGCGATGGCCTTTCTTTTCGAGCTGCGTGAGCTCATCGATATCGCCGTGAGCTGATAGGAGCTCACTGGAGGCTTGCTGGAAGCGGCCGGGCCACTGCTGAGCGGCGGGGATGCTCTGGAACAGACCGGGGTCGGCCTGCTGTTCGCGCGCGACGGCATCTTGGGCGGCGTGAATCTGGTTAGGCGCGGCGGCGAGGGCGGTGCGTTCCGAGTCGATCTGAGCCCGCACGCTCGAGGGCAAATGGTCGAACGCGGTAACCCCGACGACGATAATCAGCGTCGTCAGGACGGCGGCGGAGAGTCGCAAGAATGACTTACTCATGAGTTGCCTCGATATACGGTGACATCGCTGGCGGGAACGGCGGTGTACAGGGTGACCGCAAAAGGCTCGCCTTCGGACTTGCGAACTTCGAGGGCGCGCTTTCCGTCCTGTTCCTGAAATTCCCAATCGTAAAACCCGGTGGGCTGCGCGGAATCGCCGCTCCAGGCTTTCACTTCGCGGCTGCGGCGGTACAGCCACACCTTGCCGTCGAATTCAAACGAATCGGCGGTGTTTTGACGCTCGTCCATTTGGGCGAGGTCGTCTTCGGAAAGACCCAGATCTTCGAGCGTCAGCTTGCGCGGGTCGTTCGCAAGATTCACGTCCAGGTCGTCGCCGATGTCGAGGCGGAGAGTGACGCGGCGCTCGTGGTACAGGCCGCGCAGCCAGACGGTGTTGTGCGAGCCTGCGTCGAATCGCGCGAAGCGGTCGACCGTGAAATCGAGGTCGGTCATATTGTCGCCGGCTCCGGAAATGGACAGGACGTCGCCCTTACGGGCGTCGGTCACCTTGAGATTCGCCAGGTCGGGGCGGGCAGCAGGGGCGGGTTGCGATTTCTTAAAAAGTTGCATAAGCACAATAATCAGCAGCGCGATCAGAACCGCGAGGATGAGCAGTGTCGGCATGGGACTGGGCAGGCCATAAGCCTGCCCCACCAATTACGCCTTGGCTTTGTCGCCGGAGGATTGCGCGACGGTGATGGAGGTGGCCGGAGCGGCGAGTTCCTTGGGCAGCGAGGCCGACGGCGGATTGCCCTGGCGGCGCTCGCGCTTCAACGCTTCCAGCTCGGCATCGACGCTGTGGCCGCCTAACTGGGCGAATTGCGCTTCCAGGTCGTCATCCTTGCCGGTGGAGGCGAGCTGATCGAACGCCTTAGCCGTGGCTTCTTCGCGCGCTACGGTCTCTTCGAATCGATTCAGAGCGGCGAACGCGTTATCGGCGTTGCCTACGCCGGACATAGCTTCGGAAACTTTGCGCTGGGCGGCCGCGGCGTTCTTGCGCGCGACGAGCGTGGTAGCCGTGCGATCGCCTTCATCGATCTTGCGCTTTAGCTCGGCGACCTGCTGCTTGAGTTTCTCGCTGGTCTGCTGGGCGCTCTCGACGGCCTGCTGCATGGACGCGACCTGCTTGTCGCACTCGGCCTTCTTGGCGAGGGCCTTGCGGGCGAGGTCTTCGTTATTGGCATCGAGCGCCAGACCCGCGCGATCCTTCCATTCCTGCGACTGGCGCACATACTTCTGGTATTCGGCATCCAGGCGGTTGTAGTTGCTCATGGCGACCGCCGACGCGCGCACGACCTTGTTGAGTTCTTCCTTCATGTCGGCCACGGTTTGCTTCACGGTGGCTTCGAAGGTGGCGTCTTCGATAACGTCGACGCCCTGATTGGCCTGGCCCCGCGCGACGCGGCCCAGGCGGCTGAAAAAATCGGTGAGGAATGCCATATGCTCGTTTCTCCTTTACGACCGCAGGGTGCTCAACAGGCGGCGCGCGCTCAGCACGTCGACCAGCAGGAAATGCACACAGGAGAGGATGTCGTCCTCATCTTCCGGGCCCATGTCCTGCAGCTTGCAGAAGTTGTTCAGGGTGACGGCCACCTTGCCGCTACCTGCATCATATAGCTGAAAGTGCGAAGTGGAGATGCCGTTATCGGCGGCGAGCATCTGTTGCATGATGGCCGGGGTGACGGCGGCCCCGGGAACGACCGTGCAGACGAGCGACAGGAACAGGATGTCGCCCTGCAGCACGGCCTGCAGCGCGACGCCGCTTCCGACGTCCTGGATGCGCAATGTGTCAGGCGCCGGCTCGGAGACTTCGTAGCCGTTCTCCGCGAGGAGCGCGTGGATTTCACCTAAACGTGGGGTGGTTGTGGGAGCCATAACGTTTGTCCGATTCCTTTGACGATACGCAATGTGAGGGGCGCGAGTTCCATTGTGGACCCCTTTTCCTATTGCACATTGCAATTATACTATTACGAATTGCAATGGAAGTCAACAGGGTTGTGGAGGGGGCCGGCTGGCTAGGCGGCTGGAGCGCGGAAGTAGTTGGATCTATAATCACTTGCATGACGCAGATCCGATATGACCGAGTCGACAATCTGGACAACTCACTTTCGTACGCATCCGCGCCGAAATCCATCAAGTGCATTTATTATGCTTTTGGCAATGCGGTGTCGCTGACGGCGGACGAGGTTTACAACACCAATAAGAAGCTGATCACCGCCGACTGCAACTGGGACGATACCGGGATGGTGGTGAAGCTGGCGCATCGGTATGGGTTTCGAATTCATCCGGCGATTCTCACGATTGCGGTGTTGCCGGAGCGTTTCAAAGACCCCACCGAGGAACTGATCATCATCTATCGAAAAAGCGGCGCCTACATCCCGGACACTTTCAAAGGAATTCAGTTGACCGCTGCCGACATCCGGCGATTGCTCACCGACAAAGCTTACGAGGATATCGGCTTCCACGCTATCTACGGAACTGTTACCGGAGGCAAACCGGCGATCACGTTCAAAGACCAGGATGGGAATCACAATCCGCTATTGAGCGCGGAGTGCATCGTATTCGTGCGGACGAAGAAGAAGTAGGGGAGCGCGACAGGGCGGCGTCCGCTCGCGCACGCTCGCGGTTCTGTGACGGGCGCCAGGCAAGGGGAGACGAGAGCATCCGTTCTTGAACCCGCGTGCTAGGATGGATGTTTGTCAGGTCTCGGGCTCCGTGCAACGGACGGCCGCAAACCCCGCCAGGTCCGGAAGGAAGCAACGGTAGTGGTGCGGTTCGTGTGCCGCGGATTACCCGGGGCCTGGCATAAACCCGCCGCATGTACCAGGTCATCGCCCGCAAATACCGGCCGCAAACGTTTTCCGACGTGGTCAACCAGGAGCATGTCAAGACCACGCTGGAAAACGCCATCGCGCAAAAGCGCATCGCCCACGGCTACATTTTCTCGGGCCAGCGCGGCACCGGGAAGACTACCGTCGCCCGTATCCTGGCGCGCTGCCTGAACTGCGTCGAAGGGCCGACCACCACCCCCTGCGGCGTGTGCGCGAGCTGCCGCGAGATCACCGCGGGCGGCACCGTGGACGTGATCGAAATCGACGCGGCGTCGAATCGCGGCATCAACGAAATGCGCGAGCTTCGCGAAAACGTGCGCTACCAGCCGGCGCGCGACCGCTACAAGGTTTTCATCATCGACGAAGCCCACCAGATCACCAATGAAGCCTTCAACGCGCTGCTGAAGACCATCGAGGAGCCGCCGCCGTGGGTGGTGTTCGTGCTGTGCACCACGGAAGCGCACAAGATCCCGGCCACCATCGCCTCGCGCTGCCAGCACTTCAGCTTTCGCTCGGTGGATTTCGAAGATCTCATCGCGCGCATGGCGTGGATTTGCGAGCAGGAGGGTATCGAAGCCGACGCCGAGGCCCTGGCCGTGCTGGCGCAGGCCGGCGAAGGCAGCGTACGCGATTCGCTTTCCGCGCTCGATCAAGCCATCGCCTGCTGCGGCTCCAAGCTGAACGCCGCCGACGTGCGTGCGCTGCTGGGCGCGTTTTCGCTGGAGTGGCTGGAGCGCGTGACCGAAGGGCTCCAGCAGAGTGACTCGCGGCGCATGCTCGAAGTGGTGGACGAACTCGAGCGCAACGGGCGCAACTTGCAGCACTTCAGCCGCGAGCTTTCGCGCTACTTCCGTAACCTTTTGGTCGCGCGCATCGCCGGCGCGGACACCACGCGGCTCATCGCGGCCTCGGCCGCCGAGCGGCAGCGGCTGGAAAGCACCGCGTCTGGATTTTCCGAAGAGGACCTGACACGCTATCTGAAGCTCAGCCTCGATCTGTTTCAGGACTTGCAGACGTCGCTGCAACCGCGGTTTCACCTGGAACTCGGGTTGGTGCGGCTGGTACAAGCCGGACGCATGCTGCCGATTGAGCAGGCGCTGGCGGAACTCGGCAGCGGCGGCAGCGATGTGCGGCCCGCTCCGAAGCCCGCGCCAACGGCACCGGCGACCAGATCGCCGGCGGTATCTACGCCGCTCGCGCCGACAGCTGTAAGTCAGGGTGACGAGCGCGCGCGGCTGCACGCGCACCTCTCGCAAAAGGAGCTCACGCATCTGGCCGATGCCGTGGAACATTCGCGCATCACCCTGGCCGGATCGGAGCTGCGCATAGTCGCGCCCAAAACTTATAAGCTGTACCTCGACGACAAACAATTCGCCGAAGAGGTGCGCGAGGTTTTCGGCCGCCCTCTGCGCGTGCAAGTCAGCATCGGCGAAACCGGCCCGCAGGCCGCGCCGCCCTCACCGGCTGCCCCCAGCAACGAAGATGACGCCACGCGGCGCGCTTTGGCCAACTCCGAGGTGCAGCGCTTCCGCGAAGTATTCGGCGGCGAGATCCGCAAAGTTCGCAACCTGAAGGAGTAGCGACGTGAAGTTACCGGGCAACATGCAGAATATGATGCGCCAGGCGCAACAGATGCAGGAAAAGCTGCACCAGGAGATCGCCCTGATCAAAGTGGAGGCCACGGCCGGCGGCGGCATGGTGACGGTCCAGATGGACGGCCAAAAGAACATGCTGGCGGTCAAGATAGACCCCGAAGTGGCCGGCGACGTTGAGATGCTGCAGGATATGATCGTGGCCGCCTCCAACGAAGCCACCAAGAAGGTCGACGACGAAATCAAAGGCAAGATGGGCGGGATGCTTGGCGGCATGGGCCTGCCCCCCGGCATGTTCTAAGCGATGCCGGATTTCGCGGAACCTCTCGCGCGGCTCATCACCGAGTTCAAGCGGCTACCGGGCATCGGCCAAAAATCTGCCCAGCGCATCGCCTTCCACCTGCTGCGCGCTCCCCGAGAAGAGTCCGAACACCTCGCGGCCGCCATCCTCGACGTGAAAGACAAGCTGGGGCTCTGCGCCCTGTGCAACAACATCAGCGAAAGCGAGCTGTGCCTCTACTGCCGCGACCCGCACCGCGATCCCAAGGTGGTTTGCGTGGTGGAAGAGCCGCACAACATCGTGGGCATCGAAACCACGCGCCAGTATGAAGGCCGCTACCACGTGCTGCACGGCGCTCTCTCGCCGCTGCGCGGTATCGGGCCCGAGGCGCTGAAGATCAAGAGCCTCGTGGAGCGCATCGGGCAGGGCGAGATTCAGGAAGTAATTGTCGCCACCAATCCGACGGTGGAAGGCGAAGCGACCGCCGTCTATCTCGCGCGCCTTCTAAAACCGCTGGGCGTCAAAGTGACGCGGATCGGCATGGGCATCCCGGTCGGCAGCGACCTGGAGTTCGCCGATGAAGTCACGATCTCGAAAGCCATGGAAGGGCGGCGGGAGATGTGAGCGTCCATCGGACATCGCGGTTTCCCAGCTTCCGAGCAGATAAGCGATGGAATACATTGGGAACAGATGGCCGACGCTGAAATCCAATACGTCTCCGATGAAAACGGCGAGCCGACCGCGGTTATCGTTCCCATTACGCTGTGGCGTGAAATCGAATCGGAGCGGGAAACAGCTTACCTTCTAAAATCCGAGGCCATGAAGCGGCGGCTTCTTGAGGCGAAGGAACGCCGGGAAGGGCTCCCCATCGAGGTCGCCGTTGAGAAGCGTGGAATTTCGAAGACCTGCCATGGTGGATAGAACGGGATCGGGAACAGGCTCTTCGCATCATACGCTTGATTAAAGACGTCCAACGGGATCCGGTTGCAGGAATTGGTAGGCCCGAACCGCTAAAACACGAATTGAAGGGTTGCTGGTCGAGGCGAATCGATCGCGAACATCGCCTCGTCTACCAGGTGCTTCCGGACAACATACGCTCGCTTGCCTCTACCACTACTGATCGTTCACGTGGCGGAGCACCGGGAGAACCCTTGAGGCATCGATCTTTTCTCGCAATCCGATTGGCGTCAAACCGCCAACCTGCAGATCGACGAGCCGGTTCGCCTCACGCTCCCGCGCCAGTTCCACCTTCAGATAGTTCTCCGTGAGCGCCGCTCGCGCCTCGTGCAACGTCACGGCCGATAGAGTCTTCCCCACCATCCGCCCGCGGAACGCGCGGTTCTTCGCGGCCGCCAGCTCGCGCAGCAGGCGGTTGCGCTCCTTGCGCACCGGCACCGGAACCGGATCCGGGTCCTCCGCGGCCGGCGTGCCGGGACGCTCCGAATAGGTAAAGACGTGCAGATAGGTAAAGGGCAAGTCTTGGATGAAGCGGCGGCTCTCTTCGAAATCGGCATCGGTTTCCCCGGGGAAGCCCACCATCACGTCCGCCCCAATCGCCGCATCGGGCATCAGCGCGCGCGCCTTGCCGATGCGGTCGGCGTAGTGGCGCGGGCGATACTTGCGATGCATGCGGCGCAGCGTCCGATCGCAGCCGCTCTGCAAGGGCGCGTGCACGTGCGTGGCGATCCGCGGCGAGTCCGCCATCAGGCCCAGCAGGTCGTCCGATAAATCCATCGGTTCAATGGAACTCAAGCGCAGGCGCTGCACTTCCGTTTCGCGGAGCAGCAGCCGAATCAGGCCGGCCAGTCGCAGCGTACTGCCCGGTTCACGTCCCCATCGGCCCAGGTTGATCCCACTGAGGACAATCTCGCGATAACGCCGCGCCAAGCCGCGTACCTGCTCGACCACCTGCTCGACGGCCGCGCTCCGGCTGCGGCCGCGCACGAAAGGAATGATGCAAAACGAACAACGGTTGCTGCAGCCATCCTGGATCTTCAGGTTGGGCCGGGTGCGGTCCCCGGCGGCATCTTCCACGGGCGCGGAAAGAAAATCGTGCTGCGCGAAAATATCGCCCACATGGATGTTGCCGTGGTAGGGCGCCGCAGTGACCAAGTCGGCGATTTGCGTCTTGTGCGAGTTCCCCACCACCCACTCGACGCCCGGCATGGCCGCGAGCTCCTCGGGCGCGCGCTGTGCGTAGCAGCCAGTCACCAGGATTCGCGCCGCCGGGTTTTCGCGATGCACACGGCGGATGGCTTGCCGCACGTCGTCATCGGCCGATGCGGTCACGGTACAGGTGTTCAGAACCACTAAATCGGCACTCGCGCGCTCGCGCGCGGCCAGCAGTCCCTTCGCGCCGAGCAGCGATTCCAAGGCGGCGCCATCCGCTTGGGTGGCGCGGCACCCGAAGTTCTGAACGAAGAATTTCTCCACCGTTCTTTGATTATAGAATTGCAGGGTATGCCTTCCGCCTGTCGGGCCGAACAAGTCGGCAGCTTGCTGCGCCCTCCCGAGCTTCTTGCCGCGCGTGCGAAATTCGCGGAGGGCCGGATCGCCCCCGACGAGCTCCGGCAGCAGGAGGACCACGCCATTGCGCACGCGCTTGCCAAGCAGCGCGAGATCGGCATCGATATCGCATCCGATGGCGAGATGCGCCGCGCCTCTTGGCTCACCGACATGGCCGACGCCGTCGAGGGATTCGTGCGTGAGAAAGTCATGCTCGAGTGGAAAGGACCGGGCGGCGGCCAGGAGGCCAGCACCGCCAACGCCGCCGGCGCCAGGCTGCATAAGACGCGCAAACTCACGTCCCATGAACTGCCTTTCCTCAAGCACAACGCCGGCGCGCCCTTCAAGATCACGCTTCCCGCGCCATCGAATTTCATGCTGGCCAGCTACAAGCCGGGAGTCACCGATCGTTTCTACCAGTCGCCCGCCGATCTGCTGCAGGATATCGTCGAGATCGTTCGCGACGAAGTTCGCTGGCTCGTTGCGGAGGGTGTGACGTACATTCAATTCGACGCGCCATATTATTCGCACTACCTCGATCCGCAGCAGCGCGACCACATGCGCCGCGCCGGACGCGACCCCGATCGCGAACTCGTGGATGGAATCGCCGGCGACAACCAGGCGTTCGCCGATGTGCCCCGAGACCGCGTGACGCGCGCCCTACACGTGTGCCGCGGCAACAGCCGGAGCCGCTGGTATACCGAAGGCAGCTATGACATGATCGCCGAGAAGCTGTTCCAGATGCTCGACGTCGACCGGTTCCTGCTGGAGTACGACACGGCGCGTTCCGGCGGCTTCGAGCCACTCCGCCTGATGCCGCGCGGCAAAACGGTTGTTTTGGGCTTGGTTACTACCAAGGAAGCCGCGCTCGAATCGCCCGATGCCTTGCGGCGCCGCATCGACGAAGCCGCGCGCCACCTGCCGCTCGAGAATCTGGCGCTCAGCCCGCAATGTGGATTCGCCTCGGTCGCGGCGGGCAATCTGTTATCGATGGACGACCAATGGCGCAAGCTGGAGCTAGTGGTGGAGGCGGCGCGCAAGGTCTGGTCCTAGCCTAATTCACCCAAAAGTCGCGCGGATACAGCCGATACAGCACGGCCTCCGGACCTTCCGCCTTCTTCAGATACTGCTCGTACGCGTCCAACTGTTTCTCCGGGCCGATCACGAAAAACACGCCGCCGGCAACATCCTTCGAGGGAATCCCCATTCCCGGCAGGATGCGCTCGTACACCTTGGGCATTCGTCGGAACAGTTCCGCCGCCAAATCGGGGCGCGCGCGCAGGTCGAGGATGGCGCGATGGAAGCGGGTAACCACCGCCGGCGTGAGGCCATCCGCCAGATCGGCGGCCATGGCTTCGCCGCGCTCCTCGTAAGACGAGGCCGAGCGCGTGCCGTCGAACGCACCGGCAATCGCGTAGTCCACCAGCGAGGCGTCCGGCTGCGCTTTCTTCAGCTCGCCGATCACGAACTGGAGGGTTTGCGGCAGCAGCGGCGTGCGCTCCGCGTAGTAGTTCACCCGGCCATCCAGCGGTCGCACGCGGATCCCGTTGCTGTACGCGAGACCCGCGGACCAAGTCTTCATAAACATCCCATGCGCGCCGTGGCCCGCATAGAGATTGGCGGCCAGTAGATCGAGCAGCGCCTCCGGGCGGCTGTCCTGAAAGCTCGCGGCCGGGGCCGAGTTGAGAAACACGCCGCCTTGCGAGTTCGCGTTCAGTAAGCCTTCGAAAACAGGGTGAGCCGCCTGCGGATTGCGACCGAGCAGCCGTTCCTCTACGCGCCTGCCAAGCCGATAAGCAGCCTTCTCCACCTGAGCGCTGCGGAGTGATCGGTCCAGTTCCCCCAAACCCGCCGCCAGCTTCTCTTGATTGGCGGGCGACGATATCAGAAACGTTCGTGCGCCGCCGGTAACCAGCAACGACTGGCGAAGCTGATCGAGCGCGGCGAGAGTGTTCGCCGGTCCCTGCTCCAAGTCGCGCCGCATTTGGCCGCACAGATCGCGCCAATCGGCTCCCAGACTGGAATCGGGAATTTCGGAAAGCACCGCGTCCAGATCGCGCGCTGCGGTCATGGCGACCGTCTTCGAAGCCGCCGAGAGCCGCTCTAACCCCGTATATGTGCCCTCTTCGATGGATGAGAGCAGCGCCTTGCGCCCGGCTCGCGAACCCGTCGCCTTTCCTAACTCATCCAGGAACCGGTAAATGTCGTCGGAGCCGCCGCCCATCAACATCCACCGCAGCCGGAACACGTTGTGGTCGCGCGTCATAAAGGACGATGTGGCTAGCAGCAGCGGATTATCCTGACGCCGCCAGGCGCGCGCCGGGTCGTCCACCCATGATTCTTCGCTTCGTTGCGTGGTATTGCGGATGGCGCCGAGGGTCTGCTCTACCAGGTCACGCATCCTCGGCAAGTTTTCCCGGCGCCAGTCGGGATGGAGCAGAACCAGCTTCATCCACTCCAAGGCCCGCTCGGATTCCGCAAGATTGTTTCCCGCGCCATGCACCACCAACTCGTAGCGATCCGTCAGCGGGTTGATGTCGAATTGCGCATCCAGGCGGAGAATCTCATTGCGCAGACGCCCCGTCATTTCCTGATACGAGACGGGCTTTCCGTTCTCGATGACACCTACGCGCGTGAAGAGTTGGGGCAGCATGGAAAGATAAACCAGTTGGTCTTCGGGGACGCCATCGAGGCGCAGGGCGATACCGGCCGTGGCCCCGCTCATGCTGTCGAACTGCGACGCGACCAAGGGCACACCACCCGGCAGCGTGCGCGTGGAGAATTGGAGCGGATCGTCAAGCGTCAACGGTGGATGCTCCAGGAACGCGGGCGTCTTCACTTCCGCCGCGGCGGCGTCGATCACTTTGGTCGCGGCGTCGTAGTCCGCCTGGTAGCGGCGCAGCGCCTCCTGCTCGGTTCTGACGCCGTACTGTTCTTCGAGCCGCGCGGTTTCCGCGGCGGCGCGCGCGGTGCGCTCCTGATCCTCCTGTGTGACCAGCGCGGGGTCGGGTTTGGCTGCTTCGATCCAGGGGATGACGCCCGTGAGCTTCCACCGGGCGAGGTAATCGCGCCACAGGTTGCGATCGCCGGCTACCAGTGTTTCGATTTGGTCCAGCTCGTCTTTCTCCGTAAGCGACTTTCGGAAACCCGGCTCGCGGTTCAGGCGGTAGAGATGCGTCACCCAGTCGGAGCTGGCGTTGCGGAAACCGAAACCTGGAGGCGAATTGACGAACTTCGCCAATTCGCGCCGGCGCTCGAGGATTCGCCCTTTTAGGCGCGCGTGGAACGCCGCCAGCTCGGGCGAGCCGTCTGGGTAGGCCGCGATGCGCGCGAACTCGGCCAGCACGTGGCCGCGCAACGCCTTCAGATCCGCGTCGTTCATGTGCGCCACCGGCACATCGCGAAACGTCACGTACACCGGGTTGCCCTGGTCGGTATCGGCGAAAGCGCTCACTCCCTGGAGGCCGAAGTCGGCCACGCGTGTGCCGCTGTTCACCAGCAGGCGGTAGAGGTTCGTATCGGAATCGCCGCCGATATTATCCAGGAACAGGCTCAGCAGCTCGAAGTCCCGATGGTTGAGCTTGCGCTCCGCCGGCCAGAGCAGCACAACGGAGCCGGGCTGTTGGTCGTCGCGCGAGGGATAGCGGACATACTCGATGCGGCCCGCGGGGGCAGGTTGCGGGGCGGGGAGTTGATCGGCTGTGGTGATGGGAAGCACCGGGTGCCGCGGCTCCACGCGATCGAGCGCTTGATCGATCTTGGCCAGCGCGGTATCGAGCGGGACCTCTTTGGGCAGCGCGGCGATCATGCCCATGTTGCCGCCAAAGTAATGCGACGCATGAAAGCGCCGCACGTCGGCAGGCTTGATCAGCCGCAGAGCAGCTGGCAAGCCGCCCGAGGAGAACGAGAGCGGATGCTCCGGGCCGTAGGCGGCCACCGAGGCAGCCTGGAAGAGACGCCAGTCGGGCTGATCCATCGAAGTGGTCATCTCGTTGTAGACGGTGCCTTTTTCCTCGAGGCGCAATGCGCCGCCGGGGCCGGTGCTGACACCGAAATTACGCACCTCGCGGCGGATCTCCTCGTCGGTGTAATTGGGATGGATCAGCGCTTCGAAGGTGCGCTCGAACTCCTCGAAAAAGACCTCCGGCCCCGCCGACGTATAGAAGTGATAGCAGGTCATCCACTGCATGGTGTATGCGCTGGAATTCACCAGTGACATCATCTCCTCGCTGCCCAGCGCGCGGCCGCGCGTGCCTTTTCCGAGCAGCAGGTGCTCCTGGGTGTGCGGCTCGCCCATGTTGGAAGTGGGATAGGTGGTGACCCAGATGAACGCCTGCGGCACCGACTGAATGCCGAGCAGATCGAGCGTGAAGCCGCTACGGACCTGGCGAAAACGCGCGCCCATGGGCTGTCCGGAGTCGTCGAGGTACACCGCTACCGTGCGAAAGCCGTTGATGACCTGGCCTTCGAAAAGCGTGGCGTAGGTGTGTTCGGTTTGCTGCGCCCAAGCGGCGCAAAGAAGAAGGATGGAAAGAAAGAAGGCTCGTTTCACAACTTATTTCAATCATACGCCAGTGGTGGTGGTGGAACGGTGCTCCCAGGAGCGCGCGGGGCGGAAGCCCGGCGCCAGGGCCGAAGCCCTGGCCCCACGCAGCGCGCTCAGACGGCCGCGGCGGCGGCCATCGGCAGCCAGGCATCCAGCCCTTCGGGATGCCAGTCGATCCCGTCACCAAATAGGGTGCGGTAGCGGCGGCCGACCGGGTGGTTCGCAAGCGGAGGCTTCGCAGGATCGTACTCAATCACCGTGACGCTGGGCGGAGGCAGGTGAGCCATGCCGCGCTTCAAGAGATAAATCACCTCCACGTCATCTTCCGGCAAGCTATAGCCGATGAAGATCACGCGGCCGGATTCGCGCAGCACGCGCTCCGCTTCATACCATACCTGCGCCAAATGTGGATTGCGATAATCCTTCAGATGCGTGGGCGCGACGAGTAGCGGCCGCAGCTTACTCGCACATGTGGGGCAGGCGCCGCCATCGGAGCGATACGATTGATCGAGAGACGGGCCCACGAGCCTGTTCAGGATTTTTAGATATTTCCTCGAATCCGAAGCGCCGATTTCCAGACGGCCGCAGGTTTTGCAATACAGCCAATTGAGCGAACCGTGCAGCTTTAAGAGCGTTCCAAAGCGCTGGGCCTCATTCCGGTAGAAGTCGGTGGAGATGGCGCAATGATAGGCGGGCAGCGCGCCATCGGGCAACCGCGATTCACTGACGAACATCATGGCCGTGTCGATGATCAGATCGTAATTGGTGCTCACCACGCACGGCTGCGTGGGCGGTGGAAACACTTTCTGGAGAAGCTGCCAATGATTGTTGGTGGGCGCCTGAAGCAGGCGGTTTTCCAGAACATCAAAGATGCCGAATTCGATGGCTTCCCGAATTCCCAGAATGCTATTGGAATCCCAAAGCGGGTGGAACGGCTGACGGCGCTCGAGCGCAGTGTCGAGCAAGCTCATGAGCATCGGCAGGCCGGGATAGGATTCCTGCGGCGTGCCGGGAGAAACGTGAAACTGGTCCTGCAGAAACTGGTTGAGCTGGGGCAGGCGGTTCGCGGGATCAAACGTTGCGCCGCCCACAATTAACGGCAGAATCTCGTTGGTCATGGGGCCGCCGCAGGCTTTGGTGGCGCCTGCTCCCAAAAAGACCACGGTTCCGGGCATTGGACCCCCTCTCGCGTGGTGTCGTGGCGCAGGCCATGCCCTGCGAAAGAATCCTCAAGCTTCGGTAGGAAGCTCGCGCCGCGTCCGCTCGAAGGCCACGACTAGCCGAATCTGATCATAACTGATCTCGGCCGGCAGCGCCTCGCGCAGCGGCTTCAGCCATTGCGAGCCGAGCCGCTCGATCGCTTCCGACACGCGCCGGTGGGCCTCGTCGCCAACCCATTCCATGCGATACGCGACGCGGCCTTTCTCCACCAGGTCGGCAACCATGTTCACTACGGTGGAAAGCTGGCGTCCCCGGATCTGCGCGATCTCTTCAAAGGTCTTGCCTTCGGCGAGGAGCCGGATGGTTTCTTCCGCGGGGGAAACCTGCTTCACTTCGCGCACCGCGGCCCGCGCGCCCTGGTCGAATCGCGCGAACGCCGCGAAGATTTCCGCGCCGTATAACTCCGCCTTGCGCTCACCGATTCCGAAGACGCCGAGCAGCTCGCGGAGGTTCGTAGGACGCTTGCGGCACAGGTCTTCGAGTGCCGCGTCACTGAGCACCACGTACGCCGGCACAGCCGCACGTTCGGCGGCGCCGCGGCGCCACTCCCGGAGGAAATCAAACAATTCGCGGACGGGCTTTGCGTTAGCGGCAGCGGGGGCATCCGGCGCCTCCGCGAGTATCTCGACCACGGGCTTCTCCCGCAGACGCTTTTTCCTGCGGACCGCCAGTTCCTCCGGAGGCGGAGCTTTCATCCAATCGGGGATGTTGCCGCACACGTCGCACATGTCGCACCGCTGCCACTTGGGCGTCTGCCCAAAATGATGGCAGATCTGCAAATGACGGCAGCGCGCGTTCTCGGCGAAGTTCCGGATCGCATGATATCGCTGCCAGGCCCGTTCTTTCTCATCGCGATCGATCAGCTTCTCGATGAAGTACGCGAGCAGACCTGCGTCCTTCGGCTGCCAGAGCAGCACGCAATCGGATGGCAGACCGTCGCGCCCGGCGCGGCCCGCTTCCTGGTAATACTGCTCCACCGATTTCGGCAGCGACGTGTGGATCACGGCGCGCACCGCCGCTTTGTTGATTCCCAGGCCGAAGGCGATGGTCCCCACCAGCACGCGCACCTCGTCGTTCATCCAACGCTCCTGGTTGCGCCGCCGCTCGCCGGTTTCCATTTGTCCGTGATACGGGATGGCCGCGATGCGCCTCGCGGCCAGGAAATCGACGGTCTCTTCCACCAGCGCGATGGTGGGCGCGTACACGATCACGCTCTCGCCGCTATACGCGCGCAGCGCCGCCACCAGCAGCCGCGAGTGCTCCTGCTTCTCGCACTGCCGCACCACGTAGCGCAAATTGGCGCGATGGAAACTGGCGATGTATTTATCGGGCTCGCGAAGCTGGAGCTGATCGAGGATGTCGTGCCGCACGCGGCGCGTGGCGCTGGCGGTGAACGCGGCGATGGGTTTCCCCGGAAAGTGGCGCCGCAGCGCCGCCAGTTGCCGGTATTCGGGCCGGAACTCGTGGCCCCACTCGGAAATGCAATGCGCTTCGTCGATGGCGAAACAGGCCACCGGCACCTCCTCCAGCCATGCGATGGTATCCTGCCGCGCCAACCGTTCCGGCGAAAGATACAGCAGGCGGAAGGCCCCTTGCGCCGCCGCGCGCATCACCTTTCGCTGCTCCTCGGACGGCATCGTGCTGTTGAGCGCCGCCGCCGGGATGCCCATGTCCGCGAGCTGCGCCACCTGGTCCTGCATCAGCGCGATGAGCGGCGATACCACCACTACGGTCTGCCCCAGCACCAGCGCCGGCAACTGGTAACAGAGCGATTTGCCGCCGCCCGTCGGCATCACCACCGCCACGTCTTTGCCGGCCATCAGGCTATGGATGATGCGTTCCTGCAGGGGACGGAACGAGTCGTAGCCCCAATATTTCTTCAGGGCTTGGTGAAGATCGGGCACGGTAGGAAACTACGAGTGTATCAACCACCGCCTCCCCGCTGGCATACTGGTTCGGCAGGAGGTGCGGCGTGTCCATCCACGTCTTCGTGCGCTTTGAGCCCCGGCCGGGAAAAGAGAACCAGTTTCGCGAAGAACTGCTGCGCGTCAACGAACCCTCGCGCGCCGAACCGGGTTGCCTGGGTATCTACGTCTTCGAGTCGCTGCGGGAGCCGTTTCTGTTCGAGATCCATTCCGAGTGGGTGGATGAGGCCGCCTTTGAGCATCACGCCCAATTGCCGCACACGGTTCGCTTTCTGCAAAGAGCGGAGGCGCTGTTGACGCATGAGGTAAAGGGCTTGCGGACGCGCCACATCGGCGGCGGCGCGGGGGCAGGGGCGGGCCGCTAAGTGGATATCCGGCGCACCGTCAGCGCCGGCGCTGCTTCGAGCATCTCGCGGACCGATTTGTGTGTGAGTGGGTGGCGCAGGTCGGGCGCCAGTTCGACGAGCGGCGCCAGCACAAACCGCCGTTCCGCCAGGCGGGGATGCGGAACCTCCAACCGCGCTGTGCGGATGACCGTCTTGCCATATAGCAAGATATCGATATCGATGGTTCGCGGGCCGTTCTGGATGGTGCGCACGCGGCCCAGCGAGCGCTCGATCTTCAATGTGTGCGCGAGCAGTTGCATCGGAAAGAGATCGGTCTCGGCCTCCGCTACCATGTTGAGGAACCAGCGCTGCGCCTCGAAACCCACCGGCTCGGTTTCGTAGATCGAGGAGACGCGCGTGACGCGAACCCCCGCCGCAGCCAACCGCTCCATCGCCGCAGCCAGATTCCCCTCGCGATCGCCGATGTTGGAACCCAGCCCGAGATACACGGTCTTCATAGAGGCGTGGGGCAGGCCCGGAAGGGCCGGCCCCACGGACTCCCGGCAGAGCTTAGGATTCGGTCGCTAGAATAGCGCCGGCTGATCATTCCGCCTCGCCTGCGGCGCCACCTGAAAATACTCGAA
>Ga0335078_10003740_pt1 | contig 22646 bp, 31 predicted proteins | sample Lox_Sample_32_FD_206711 | JGI IMG/M metagenome (GOLD analysis project Ga0335078, IMG submission 206711) | Soil microbial communities from Loxahatchee National Wildlife Refuge, Florida, United States - Lox_Sample_3.2 | ecosystem: Environmental > Terrestrial > Soil > Wetlands | place: USA... | reverse complement strand
TGGCCGCGTCGGGAATTTGGTTGTGGTTGTCCGATTCGGTGCGTGACTTTCGTGCCAGGATGTGCTGCGTGGCGGTTTCGGGGGTTGATGAGGCGGCGCTGGCGGCGAAGTTCGCGGTGGTGCGCCCGTTCCTGGACGAGCGCGGGTGGCGTGTGTACCTGGGGACCGAGGCGACTGCGCTGGGCTACGGGGGGATCGCGGCGGTGGCGCGGGCGTCGGGTGCGTCGGAGACCGCGGTGGCGGCCGGGGCGGCGGAGGCCGCGGGCCCGGGGGCGCTGGCGGTCCTGGAGCCGGGCCGGTCCCGCCGGCCGGGCGCGGGCCGGCCGGCGGCCGGGGGCGCGCCCGGGTTAAGGAAGGCGCTGGGCGGGCTGCTGGAGGAGGGCAGGCGCGGTGACCCCGTGCCGGGGGTCACCTGGAGCGTCCTGTCGCTGCGGGACATCGCGGGGCGGATGACCCTGCTGGGGTTCGGCTGCTCGAGGGACACGGTCGCGCGGCTGGTGCGCGAGGCCGGCTGCAGCCTGCAGGGGATGTCGCGGGTGCTGGGGGGAAGGCAGCGCGAGGACCGGGACGCGCAGTTCCGGCACGTCAACGCGAAGATCGCGGAGTTCACGGCGGCCGGGGACCCGGTGGTCAGCGCGGACGGCAAGGAAAAGGAGCAGCCCGGCCCGTTTCACCGGGCAGGGCGGTCGTGGCGGCCGCAGGGGGACCGGGTGCGGGTCCGCGACCACGGCTTCCCGGACCTGGAGCCGGGGAAGGTCACCCCCTGCGGGGTTTACGGCATCGCTGCGAACCGGGGGTTCGTGCCGGTCGGGGCCAGCCATGACACCGCCGCGCACGCGGTCAGCGCGCTGCGCCGCCGGCGGCTGGCCTCAGGGCGCGCTCCGCTGCCCGGGCGCGCGGCGGCTGCTGGTGACCTGCGACGCGGGCGGCTCCAGCGCCTGCGCGAGCCGGGGCTGGAAGGACTCCCCGAGTGCGCCTGGCGGCGGAGACGGGCCCGGAGATCACGGTCTGCCACTTAACGCCGGGAACGTCGAAGTGGAACAAGATCGAGCACCGCCTGTCCTGCCACATCACCCGCACATGGAAGGCGCGGCCCTTGATGACCGCCGGGGACGCCGCCGCCGGGATCGCCGCCGCCGTCACCGCCCAGGGCCTGAAGCGCACCGCCGTCCTCGACGACGGCCATTACCCCGACGGGGTCAAGGTCAGCGACGCCAGGATGAAGCACCCCGAGGAACGCGCCCTGGACCGCGACGGGTTCCACGGCGAGTGGAACCACACGATCCTGCCCGCCCCCCGGGCCGCCCCGGAACCAGAACCTGAACCTGCCAGGGCCGGCCGCGTCCCGCAGGGCACCCCGAACCACCCCGCGCTCGCCGGCATGGCCCCCGCAGACGTGAAAACGCTGGCCGCAGCCCTGGAAGCCCAGTTCGAGGCCCGCCTCCAGCTGCAGTACCGCACCCGGCACGGGCACCGCGCCCGCGCCGCCGGCAGCGCCCCGCACGGCAACCGCCGGCCCGACGTCACCGGCCACCTCCCGGCGCTCCGCCGCCGCGACTACCTGAACCTCCCCGCCCAGGCCGCCGGCTCCCTGCCCGGCATCGATCACGCGACCGCCAGCCACGCCACCGCCCTGGCACGCGAACTCCTCACCGCAGCCCGCATCACGCTCCCGGACGCCCCGCCGCCCGGGGAACCCCCCCGCACCCCCGGCGAGCTCCTCCCCTACGCCGCCGCCGCCGGAATCCCCCCTGACCCTCCCGGAAAACGGACACCCGATGCCAGGCCACTTCAGAACGCACCGATACCCAGCCACACGCAACACGCCCAGGACGGCCAAGTAAAAAACCGACGCGGCCAATCTGGGCCTTAAGTACCCCCAATGATTCCCGCTATGGCGGTATGCCCGGAATGTTGGGCGGTGGGTGGGGGCGGGGGCGGGGGCGGGGGCGGCCCGGGAGGCGGGAGTGGCGGGTGGGTGGCAGGGCACGCCTCCGTTCTGGATGATTGCTAAGAGCCCGGCTGCATGATGATCTCGAAGTCGGCGTGGCGGAAGGGGACCTTGCCGACGTGCCACTGCGCGGCCCGTGCCTCGTCTGTGACCTCCTCGAAGTCGACGACCAGGGATTTCTTGACCGCGAATACCGTGTCGGACTCGATGTACTCGCTGCCCGCCACGAAGATGTGCGTGGTCAGCGGGCGGTGGCCGGGGGCGGCGACGATGAAGTGGATGTGCGCCGGGCGGAACGCGTGCCTGCCGGTCGCGATGAGCAGCTCGCCGACCGGGCCGTCGGTGGGGATCGGGTAGTAGCTCGGCACGATCGTGCGGAACCAGAACTCGCCCTTGTCGTCGGCGGTGAACAGGCCGCGGCCGTTGGTGCGCGGCTGCACGTCTGGCTGCTGCACGTCATAGAAGCCCTGGTCGTTGGCCTGCCACACGTCGAGGGTGGCGCCGGGCAGCGGGGCGCCGTCGACCGAGACGACCCGGCCGGTGACCACGCACGGCGTGCCGGTGCCGACTAGGTCAACGTTGTCGCCAAGCGCGCGGACGGGCGACTCCACCACGTGGAACGGGCCGAGCACCGTCGATTCGGTCGCGACGCCGAACTTGCGGTTGGAGATCGTCTCGACCAGCATTGACAGGCCAAGGACATCGGACAGCAGGATGAACTCCTGCCGCTCGTCGTCGCACTTCTGGCCGACGCGGGTGAGGAAGTCGATCGCCTTCTCCCACTCGGGGATGGTCAGCTCGACATCGCGGGCGAACGCGTGCAGGTGCTGCACGAGCGAGACGAGGACCTCGCGCAGCCTCGGGTTCGTGTCCGGGCCGAAGGACTCGGTGACCGCGTCAGCCGCGGTTTCCTCGGTGAAATCGGTAGCCATGGCGATGAGGTTATGTCCGCGCTCCTGCGCGGGTCTACCACCGTGGCCGGGTGAGATTTATCCGGAACGGGAGCGGTCTGCGCGGTTCAGCGAAGTCGGTTCCCGTGCGGACGGGCGGATGCCGAACAGCGGGATCTTCCGCAGCGGCGGCAGCGCTTCGCCTGGGCAGCCGTCCATCCCGCCCGACTCGGTCAGCGGTATCAGCGCGGACAGCCTGATGAGGCGGCGGGCCGCGTTGAACATCAGCAGCGCCATCGGCAGTTCGACGAGTACCGCGGAGGCGACGCTGCCCCAGACATCGGAGCTCCCCAGGTCGAGCAGCACGTCGAACCACGCGTCGCAGCACAGCAGGGTGGCGGTGATGACCAGGAGGGCGATGACGATCTGGCGGCCGCGCCAGAACGCCCAGCCGGTCAGCGCGAACGCGGCTAGCAGGACGAGGTCGAAGCCCACCCAGGCGCCCTTCCAGTGCTCGGCGTGGAAGGACCGGTGCAGGGTAAGAAGCAGCACGATGATCCAGCCGGCAAGCACGGTGCACGCCGCGATCGAGACGAGGGCACCGAAGCGGCGGCCGCGCGCCAGGTATATCCCGAGGAGGGGCTGCGGATAGTCGATGGCGGCCAGGGAGCGCGCCAGCTTCCGCCGCTCTCCTGGGCTCATCTGCCGCAGGTCTGCCTCGTTGATCACGTTTGGGGTTATTCCCACCCGGCGCGGCGAACTCACCCGCGTCGTAGTCTCGATGCTGTGAATGGTGAACTCGTTTACGCGCACGCGGGCTTCGGGTCTTCCGCCGTGGATTACGCCCGTGGCTGGGAGTTGCAGCGAGCCGTCCACGCGCGGCGAGTCAGCGGCGAGGTCCCCGATAGCTGCCTGCTACTTGAGCATACGTCCGTCTATACCGCGGGAAAACGCACGGCGGTCTCCGACCGGCCGGTCGGCGATCCGGGAGCGCCGGTCATCGACGTGGACCGGGGCGGCAAGATCACCTGGCACGGGCCCGGGCAGCTGACCGGCTACCCGATCGTCAAGCTGCGCGACCCGCTGGACGTGGTCGCCTACGTCCGGGCGCTCGAGGAGGCGATGATCCGGGTCTGCGCCGAGTTCGGGCTTGCGGCTGTCCGGATTGACGGGCGCTCAGGGACGTGGATCCCGGCGTCGCGCGGGCTGCCCGACAGGAAGGTGGGCGCGATCGGCGCCCGGGTCGCGCGCGGCGTCACCATGCACGGCCTGGCGCTTAACTGCGACTGCGACCTGTCCTGGTTCGACCGGATCGTGCCGTGCGGTATCAGGGACGCCGGCGTGACGTCGCTCACCGTGGAGACCGGCATCCCCGTCTCGGTGTCCGACGTGACGCCGCTGCTCGAGCGGCACCTGGCGGCGGCACTCGGCTACCGGACCTGGCGGCGCATCCACACGGTGACGCCATTGCTCGCATCCGCGGCGTAACCGGCGCTGGCGCGCTTGTTGCTGTTATCCGACCCCGACGGGATGACGGCTTGACGGCCGGAAACATAGTGGACGTTTGGGTACATCCGGGTGTATCCAAACGTCCACTATGTTCGGCTCCCGTCGCCAGCGGGGACATTTCTTGCTGTTATCAGGACGGGTGGCGGCGAGGCGGGGCAGGGGCAGGGGCAGGGGCAGGGGCAGGGGCAGGGGCAGAGGGGCAGGGGCAGGGCGGGGGCGGGGGCGAATGGGGCGAGCGCGGGATGTGCCACGGGTAGCGGGAACGTAGGCTGGGAGGGTGGCAATCTCGGAGCTGGCACCTGACGGACGGCGGATGCTGCGGCTTGAGGCGCGCAACGCGCAGACGCCGATCGAGCGGAAGCCGCCGTGGATCAAGACACGGGTGCGCACCGGGCCCGAGTACGCCGCGCTGCAGCACCTGGTCAAGTCCGAGGGACTGCACACGGTCTGCCAGGAGGCCGGCTGCCCGAACATCTTCGAGTGCTGGGAAGACCGCGAGGCGACCTTCCTGATCGGCGGGGACCAGTGCACAAGGCGGTGCGATTTCTGCCAGATCGACACCGGCAAGCCGCTGCCGCTCGACCGTGACGAGCCGCGGCGGGTCGCCGAGTCGGTCGCCGCGATGGGGCTGCGCTACGCGACGGTCACCGGGGTCGCGCGCGACGACCTGGAAGACGGCGGGTCCTGGCTGTACGCGCGGACGGCGATCGAGATCCACGCGGCCGTGCCCGGCTGCGGCGTCGAGCTGCTCGTGCCCGACTTCAACGCGGAGGCGGCGCGACTGGCCGAGGTGTTCGCCGCGCGGCCCGAGGTGTTCGCGCACAACCTGGAGACGGTGCCGCGGATCTTCCGGCGGATCCGGCCAGGCTTCCGCTACGAGCGGTCGCTCGGCGTGCTCCGCCAGGCGCACCACGCCGGGATGGTCACCAAGTCCAACCTGATACTCGGCATGGGCGAGACCCCCGGCGAGATCGCGCCGGCCATGGCGGACCTGCGGTCGGCGGGCGTCGACCTGCTGACGATCACCCAGTACCTGCGGCCGTCGGCCAGGCACCACCCGGTGGACCGCTGGGTGCACCCCGACGAGTTCGTTTCCTTGCGCGATGAAGCCCTGGCGATGGGGTTCGCCGGCGTGATGTCGGGTCCGCTGGTGCGGTCCTCCTACCGGGCGGGCAAGCTGTACGCGCAGGCGATCGAGCAGCGGGCGGGCGCGGCGCTGGCAAATCCATCGCACGGGGTGCCTCAACCGTGACCGGCTCCTTTGTTACGCAGGGCGCTACCACTCGTCGGCGATGCAATCAAGGGCTTTTATAGGTCCCGTCATCCCTGTGCCGACCAGCGCTGCGACCGGTATCACTATGGCCAAGATCACGGGAGGCAGCGTGCTGGTCGGCAGCCGGGGGAACAGCAGCGCGCCGGGGCGGCCGGATCGCCGCTGCTTCACGGGGGCGCTGCCAGTCAAGTGACTGATGCGATCCCGGGTGCCGCCGCCAGAGAATTCTGGCATGTCACTCATCGAGCGAATGAGAGAAGACGGCTGGCCGGGCAGCCGGCTGAGCGGCAATGACCTGTGGGCGCTGGTGATCTCCCGCGCGTTGTGCGCGCGCGGCGGCATCGACCCGGACCAGTGGTACCCGGTCAGCGTCCCGGCGCCGGCGGCCAGGCGCGAGGCGGCGCAGGCGCTGGCGTTGTGCGCCGGCTGCCTGGTCCGGACGCACTGCCTGGAGCTTTCGCTGCGCTACTGGACCGTCGGCAAGCACGGCATCTGGGGCGGCACCGTCCCCGCCGAGCGCGAGGCACTGCGCCGCGAGCTGGCGGGGCGCCAGGAGACGGGCGAGGCCGCCGCCCTCGGTGACCGCGCGGCCTCGTGAGCGGCAGGCGCACCCGGTATACCTATGGGATGAGTGCGTCGCGCAGCGAGAAGGGCGGAACCACCCATGACCGACTGGACCGAGACTCAGGTCACCACCAAGGTAAGCCCGCTGCCGGTCGCCGCCACCGTCGCACGACTGACGGGAATCTTGTCCGCGAAGGGCATGAAGGTCTTCGCGGTGATCGACCAGAGCGAGGAGGCGCGCGGTGCCGGGCTGGAGCTGCGCGACACCACGCTGGTGATCTTCGGCAACCCGGCGGCTGGCACGCCGGTCATGGACGCCGCGCCGCTTTCCGCCCTCGACCTGCCGCTCAAGGTGCTGATCTGGGCCGACGGCAACCGGACGAACGTCACCTACTACTCCGCCGCCGCGCTCGCCGCGCGGTACGGGCTGAGCGGCGAACTGGCGGCGAAGCTGGCGGGCATCGACCCGCTGACCGACGCGCTCGTCGCTGAATAGCCCGCCAGGACACGGGCGGGAAATCGTGGCCGGCCCCGGCGGCGGCGGTTAGGCTGGCCGACTGTGAGCGAGCAGCTACCCGATGGCATCAGGGAGATCGCGGCAAGCCAGGTCGAGCGGCTGGCCGACCTGGTGGCCGGGCTCAGCGACGCCGACCTGGTGGCACCGACGCTGTGCGCCGGCTGGCTGGCGGCGCACCTGCTCGTGCACCTGCGGCTCGGCCTTGCCGAGCAGGCCACAAGCTTCGCCGAGCCCGCCAGGCCGCAGGACGCGGTGGACCGGGACTACGTGAGCTACTGGCGGGACTGGCCGCCCGCCGCCGAGCCGGTCACCTTCGGGCAGGCACGGTTCTACTGGGCGACGGGCAGTGCCTACGCGACCGCGGGCAGCCTGCGGCGGCACTTCGCCGACACCGCACGGCAGGCGGCGGGGATGAGCAGGCAGGCGCCGGCCGGGACGTTCCGGTTCCAGGGGCACGTCATGGCCGCCGAGGACATCCTGGCGATGTGGACCGTCGAGTGGGTGATCCACCAGCTTGACCTGACCGCGCACCTGCCGGGCGACCGGCTCGCACCGCGGCGGGACGCGCTCACCCTCGCGCTGCGCACCCTCGACGACCTCACCGGCGCCCCGGTCCGCCCGGCGGCATGGACGCCGGAGCGGTACCTGCTCAAGGGCGCCGGGCGGCTGCCGCTCGACGACGCCGAGCGCGAGTTCCTCGGCGAGCGCGCGGGCGCGTTCCCCGCGCTCGGCTAGAACCTGCCGCCCCGCCGCCGCGACCGGCCCGCGCTGGACCGGGCCGGCGCCGGCCGTCAGGGCCGCAGCCCGAGACCGACCACGGCCGCGGCCACCGAGCGCAGGCTGACGGAGTGACCGCGGGCATGACGGCGGAGCACAAGGAACGCCTCATCCACCGAGATGCGCCGCTCAGCGGCCAGCACGCCCTTCGCCTGCTCGATCAGGATGCGGCTGTCGAGTGCCTCGCGCAGCTGCTGGTTGACACGGTGCTGCCGCTCAAGCTCCCTGGCTTGCACAAGGAAAGCGGTGGCCAGGTCGGCCAGGGCCCCGGTTACCAGCAGGTCCGCGGCGGACCAGTCCCGCGGCGACGCGTCGCACAGTTCGACCGCGCCGACACGCTCCCCGTTATGGGTCATCGGGACCGCGGCGATGGCGCCGATGCCCGCGTCCAGGGCAGCCCGCTGATACACCCGCCATGGGACTGGGGCCTCGGTCAGGCTGGAGACCGTGACGACCTCGCCGGCCAGGGATGCCGCCACGGACGGTCCGGCCTGGCCTTCCTCTTGCACCTGCCCAAGGACGGCGGCACGCCCATCGCTCGCGGCGACGAAGTTGCACCGGCCCGACTCAAGCAGCGACACTCCGGCGCCGGCGACGCCGGCGATCGCCACTGCCCGCTCGGCAAGGTCGTCCAGGACCTCGCCGAGCCCGTAACCCCGCGTCCGTGTCCGCGCGGACACGGACACAGCGAGGGTAACCCGCTCCTGGTCGGTCATCTGAGCCTTCTCGGTACCGGCTGCATGCCTCACTGCCTCAGCGCAAGCGTATCTCGCCGCGCAGCACACGGGCCGCGATCTCCCCGGCAGGGCGGCCGGCCGAGAAGGTCCTTGCCCGGAGCAGCGCGGCCAGCGGTCGAAGCGGGACGCCGCCGCTGACCACGCGGCACGCCGCCGCGCCTCGGCCGACCGTCGCCGGAGCCCGGCGATCTGCGCGCGGATGTCAACGGCGCCTGGCATGTCGTAAACCCAACGCCAGCGGCCGGTTCGAATCTCCCTGGCCGCTGATCCGCGTGCTGAAGCCCGCGCAACGGGCTACCTGGGTTACCGGGACACGCTGGAGAGCAACGCCGAGGAGTTCTGGATGTCCTGAGCATCGTGAACGACTGCCGCACATCCAGCCGACGGACTGACGAGCGGGGTGACAGCCTTGCCCGGCTCACCCGCGCGGCGCCGTGCCTGGTCATGGCCGGGGCCGGGGGTGAACGCTTCCGTTCTGTGTCCTGGGTTTTGACTTTTGCCGTTCCCTCGGTTACAGCCAGGCGGGCGGGAAACCGTATGCTCACTGGTGATGGGACGCGCAGTGCGTTAAGAGGAAAGGCTGAGCCGTGGTTGACCAATACAGCGCCGAGGAGCTCGAGAAGGCCGGGCGGCTGAAGCAGATCCGGATGGTCGCGAAGCTGGTCAACCAGCAGAACAAGCGGGCGCTGCCGATCGTGTTCGGCTCGGCCGCCGGGATCATCGTCGTCTTCGCGCTCGTCGGGCTGCTGACCGGGCTGCTCGCGTTGTTGATACCGCTCGGCGTGCTGCTCGGCGTGATGGCCGGGATGATCCTGTTCGGGCGGTTCGCGCAGCAGGCGCAGTACTCGGCGATCGACGGGCAGCTCGGCGCGGCGGCCGCGGTGCTGCAGTCGATGCGCGGCGACTGGACGGTGACCCCGGCGGTCGCAGGCAACAGGACCATGGACGTGGTGCACCGCGCGGTCGGCAGGCCGGGGGTGATCCTGGTCGGCGAGGGCGTGCCCGCCCGGGTGGCCGGGCTGATCGCGGCGGAGCGGAAGAAGACCGAGCGGGTCGCGCACGGCGTGCCGATCCACGAGTTCCAGGTCGGCAACGGCGCGGGGCAGCTGCCGGTCAGCAAGCTGCAGCGCAAGCTCACCACGCTGCCGCGGACGCTCAAGCCCGCGGCGGTGTCCGACCTCAACTACCGGCTCAAGGCGCTGCAGCCGTCGATGCAGATGCCCAAGGGGCCGCTGCCTAAGGGCGCCCGCATGCCGAAGATGCCCAAGGGCCAGCGCTAACGAGGGCGTTACATCCTGACCACGATCGTGTCCGCGGCACGGTCGTGCAGGCCGCGCAGGTCACGGTCGGACAGGCAGGCCGGGATCACGCACACGAGCAGCGCGGTGCGCAGCGCGGCCCACTTGAAGCCGGCTGCGCTGCCGTCGGTGCGGACGGTGCGGATGCCGAGCAGCCGCTTGCCGACGGTGAGGCCGCTGACCGAGGTGAGCAGGTAGACCTCGACGATGAAGAGCAGCAGGGCCAGCAGGTTGGCGTCCTGGTAGCGGGCGTCGGTGACGGTGAAGACGTTGTGCCCGACGATGCTCGACGCGATCAGGTAGCAGAGCACCCAGTCGACGAGCAGCGCGATCAGCCGCCTGCCCATCGGCGCCACCGACATGGGTCCGTCCGTGGGCAACCCGAACTGCTTGCCTGGGTAGGCCGGCGTATCATCGGCCACAGCGGCACCGGGTGCGACCTTCGTGGTCGTGCTCCTGGCACGCGGGTTCCGGGAATCGTGAGACACACCTCTACGGTATCCGCCTCTCAGGCGCGCCTGCGCGCCGCATCCTCGGCGGCGCCGGGATCGTGGCTGACCGGACGGCTGCTGCCGCGGCCGCAGCCGGAACACGCGTAACACCGGCGAAACATCGGGGATACCGCTCGGAAATTGCGGAGGGCTACCTTCCAAAGCGAGGCCGCGCGGTAAAAAAATGGAGATATACATAGCTACGCGCGCTGTACTTGGAGGGTTGATGTCGTTCAGCAGTGCTGAAGAGGTCCTCGCGTTCATCGCCGAGGAGCAGGTCGAGTTCGTCGACGTCAGGTTCTGTGACCTGCCGGGGACGGTACAGCACTTCACTGTCCCTGTTGAGACGTTCGACGCGGACGTCTTCACCGAGGGCCGGATGTTCGACGGGTCGTCGATCCGCGGCTTCCAGGCGATCCACGAGTCCGACATGCTGCTGATACCGGACCCGACGACCGCGGTGCTCGACCCGTTCCGTCAGCACAAGACGCTCAACCTGACGTTCTCTGTGTTCGACCCGCTGACCGGCGCGGCCTACTCCCGCGACCCGCGCAACGTGGCCGCCAAGGCGGAGGCGTACCTCAAGGGCACGGGCATCGCGGACACCTCGTACTTCGGCCCGGAGGCGGAGTTCTACATCTTCGACTCGGTGCGGTTCGCCACCGGCGCGAACGAGGGCTACTACCACCTCGACTCGATCGAGGGCGCGTGGAACACCGGCCGCGACGAGGTCGGCGGCAACCTCGGCGCCAAGCCGCCTTACAAGGGCGGCTACTTCCCTGTCCCGCCGATGGACCACTACACCGACCTGCGCTCGGAGATGGTCAAGCAGCTCATCGCGTGCGGCATCGAGACCGAGATGCAGCACCACGAGGTGGGCACGGCCGGCCAGGCGGAGATCGACATCCGCTTCGACACGCTGCTCGCCCAGGCCGACAAGCTGCTGCTGTACAAGTACGTGATCAAGTCCGTCGCCCGCGCGGCCGGCAAGACCGTGACGTTCATGCCGAAGCCGATCTTCGGCGACAACGGCTCTGGCATGCACTGCCACCAGTCGCTGTGGAAGGACGGCGCGCCGCTCTTCTACGACGAGATGGGCTACGGCGGCCTGTCAGATATCGGCCGCTGGTACGTCGGCGGCCTGCTCAAGCACGCGCCGTCGCTGCTCGCGTTCACCAACCCGACGGTGAACTCCTACCACCGCCTGGTGCCCGGCTTCGAGGCGCCGGTCAACCTGGTGTACTCGGCACGCAACCGTTCGGCGTGCTGCCGCATCCCGATCACCGGAACCAACCCGAAGGCGAAGCGGATCGAGTTCCGCGTGCCCGACCCGTCCGCCAACCCGTACCTCGCCTTCGCGGCGATGCTGATGGCGGGCCTCGACGGCATCAGGAACAAGATCGAGCCGCCGGAGCCGGTGGACAAGGACCTGTACGAGCTGCCGCCGGACGAGGCCGCCGCCATCCCGCAGGTCCCGGGCTCGCTTGAGGCCGTGCTCGACACCCTCGAGGACGACCACTCCTACCTCACCGAGGGCGGCGTCTTCACCGAGGACCTGATCGAGACCTGGGTCGCCTACAAGCGGGAGAGGGAACTCGACGCGGTCCGGCTGCGCCCGACGCCGCACGAGTTCGAGCTGTACTTCGACGTGTAGCCAGTTTGACTGGGCTGACCTGGGGGCGCGTCACGGCGCGCCCCCGGCAGTCCGCGAGGAGTCCGCAGGATCCTCGAACCGCGCCTTGAAGACCGAGTCCACGATCGCCATCGTGGACTCGTCTTTGTCTGGCCACAGGTGACCGTACGTGTCCAGCGTGGTCTTGGCGCTGCCGTGCCGTAGCCGGGCCTGGACGGTCTTCACGTCCGCCCCGTTGGCGATCAGCAGGCTTGCGAAGTAGTGCCTCAGGTCGTGGTACCGGAACCCCGTCGGCAGGCCGGGCGCGTCGTCCTTGCTGCCGCAGCCGCGGGCCTGGCACTTGAAGGCGCGGCCGGCCTTCACCTGAACCTGGCCGCACTTCGCGCACTTGCGGACCTTGGCGCGGGCGGCCCGCATCGCGCGCTCAAGCGCCCAGGTGCTGAGCTGGCCGCCGTCGAGCCCGGTCAGCAGCGTCCCGGACGGCCACTGCCCGGTGTGCGCGGCGAGCCGGAGCGCCATCTCGCGGCCGACGGGTACCGGCATCTTCGAGTAGTCGGTCTTCAGTTCCTCGGCCGGGTACTGGTAGCGCGGGCGGACGACGCCGCGCATGAAGTCGGTGTCCTCGGTGCGGTGCCCGCAGGACTCGGCGAGGCGGAGCCCGGCGAACGCGCCGAGCAGGACAGCCGCTCGCAGGCGCTCCGGCATCGCGTCGTACAGCGCCCAGACCTGCTCCGTGGTCGCGACATAGGGACGCTGCTCCCCTGCTCCCGGTGATGTCCGCCGTGAGCACGGCGACCGCGCGATGATCCCGTCGTGGACCGCGTCGGCCATGACCTGCGCGAGGCGGCCGTGGAGCGCGTAGACGTAGCTGGCCGACAGCGGCTCGCCGTCGCCCCCTTCACGGCGCAGCTTGGCGCACCATGCCTTGACGTGCGAGGGCCGGACGACCGACAGGCGCATGCCGCCGAACTCGGCCTTGATCTGCCGGATGTGCACCCTGGCCTGGCGGACGGTCGACGGGCGCCGGGTGGCGTAGCCCTCGAGCCAGGTGTCGCACCACTCCCCCACGGTCGTCTTCGCGGTCTTCGGCGCCACGTGGTTGCCGGCCACGAGAGAGGCGGTCTGCTCGTCGAGCCACTTCTGCGCGTCGACCTTCCGCTCGAAGTGGCGCGCGTGCTCCTTGCCGGCGTCGTCGCGGTAGCGGGCGCGCCAGAACTCGACTTCCTTCTCGCGGGTCTCGCCTGTGCGCTTGTTCTTGATCTGGCTTACGCGAGCTCGTTTTACGATCGACGCCATAAGGACGCCTTCCCCTCGTTGCCGGATTCGCCGGTGCCGTTCAGTACGCGCTGGAGCTCGCCGAGCTCGCGCTCTCGCTGCGGGAGTGGCTTGTGCTCTTGGCCCATGATGGCTTTGGCTGCCAGGTCCGCGGCCGACGGCAGCTCGTCCACTGAGGGAAGGACAGCCTGGGGCCTGGTCTCACGGACGCTTTCATCGCGGTCAGGCGCCGGCTCGGCCATGCTTCTTTCACGCAACGGGATAAATGCAGGGAGCGAATCGGCCGGCATTTTCGCGACGAGCAGTTCCGCTGCGGCGAGCCAGCTGATTCCGCCGCCGTGGCCGAGGTAGTCGAGGAATTCCTTCTTTGCCGGCTCCCATCCAGACTGGCCCTGCCACGCCGAGGACACGACGCGCAGGAAGTAGCCAAGGTCTTGTGCTGGTGCGCCATGGACCTGGCGGCGCATCAGCTCAGCTGCTATCCCCTCGGCCGCTAGCCGCTCTAGCCCTACCTCCCGGATCCGCCGTAGCACCGCCCCGTTTTGCTCTGCCCGGGCGGCTGCGGCGACCGCGGCTATCACTACGTCGACCACGTCCGGGGTCAGCCCGTCGGTGACACGCGCCAGGACCTCAGGAGTTACCGTCGTTACGTCCGCCTGCGCGTAGAGAGCTGCCGCGGCTTGTATCGCCTCGACAGGGAAACTGCGGTCCCGGGAGCTGCCTCCGTTTCCCGCCTCTGCAGCCGCGGCAGCCTGCAGCACCCGGGCCAGCATGTCAGCCCGGCTCCTCAGGCCTGTTACCTGGCGGCTGGCGGAGACTGCGGCTGATTCGGCGCGTTCAAGCTCCTGCCGCGTCCTCTGGAGTTCGGCTTCCATCTGCTGTATCTCGGAGGATACCGATGGGGCGCAGAGGTATTCGAGGGGCACTTCAAGGACCTGGGCCAGCCCGTAGGCTTCGCTTAGCGTGATGCGCCGGTCGCTGCGCTCGATACGGGTGATGGCCGTCGGGTCAAGAGTGATTCCGGCCTTGCGTGCAAGGAGCTCCGCCAGACGGGCCTGTGACAGCCCGGCTGCCTCGCGGGCCTCCTTGAGCCTGCGAGCGAAGATCGCCTCGACATCCTCCTGCATAATTCGCAAGTCTACATGTTGGCACTGCGGGATCGGCAGTGGTAATAGTTGACTGCAAGATGCGAATTCCGCAGCATGAGGCGCTGCGGCATCAGCACTATCGAGGAGCCCCCCGATGCCCGACGGCACTCCGAATCACGATGACCTGCTGCTAATCACGGAGGTTGCCCAGATCACACGCCGAAGCGTCGATACTCTCCGCTGGCTCCGGCATCGCGGCGAGGGTCCGAAGGGGCACCGCGCGGGCAGGAGGATCTACTTCCGCCGCGGTGACGTGATGGCGTGGCTGGCCGAGCAGGAACGGGCCGCCAGCGTCTCCGGGCCGGCCGCCTGACTCTCCGCACCTCGGTCCTGAACATGCGAAGGGAGGTGTAAACCGAATGAGCCGCAACCGCCGCAGCCCCGACATCATCAGGATCACCTGCACCGACACGTTCCACGAGGACAGCGATACCTGGGCCACGTACCAGCATCACCACCTGCTGAACCTCCGGCAGGTCGAGGGACCTGGCCGCACAAGGCTGATTGTCCCGGGTGCGAGGCAGCGGACCAGGCTGGTACAGGTCACTACCCCGGACGGCAGCATCGTCCTGTTCGAGCGCGAGGAGGACCCGCAGTCGCCCGTGAAGGATTACCGGCTGGTCGGCGACGAGCGGTACTGGATTTTCCGGTTCTTCTGTCCGTGCGGTCGTGATCCCCAGCGCCGCGAGGACGAGCTGCTCGGCATCGCGGCGCGGCACCGCGAGGAGCTTCCCGGTCAGCGTGTTGAGATCGACCTCGTGGAGCTGGAGCGGCGCAAGCATGTATGCTCACGCTGACCGGCAGGACCGGCCCGGGCCGTTGAGCCCGCCGCTGCGGTCGACGTTTATCCGGCTCTTGGGCAGAGGGCGTGTCTCGCCATGCCCAAGGAGCCCCTCATGGCATCCCTCGAGCACCGTCTCCGCGCGCAGATCGCGACCGAGTGCAGCCGCCCCCGTCCTGATCCCGACCGTATCGCCGAGCTGCGCCGCGAGCGCGCCGTCGTCCGGATCGAGGACTATGCCCGCCAGGTCCTCGCCGACGCCCCGCCGCTCACCGCCAGCCAGCGGCGGCGCTTGGCCGACCTCATGCTCGGAGGCGGCGCCGATGACGCCGCGTAACAACAGCCTCGGCTCTGCGGTTGCCGTCCGGCAGGAGCCGGCCGTTCACCGCTTCCCCCAGACCGGGCAGGCGGTCCGGACCGTCACGGTCAACGGCGAGCCATGGTTCGTCGCGGCCGACGTGTGCCGGATCCTCGGCATCGGCCGGACTCATGACGCGGTGCGCGGCCTCGACGGTGACGAGCGGGGTACGGACACTGTCCGCACCCCTGGTGGCGAGCAGCAGGTCTCCATCATCAGCGAGGCCGGCCTGTGGTCGCTGATGCTCCGCAGCCGCAGGCCTGAGGCGCGGGCGTTCCGCCGGTGGGTCACCCATGAGGTGATCCCGGCGATCCGCCGCACCGGGACATACACCGCGGCGGACATCAGCAAGCGCGACCTGGCCAGGATGATCATCGCCGAGGCCGACCGGGCGGACGGTGCCGAGGCGCGCGCCGCCGAGCTGGCACCCGCGGCCGAGGCGTGGGGAGTGCTCGCAGAGGCCAAGGGCGACTACTCCCTCCGCGAGGCCGCGTTCATGCTGTCCCGCGACCCCGTGATCGAGATCGGCCAGAACCGCCTGATGCGGTTCCTCCGCGACGAGGGGATGGTGGATGCCAAGGGGCGCCCGTACGCCAAGCACGTCCGTCACCTCGTCGAGCGGCCTGTCAGCTACGACCACCCGAGGACCGGCGAGCCTGTTCTCACCAGCCAGATCCGGGTGACGGTCGCGGGCCTGGAATACCTGCGGAAGCGGCTCGGCGGGATCGGCCAGGAGATGGCGTGATGCGGGCCGCGAACTCCGGCGCACGATCGCCGAATGCGAAACGCGGCCCGGAGAAGCCGACCCCGGACCGCGTCTCTTCAAAGAACTTCGCAGCCACCATCATTGCACAGCGGCCTTATGCCGCGCGGGCAGCGTGAGGCCGTGGGTTTCATGCTCCGCCGCATGATCCGCGATGGCGCACCGCCCGGGTGGTCGCCGCTGATGCGCCTGGTTGCTGGAGAGATCGCGGATGATGCGCGCGACCCGGGGGACGAGGCCTCCCTTCCGGAGGGCCGGTGGCCGTGGTCTGCGATCCCGATCCAGGGCGAGTGGCGGCACGGCGTCTGGCGCGAGGGGCTCACTGAGCGGTGTGGCATGAGCGCGCGGGCGGTCTCGCGGACGCTGGCCGACCTCGCCGAAGTGGGCTACGAGATGCGCTCCCCGATCACCGACCGGAACGGCGAGCCGGTCACGGACAGACGTGGTCGGCTCGTCTATGCCGCTAAGGGGCACGCGTTGCGCTTCCAGGTGCCTCCGCTCATTCCGCGCGGCACGCCGCAAAGGTCGCCAGATCTGGCGACCAATGAGGCTGGAAAGCTGTGGATAACTCCGGCCGCAGGCCCCGCCGACGACGATCAAAGCTCGCCACTTCCGGCGACCAATGACCTGCAAAGCTCGCCACTTTTGGTCTCAAAGGTCGCCGAATCTGGCGAGCCCATCCCCTCAGTGTCACCTCAGCTAAAACCATCCCCTCAAACCGTGGTTTCCCCATCAGCAACATCCGTGGAAGGAAGACAGCCGGGGTCGCAAGCAGATGACTTGAACGATTTCGAGGCCCACCGGCGACGGACCATCGACGCGTTCACCGCGTGGATGCGCGAGAACTCGGAGCCCGCATGACCACCGCCCTTGAAGCCCAGCCACCTCTGTGGGGCACCGTCCGCCGACAACTGCCGCGTCCGGCCCGGACGTCGTGCGCCCTGTGCACTTCCGCGCCGCCGGTGACGCCGCTCGGCCTCTGCCGTGAGTGCCTGTCCGCCGCGGCCGCCGAGTACGCCATCGTCACCCCGGTGACCGACAGGCGGCTGTCTGCCGTCCCGTTCCGCGAGCTTTGCGGCCGCTGCGGATCCAGCAGGCACCCCACGGACGGGTGCGATGCATGACGCGCGCCGCCGATCGCCGCCGGGCCAGCGCCAACCCGAACAGGAGACCCAGCACATGATCACAGACATCCGGGGCGACGTCGTTCGCCTGCTGCTCGACATCGACCCCGCCACCGTCCACCTCGACCCGGAACTCACACCGGACACCGTCACCGCCGCGCTCTACCGGGCACATCTCGCCGCGCGCCACGAGGACGGCCGGCCGCTCACCGAGGCCGAAGCCGTCCTCGCGGCCACGGTCACCCGCTCCGAGCTCGATTACGCGGGACTGCTGCTGAAGCTGCGCAGCGACGCGGCCAGCGCCGCCATGGCCGATCACCGGCGCATCGCGGAACTCGTCAGCGCCTACCCGGCCGGCCTGACGCTCGCTGAGCTGCTGGGCCAGCTCCCGGGCGACCTGCAGGCCGAGCTGGAGGTCCTCGTCGACCGTGTCTCAGATGCCAACGGGCGCCTCGCCCACCCTGACGCGGAGGAAAGCGCTCACTACGACAGCTACCGCCGTGCCCTCGCCGAACTCGACGGCTGAGCATGACCGGCCCGTCCCCCCTCGCCACGGCGTTGAACGCAGCGATCGGCCTGGACCTCGCCAGCTTCAGCCAGGCCCGCGAGTGGCTCAACGACGGGGGATGGGAGCGGCTCGAGGAATGGCTCGCGGCCCACCGCGACGACGGCGAGGGCAGGGCATGATCAGCAGCTTGGCCGCCAGTGCCGCAGCTCCGGCGAGCCTGCCAGCACAAACACCACAAATCAGGAACGATAGACGCAAGCGCACGTTGCCGTGGGGTGCTCACGCGCGTGAGAGGGGAGGCCGCCGGTGGCGCAGCAGACACCGCTTACGAATGAGCAGCGCCTGCAGATCGCCGAGTTCGCCGACGATGGCCTGTCGGTGCGCCAGATCGCCGCGCTCATGGAGATCGCGCCGTCGACCGTCAGTCGTAACGCGCAGCGGATGGGCATCGTGTTCGACCGCGGGGCGACCGAGAGGGCGACCGCGGCGCGGGTCGCGGACGCCAAGGCACGCAGGTCGGTTACCGCCCTGCGGCTGCTCGAGCTGGCGAACCAGGAACTGGACCGGCTCGGCCGCCCCTACCGTAGTCACGCGTTCATCGGCGGCGCGCTACCCGGCTACTACGAGCACGTGCTCCCGCAGCCCGATGCCGCGGCACGGCTCGCGATCGTGCGCACCGCGGGAACGCTAATCGACAAGCACGTCCGCCTGGCGGGCATCGACGGCCAAGGCGCCGACACCGACCACAGCAAGAGCGTGCTCGGCCGCCTCATGGACGGCCTCCAGGCCCTCTACGCGGATATGACCGAAGACACACCCGAATACTCCGGGGAGCAGCCGTGACGGCATCCCGTGAACGTTCAGGGCGCCGCGCACGCGCGCGGGGGGACCGCTGTCCGACGAGACCCGCGAGCGGATCATTGCCCTCGCCATGCAGGAGTTGTCCGTGCGGCAGATCGCGGCCGAGGTGGGATGCTCGACCGGCTCGGTTTCGAACGTTTGCCGCCTCGCAGGCATCCCGCTCGACAAGGGGCAGACGCGGGCCGCGGCAGCGGCCCGGAAGGTGCAGGCAGAGACCGACCGGGCGGAGCTGGCCGCCGAGCTGGCCGCGCTGGCTCGTGACGAGCTGGCCCGGCTCCGCCGGCCGCACCGCGAGTTCTGGGACGTCGGCGGTGCCGAGCCGGTCGTGCTGTCGCAGCTGATGCCCGAGCCGCCGCCGCGGGCCCGGCGAGACCTGATCAGCGGTGCCATGGCCCTGGTCGACCGGCACCTGAAGCTAACCGCGGTCGATGCCGGAAACGGCCGCGGGCTGGCGGACGTGGACGCGTGGCTGGCAGCGATGACAGGAGGTTCGGAATGACCCAGGATGCGGAGGACGAGCAGCTTGCCCGCAGGGCGCTGGCCGCCTGGTACCGCTCGGACTGCGACGGCGAGTACGATCCGGTCGTGCTCACGCCGCCGATCTCCGGCGTTGCCGCCAAGCACGCCGGCAAGCGTTACGTGCTGATCATGAACGGCCTTGGGGTGGCTGTGGCCGTCTACCGGGTACGGACCAACGGGGCCATCAAGAGCCTGCGCCAGTGGCCAGTGGCGCTGCACGCCGCCCTTCCCAGCCCGGGCGACGACGGCATGCGGCTCGCCGCTGCCCTCCTCGCCGCCCAGTTCCGCGATGAGCCCGACGAGGTGATGAGCCTCCTGATCGACGAGGCGCGCCCCTGCCTCGATCACGTGGTCCGCATGCTGGTCCATCTGACCGCCGGCGCCGTGCGCCGGATGGCGGGGCCGCACGCCCCAGCGGAGGAACTCGCCAAGATGTGCAGCGCGCACGCGGTGCGGCTCGCAGCGGGACAGGATCGAGCCGACCCGAGGCCGGGCGACATCTAGATGCGCCACCAACCGAGCAGGTTCGCCCTCCGCGCACGACAGGTCAGGGATTCCCACTCGTTCGACGACGGGAGTAGTGCACGAGGAGACTAGGTTCACCCTCCGCAGGCAGATCCGGATACCCGGGACTACGCAGGGTGAACCTGCTCGGTTCGTGCCCAGGTCGTTCGCTCAGCGATGACGGTTCGCCGAGCTGCTTCTGTGTGACCTGACGCGCGCTGATCCGGCAGGCCGGCGGCAACTGGGCCGCGTGGAGGCCACGGGACCTGTACAGCGGGGTTATCGCGCGGCAGCTCGCCGCGATTTCATCGGTAACTCCCTAGGCGGCATGCACACTGGGCAGTGCTCGCCGGTCAGGTAGATCTCTTCGTGCTCATGGCAGTACCGGACTCCGTCGACCGGCTCCTCCAGGTGCCTCGCGCAGTAGATCTCACCGTGCAGAGGCGGAAAGGGGCAGCGCTTAGTGATGATCTGGCTGACACGGGTCGCCTGCGGCATCTCGAACTCGACCGTGCCCTGGCAGCGCGGCCGCTCCGGGAGCGGAGGCGGCTTCGGCCTGCGAGGCGGGAGACTATTGGGTCTGGGACCGCTCATGCGACCGACTCTATGAGATCCGCCGCGCTCAGCAGGTGATGGCCAAGGATTACTTAGCGTCGGCGTGCGGGATCGTTCTTCTCCTGCCACCTGGCGAGTGCCTCGGCAGAGGGCCGCGCGTATCTGGCCAGTGAAGCCACCGACGTGTGCCCGCTCTTAGCCATGAGCATCGGCGTCGACGCGCCGTTCTCCGCGTCTATACGGAGTCGCGAGCCGGCCTGTCGATCTCGTCGACAAGGATGCGGCGGTCGAGTTCGGCGCGAAGGTGCTCGCCGAGCAGTTCGGCCAGGCGCACGTAGCTGGTAGCCGCCCGCTGGTCCCTGCGCTGGAGCTCCCGGATCGCGTCCTCCGGTTTCCAGTCCTTGAGGTCTCCCGAGTCGTGGGTGCAGATGGTGATGAAGTCTCCGATCGCTTCGCGAAGGTCGGGATCGAGCACGCGCGTGAAGAGTTTCCGGGCGGTCGCGACGAGTAGCCGCTTGTCGTCTCCGCCGAGCTCATCGGGCAGCTGGAACAGTGCCTGGTGCTCTTTCAGAGTCTTCACGTCCTGCGCATTTACCAGAGCCTGCCAGCGGGTCAGATCCAGCAGGACGTCCTGCAGTTCTAGGAACGTGTCCCGTTGGAAGTTGTGGCGTTCCTCTTCGAGACGCTCCGCCAGCGCCGCACGGCGGGCTCTTGTCTCACGCTGATCCGCGCGCCTGTCCCGCCCCTCGTCGTTGCGGGCGGCAAACGTGTAGCCACCGAGGGTGCCCCCCAGAGTGAAGATTGAGCCAACCACGGCGGTGATGGCGGTCCAGTCGATCACTATGCCCTCATCTCGATCGTGACCGTGCATGTCATTCCAGCGCAAGATGCCGAACTCTTGGGCGATGCCGACCCCGGATGGACTGAATGTTGTAGTTGGGACAGATCCACAACCAGTGATGTCGAAGTTGCAGCGTAATCGCATGCTTGACGCCTCAGATGGCTATTTTCACGGACTGTGATGATGGATAGTGAGTTACAGTCTGTCTGAATGACAGTTGGATTCACATGCTATGATGGTTACTATCAATCATCAAGTTAGATAGTAACGGAGTTACACTCATGTTGTTCACAGCACCGGATCTCAACCAACGCGAGCTTCAGGTACTTGAGGACATCTCAACCCTCAAGGAGCGGCTCCGGCATCAACTCCACGAACCGAACCGCTGGTACGGATCGCTTAGGCGCCTGTCGTTTGCCCGGGCCATCCAGGGCTCCAACAGCATCGAGGGCTACGTCGCTGGGCTTGACGACGCCGCGGCGGTTGCGGTCGGAGAAGAGCCGCTGGATGCGGACGAGGAAACAAGGCTTGCTCTCGAGGGCTACCGCAGGGCGATGACATACGTCTTGCAGCTCGCCTCGGACGAGGAGTTCGCCTACAGCACGCAGCTCATCCGGAGTCTGCATTTCATGATGACCGACTACTCCCTGCACAACCGGCCCGGCCGCTGGCGGGCGGGAGCGATCTACGTCCGCAAGGAGGAAACAGGAGAAATTGTCTACGAAGGTCCCGATATCGACCAGGTGTCGGCCCTCATGGAAGAGCTTGCCGAGTACCTCAACGATCCGTGCGGCGAGCGCCTGGTACAAGCAGGGATGGCACACTTGAACCTGGCCATGATTCACCCGTTCCGGGACGGAAACGGCCGCATGGCCCGTTGCCTGCAGAGCCTCGTGCTGGCCCGCGGCCGGGTCCTCGCGCCGGTCTTCATGAGCATCGAGGAATACCTCGGACGGAACACGCAGGCGTACTACGACGTCCTGGCTGAAGTCGGTCAGGGCTCCTGGCACCCCGAGAACAGCGCTCGCCCTTGGCTTCGGTTCATCCTTACAGCGCACCTCCGCCAGGCGAGAACGCTGCTCGCCCGCATCCGGGATTCGGAACGCCTGTGGGTGGATCTCGAGAAGCTCGTTGAGCAGAACCGCCTTCAAGAGCGCGTGATCCCCCTGCTGTTCGATGCTGCGATAGGCATGCGGGTTCGCAACGCCACTTACCGGGCCAGCATGGAGGAGGCAGGGGAAGAACCTATCACCGAGCAGACTGCCTCGAGAGACTTCCAGCGGCTGATTGAGGCTGGGCTGCTAAAGCCGAACGGAGAGAGGCGCGGCAGGTTCTACACGGCCACCCCGGTGGTAGCCCAACTCTGGCACCAAATCAGAGCCGACCGCGTCGCGCGTGACAACACTGACCCCTTCGCCGACTGATACCTGACCTGGAACAGCTCTAACAGCGCCGGGCAGCGTCGTTGCCCGCTGCAGCGCCTCGGCAGACGGCCGCGCGTACTTGGGCCGCCTTGGACCGGCCGATGTCGCGGCACGGGAGGACCGTGCAGGGTGCCGTGGGGCACGCGGGACGGCGGCGGCCTGGTACTCCTCATGCAGGCGCAGCAGGGCGCCCTCAGCGAGCAGCAGCCCGTCCGCTTGCCGCCAGAAACCGCCGGACTGCCATGTCCGCCCGGTCTCGGCGTGCCCCACCGACGTGACCGATACCCCGAGCAGCTTGGCGAGCTCCGCCTGTGTCAGCCCGGCCGCGCGCCTGCGCGCCGCCAG
>Ga0335078_10003739_pt1 | contig 22647 bp, 19 predicted proteins | sample Lox_Sample_32_FD_206711 | JGI IMG/M metagenome (GOLD analysis project Ga0335078, IMG submission 206711) | Soil microbial communities from Loxahatchee National Wildlife Refuge, Florida, United States - Lox_Sample_3.2 | ecosystem: Environmental > Terrestrial > Soil > Wetlands | place: USA... | reverse complement strand
CGGTAGTAGTTGTTATGCTGGCCCCGGTGGTTTTATTGCCAATAGTATTCATAGACTTTCATTCCTTTCTATTCGAGGTCTCGCCAACATCCTTGCCAAGCCCGCATTTTGAATTGGCAAAGTCCTTCGGTTTTCGACCTGGGCAGGCAGAACAAGCACTCCCGGGGCAAGGAGTCTCTCCCGCCCGGCGCCCGCTCCAAAACGCTCTGACGGCCTTACCAGGACAAGCATTGGCATTGCTGCAGGGCAATCTTCTTCAAACACGACGCCAAGTTTTATTGCCGCTTTGGCTTGTATCATGAACGACCGTCCCGCACCGTTTGCGGCTGCCAATGCGCAACCTGCGTCACCCGGGACCTGAGAATTAAACCACAATACCCGTGCAGACACATTTTCCCGCCGGAATTGCCTGTTCAGTAAACTTTTCATCTTGTGTCTCCTTTTGCCGCTTGATGTTGTCTTCCTCCCATTTCATACCGGTTGAAAGTGTTATGCTGCGGCTCCATGCTTGATCTTAACTCACCTTCAGCCGGTTGATCACCTCCAAGGCGCCGCCCTTGCGGGCGTCCTGGTTCGCCTCACCGTATCCAATCCACGTGCCTACCGTGCCCGTCAGTTTGACCACACCATGGCGGACCGTTACGGTGATGTCATTCCGGTGGACAAAGGGGCTCCAGAAAAACGCATGTTCGATGTCCTTTTTAATTTGCGCATCGCTCTTGGGCAGCGGCCCGAACGTCTCAAAATCATAGGGTGGGCCAAATAACTCGAAATCGTTATAGGGCAGGTTGTGGGAAAGGAACTCGGGTTCTGTATTCTCGATTTTGAGATGGTTTAGAACCTCGACCACACCTTTGGTTCGCGAGGCGTCATCTTGCGCTTCCGCCTTTTGCTCGATGGAATCCACCGAGCCATTCAGGTAGGCGACGTGACTGAAGACGGCAGCCTCAATTCGGGTGCCTTCGAGGAGAGGATCCCAGTGCAACACCGCATTCAGGCCCGTCTGGGTGTCGGTGTCGCTTGGCAGGGTGACCGCAGGCCGCACCGACAATTCGTTTTCCACCCACGACACTCCCACAATGTCCCTGGCGTCCTGGCTGGCAGCGCTTTTCGCTTTCAAATCTCCGACTGATCCCCCGAGAATGGCCACGCCATTCTCGACAGTCACATGGATCATATCGGTGTAGTGTGAAACGCGCGGATCGGTGCGAAAAGACGCCTCCAGGGCGGTTTTGATTTCATCGTCTGGCAGACCTGCGTTTACATGCTTCCGCCATAGCCGGTTTCGGGCGTTGGGTGCGACGTTCAGCCCGCTGTCATTTACGGTTAACACACCGTTGACCCAGGCATCCGAGGCCGCGCGCGACTTTTCAACGACACTCCCCACCGTGCCGGTCAGTGTGACATGCCCGTTCTGCACGCCGGCTTGAATCGGGTAACCGGTAACCCAGATGTCCCAATGTAGTACCGCTTGAATATCAGCGGCGATTTCCTCATCGGTCCGCTGAACGGCATAGTTGAACACCAGATCATTGTGAATGTTCTTGACTCCCTTGACGCTTTCAGCGACCTGTTGGGCCAATCGGCTCTCCGTCTGAGACCCGACGGTGCCGGTCAAAGTGACAACCGCATTCTGGACTGACACCGACACCGGGTACGATTCCGTCGCGGGATCATTTAGCAGTGCTGTCAGGATGTCCTTGCGGATGTTCTCGTCAGGGCGGAACTCCGGCGTGACAGTGATCCGGTCAATCACGCCCAGCACGCCACGCACACTTTCGGCGATTTGCACCGCGCGCCGCTGGGCCAGGATATCATTGACTGATCCGCTCAGCGTCACGATCCCGTGGCGGGTGTTCACGTCGAGGAAGTTCGGAAACACCGGCATTCCGAAATGGAGATCCGCTTTGACTGCGGAGTTGATGGCACCGTCAGTGAACAATTGTTTTGCCGATGCCACAGTCACCGGCGCCAGCAGGACGATCAAAACAACCATCACGGTCGCTGGCAAGGTTGACAACCGGACGCTTTTAGCCGCCAATTCGGATCGTTTATTCCGGTTCGAGGTTTTCATCGAAAATCTCCTTTTTTCTGTCCTTGACCGGTTTGGTGAATTCGAGGCTGGCCTTCGGCGAGGCAAAAACCCCTTCGATGACATTCAATAATTGGGGTGTGTCGAGCGGCTTTTCCAAAAAGGCAATGGCGCCCTGGCGGAGGCATTCGGCTTTCACATCGGGACTGCCAAAAGCGGTCAACACGATGATAGGCAGCTCGGGGAGAATCTTGTGGATGGCGTAAACCGCCGTCATGCCCGACACAAACGGCATCCGCAGGTCTGTGATGACCAGATCAACCCTTTTTTTTCGCTCCGTCAGGACGTCAATCGCATCGCCCGCCCATTCCGCACAGGTGGTGACCGCGCCCTCGTTGGTCAACACCCGGTCGAGCGCGCGGAGCATTCGGGCGTCGTCGTCAACAATCAGCACGGACTTATTGCGAATATTCTTTATCATCAAGTCCGTGGTTTTGCAGGGGCAATGCCAAAATAAGGATCTAATTTAAAGGTGATTGATTATGAAAGGGTTGCGATCCAGAACGACATTCAGGACCGGTCCTTGAACCCCGTCATTGCTGCCAACGTGGCTGTCTGACGGCTGCCAATTTGGCCGCCGCTCCTTACCTGCCCGAATTTGAGAAATGCCGGTACATCGTGCGTGGCGGAATGCCGAGTATCCGGGCGGCTTGCAATTTGTTACCGGCGCATCGCTCGATGGTCGCCTGTACCAGCCGCTTCGTTGCTTCGTCCACTGTTGTGCCGATGGGAATGGAAACGTTTGAACCGTCGCGCGCGACCGCCTCGTTGGCAACCGTGGGGGCAAAGGCAAATTCGGTGATGGTCTTGCCACCAGCCAATGCCACAGCACGCTGAATGGCATGTTCCAGTTCGCGCACATTCCCGGGCCACGGATGCGCCAGCAATTGCCCGAGGGCGGGCGGGGCTATAGTGCGAACGTCTTTGCCCATATCAGCGGCGAATCGTCTCAAAAAGTATCCGGCCATTAGCGAGATATCACCCTGTCGTTCGCGCAACGGCGGCAGCATGACTTGGACAGTGTTGATCCGGTAATAAAGATCTTGCCGGAACTTGCCCTCCTCGATCGCTTTCGGTATGTCGGCATGGGTGGCGCAGAGCAGACGGACGCTCACCCGGATTTCCTGCGCGCCGCCCAGCCGCTGAAATCGTCCGTCCTGCAACACGCGCAGCAACTTGGCCTGCAATTGCGGACTCATCTCGGCGATTTCATCCAGCAGGAGCGTCCCGCCATCGGCCAGTTCGAACTTCCCGGGCCGGGCGGTGTTGGCACCGGTGAACGCGCCGCGCTCGTACCCGAACAATTCGCTTTCCAGCAACGCTTCAGGAATCGCAGCACAACTGATTTTCAGAAGCGGTTTGGCGCAACGGTCACTCAGGTTATGGAGTGCGTCGGCCACAATCTCCTTGCCTGTCCCGCTCTCCCCCTGAATGAGCACGTTGACGTCTGTGGGCGCAATCTGGTGGACCAGTTGTTTGACTGCTCTCATGACCGGGCAGTCGCCGATGAGGGCGTCCACGCCCAGCCGTTGCTGGAGCCGGTGCCGGAGCTGGCGGTTTTCCATGGCGAGCCGTTGCTTTTCGAGTGCCTTGGCCACCGTCCGGAGCAATGCAGCGCTGTCGAGCGGTTTCTGGATGAAATCATACGCACCCAGCCGCATTGCTTCGACCGCCTGCTCGACGCTGCCGTGGCCGGTGAGCATTACCACTTCGATCTCGGGCCGGAGTTCACGGACCCGTTTCAATAACTCGATGCCGCCCAAATCCGGCAGACGCAGGTCAGCAATCACCAGCGCGACACCTCGTTCCGGTAACCGATCCAGCGCCTCCCGGCCGGAACCGGCGCTCACCACCCGGTAACCCTCGGACGCGAGCACCTTGCCGGCCGCGCGGCACAACCGGTCGTCGTCATCCACTAACAGGATTTGTGACCGGTCCGCCATATCAGGTTTTCTCCCCCAGCGGGAGGACGATAGTAAATGTACTACCCTCGTCCGGAGCGCTTTCGCATTCGACGTGGCCGCCGTGTTCAGTGACGATTTGCTGGACGACCGCGAGTCCCAAGCCGGTGCCCTGCGCCTTGGTGGTAAAAAAGGGCACAAAAATCTGCTGAAGCTGCCCATCGTTCATGCCCTTGCCCGTGTCCATAACGCGTACCAGCGCTTCCCGGCCGTTACGTTGCGTGCTGACCGTCAGTGTGCCGCCACCGCTCGCCATGGCCTCCAGACTGTTGCGAATCAGGTTCAACACCGCCTGCCACAATTGGCCGGCGTCGGCGTTGACCGTGGTCAAAGCCGGATCGAGGTGTGTGCGCACCTTTATCCCGGCTTTATCGAACTCACCGTTCATAAACGTCAGTTTTTGGTCGAGCAATTCATTCAAGGCCAGCGGTTGCCGCTGTGGTTTGGGCATCCGGGCAAATTGCAGGTAATCGCCGATCACGCGAAGAATGCGATGCACCTCTTCGCGCATTTCATCCACCAGCCGGTGGCCTTCTGCGCGCGAACGATCGTCGTCGCCAGCCAACTTCCCGATTTCGCTGTGGATGAGATCAAGATTCAGAGTGATGGAGCCGAGCGGATTGCGGACTTCGTGGGCGACCTCGGCGGCCATGATGCCCACCACGGCGAGCCGTTCCGACTGCAGCTTGGCAATTTCGAGGCGCTTGCGCTCGGCGATTTCCGCCTGCAACGCCGCCGTCCGTTGTTGAACGGTTTCCTCCAGGTGATGGTGCGCGTCCTGAAACGCCGAGAGCAGTATGACCACCACCAAGAAAAATACCAGCAACATCAACGCGTTCCAATACGGAATCAGGGGATGCGAATACAAGTAACCCGTTTTTAGATCGGCCACGAACCAGAAGACCGTGCACACGATGGCCAGCAACAGCCCCGCCCGGCGTCCCGCTGCCCAACTGGCCCAGCAAATCGGGATTAGATAGAATGCGGACATGGCCACGTCACGACCTGCACGGTAATCCAAAAGCCCGATCAGCGCTGCCAGCGCCAACGCCAGCAATATGACCCATGGGCCCGGCAGCAACATCCGCCTCACCGGCACGCGATCAGCAGCCACATGCAATTGCACATCGTTCAGACACAACGAAACCGTCCGTTGTTCGACGCCGGGCGAGAGATATTTTCGCCTCCGGAATCCAACCTGCTTTCCCTGCCATCCTCAAGTCTTCACATTTCGTGTGCAATTTAACACCCATTCCCGCCGGGAACCTCGTGCCATCGCGTTCCGGGGTTGACGAACCGGGAACAAGGCCGCTGGTTACAGTTCATCGAGGCCGAGGCAACTTAGCTGCCATAACCTGGCTGTTTGCGGGTTTACCGTGGGTCTGCCATGGCGGTTCAAACCTGGCTATTAAGGCTATAATTGGACCGAAACATGCTGAATTTGCCCCGAAAAGTTGGAATTTATGAGGAATTCTTTGTGTAGCGAAGCTATTGCTACGATTGGCAGGCAGACCGGAATTCGATGAAAACCAGGTATTTAACTCAAAGAGCTGTTCAATTCCCGCCGCAGGGCCGGGGGGGAATGACGTTGGTTGAAGTGGTGGTCGCTTTGGCGATCACCGGTTTGACTGTGGGGGGAATCGTCGCCGGATACGTCTATTGTACCACGTCCGCCGTTAAGGCCGAATTGGTTCAGGCGGCGAGCGCCCGGGCTCTGGAACGTATCGAACAGGCACGGAGCGCTCAGTGGGATACAGCCGGCTCGACGAACATTGACCAGTTGGTGGCCACGAATTTCCCCAATGAGGTCGTCTCGTTGGATACACCTGGAGCCGGTTTGGGCGGCACGTCTGCCACGATTGTGACTACGATTTCACAAATTTCAGTCAGCCCTCCGATCAGAAACATCCGGGTGGATTGCATCTGGCAATTCCGCGGAGCCGAGTGGATCACCAACACCATTCAAACCATCCGAGCACCTGACCAATGAAAGTCCCGGTTCCATTTCCAGATTCAGTTCGCCACCGCCGGCTCACGACGGACAGAGGTTTTACCTTGCCGGAAATCCTGGTTGCGACGGCAGTGTTTTTACTTATGGTCGGCGGAATTATTGCCGCGAATCTTTTTGGCCTGAGAATGTTTCAAGTCACCGAAACCAAACTCAATGCCATCACGTGGTCCCGCCAGACCATCGAAGAAATGTCGGGAGAAGTCCGTACCTGTAATAGCGTGTGGGTCGGCAATGTTACCACGAATGGCGTTTTCGAGACGTTGCTGAACGGGGAGACACAACAGGGGACCGGGCTGCTCATTTACCCGACGACCAATACCACCAACTACATCATCTATTTTGTCAATCCCTCGGACCAGACCTTTCGTCGGACCACAGCGCAGCCAGGCTCCGCTGAAATCCTGGCTGATTCGGTCACCAACACTATCGCCTTCACCGCAGAGGATTTTTCGGGAAATGTGCTGACCAACAACCAGAACAACCGGGTCATTCACCTCACGCTTGAATTTTATCAACCAGCCCGGTTCATGGTCGGCGCGGACTATTACAAAATTGAAACCGCCATGACGCGCCGCGCCTTGCAATAATTATGAGGACTGCCCTTGCAACTCGAAAACCGGCCCGGGCCGGCAGCGCCCTGATGCTGACGCTGATCATGAGCGCCATCGCCCTGGCGTTGCTGGCGGCGGCGATGTCCTGGTCAGCCGGCAGCACCAAACTGACGTACCGCTCCATCCAGTACAACCAATCGGTTGCCGCCGCGGAAGCCGCCACGGAAAAGGTAGTGACTCAAATCAACCGGGATTTCCTTTACGGCAGTCTAAACCTGGTCATCAACAACCTGAACACTTATCGGAAGACAGTGCCTACATCGTCAGACTCTCCCTGCTGGGGTACGTGGCAATTCGATGATGGCAATGGCAATATCGGCCAGACCTATGTGCAAGGTGGAGCAGCAGTAAACTATGTCGTGCTGGATCCGACTTACGCCGGTTTGAAGGGGTACGTCTCGACGTTCACGATCGTGTCACACGCGCAGGATACTGCCAGTCCGCAGCAAGTCAACGCCGGAGTGCTTCAGCAACTGGAATTGGACAGCATCCCCGTTTTTCAGTTTGCCATGTATTCTTCGGGTGAGATGGAAATCAGTTGTGGCCAGCCTTTCACCGTTACCGGACGGGTGCACTCCAATGGACAGCTCTACGTCGAACCGGACAGCTCGCTGACGTTTGAATCCAGTGTCACCGCCGTTGGCAGTGTTCTGTTTCAGCGGGACCCGCTCGACACGCGTGGCAACCCGGCCGGCACGGTGGTTTATGCGGAAACCAATCAACCGGTTTTTCCCGTTTCATCTTTGACACTGCCCATCGGAACCACCAACAGCCCGCAAGCTGTCCGCGAAATCATCGAACCGCCGCCTGCCGGCGAAGACCCCACCTCACCTCTCGGCCAACTGCGGTATTACAACCAGTGTGATATGGTATTGGTTGCTGCAGGCACCGGAATCAGTGCTACCAGCGGGTACTTTAACAACTTTGCGACTCCCATCCCCACCGATGAACTGGCGACGTTTGTCTCGACGACAAACAGTTTTTGGGACGCGCGTGAGGGCAAAACCGTACAGCCTGTTGATATCAATATTGGCAAACTCGCCGCTTGGAGCCAGACCAATACCAGTCTGCGTTACTCTGCCATCGGGTCGAATCTGATTTTGAGTTCTATTTATATACTGGATAATCGCACGTTGCCGAGCACGAGCCTGGGAGCGGTTCGAGTATTCAATGGAACCAATCTGCCGCCGAACGGACTGACGGTAGCCACAGGGCGCCCACTCTACGTTTGGGGCGATTACAACGAACTGAACGCGGCAAATCTCGGGACCACTAACACCTCCGCTACCCGGCCGGCCTCGCTGGCGAGCGACGCCATCACGATTCTGTCGGATGGCTGGTCGGACGCGAACAGCACAAGCCCAGTGGGCGCGCGAGTGGCATCAGCTACCACCGTCAACGCCGCCATTCTGACCGGCGCCGTTGATACGACTTTGGGGCACTATAGCGGCGGCATGGAAAATTTCCCGCGTTTTCTTGAAACCTGGGGGACAGTCAAATTCACCTATAATGGTTCGATGATCAAGATGTTCCCGAGCCTCTACGCCACCAATTATTGGAACAACAATAATAACATTTACAGCCCACCTACCCGTAATTGGGCTTATGACGCCAATTTCGATAACCCGACCAAGCTGCCGCCGAAGACGCCGAGTTTATTGCAGGTAACTCGTGGTCAATGGGCCACCGTACCGCCAGGCCAGAATACGGCGCCGTAATTCAGTGGCCGGCGAAAGGAATCCGCCGGCCACTGAATTTTCATGCATGATCGGAAAAATGGGACCGAAATCTGCATTCAACAAGTTTGCAGCCGGCTTGCGGGTGCAAGCGGCTGCCTGGCTGAATCCATTTGGACTGATGAACCAGTTCAAAGCGGCAGCAAAGGGTTCTGTTCATCCAATGATTCCTGGCGCCGCATGGGCGGCGCGGATTAACCCCCCCCTGATTCTCTTCATGGCGGGACTTTGTTGCCTGCCATGGCGTGCAACCGCGGATACTAATGGCTGCCAATTCGAGACGCCGCCACCCGAACCGGGCTCTATTCAGTGGGAAATAGACCACAGCGTTGCCCGGGAACGCCAGGAGCGCTATCGCAATCGTGTGCTCATCTCCAATGCCGTTGGCGGAAATGTTCCGAGGGCCACCACGGCCAGTTTGATCAACGGTCCGAAGGTTGAGGCGGCTCCGACACCGCCTACACCGATTTCAATCGGGACCTTCCTGCAGTTGTTTTTTTTCGCCGCCGCATTCATTTTTGCCGGAGTTCTGATTGTCCGAAGATTTGCCCCGCAGGTCCTTGTTGACCTCAACCGGCAGTTCAATCCATGGGCATTGGTTCCAGTTACGGGGGAGATTTCTTCCGCCAGAGTTCGTGCGGAGGAAGAGGCTTTTGGCGAGTTCCTGAAGGTGTTCCGCGTCGGTCCGGCCCCATCGCCGCCCACTGAACCGCCCGAGAAATACGATCCACTCACCGAATTTTATGCGCGGGCAAAGGAACACCTCGTGACGCTGCGAAAGCTCCTGCAGGACATCACTCGGGAATCAAGCGACGCGGCGCGGCGAAAAATGCTGACCTATTTGTATTTCGAAACGGGCGTGCTGAAAGGCGAAGCCGGTTTTCCGGAAGTGCTTCCGATATGGCAGGTTGCTTCCGCATTGGAAGGGCTGCTCAAACAGCTCACCCGAAAGATGAGAAACGTTACGCCTTCCACACTCCGAACCGTCGCGGGCGGCCTGGATTTGCTGGGCGACTTGTGCGCGCCGGGATTGCAAGCGGACCTCCTGGCGGAACGTCCCCTCAGGTTTTTGGTTGTGGACGACGACATGATAAGCCGTCAGGCCCTGTCCATTTCGCTGAAAAGAGCATTCAGTCAGCCGGACCTCGCAGAGGATGGTGAAACCGCCCTGGCCCAAGCCGCCGCGCAAGCTTATGACGTCATTTTCCTCGACGTGCAAATGCCCGGGATGGACGGCTTTGAGCTTTGCACAAAAATTCGGGACACCGATCATAACCGCACTACCCCCATCGTCTTTGTCACCCACCAGAGCGACTTCGACGCGCGCGCCAGGTCAACCCTGAGCGGCGGCAACGATCTCATAGGAAAACCGTTCCTCACCTTTGAACTCACCGTCAAGGCGCTTACGCTCGCGCTGCAAAGCCGCCTCCAGGGATACGCCCGGAAAGTTATCCCGGAGTCCGCCCGGACCAGCAACGCGGCGGATTCGTTGGGGACCATCACGCGCAGCCCGCGTCTGACTGCCAGGTCGACCGACGCCGCGCGCCCGTCGCTGGTGCCGTCGGCGCCGGAAACGGACGAGGTGACCAACGCCTTTCTGACGCGCGCGGCAAAACATCTTGGACCGTTGTGGGAACTTTGTCAGACGATTCTCCAGGTTCCGAACAAGGAAACGCGGCAAACCCTGCTGGCGGACGGTTTCCTGCGCATCAACTCGTTGATTCCCAAGCGTGGTCCTGAAGTGGCGCATCCGGCTTATCATCTGAGTGTCGCCTTAGAAGGGTTGCTCAGAAAGATGCTGCAGAATTCCGAACATACCACCCAGTCGGCCCTGTCCACAATGGCCACCGCGGTGGATTTGCTCAATGACCTGTGTGTGCCGGGACTGAAGGCGGACCTGGCCATCCATCCGCCCGTTCACATGCTGGTGGTGGACGATGACCTTGTGGCGCGCCGGGCACTCGTCAGTGCCCTGCAGACGGTCTTTAAAAAACCGGAAAGCGCCGAGAACGGAGAGGCGGCACTCGCCCTGGCGGAGACAAAACCATTCGACTTGATATTTCTCGACGTGATCATGCCCGGCATGGACGGATTCGAGGTCTGTTCCAGAATTCGCAGAACCATTCCCAATCGCGCCACACCCGTGGTATTTGTAACCGGTCGTGATGACTTTGACGCGCGTGCCCGGATGACTCGCAATGGCGGTGACGAACTGGTGGGTAAACCGTTTCTCACTTCGGAGATCACCGTCAAAGCGCTTACGTTCGCCCTGCGCGGTCGTCTCCAGCAACTCGAATCGCAATCGTGCCTGGAGCCAGCCGTTGCCGATTGACTTTTTTCTTCTTTGGGTGTAGCCGCGGCTTTTTGGTTGCGAAAAGCGCAAGCTCAAAGTTCGCGGCTACAGTTTTATTGAATCCGCTGTAACGACTGATGTCAAAAGAGGCCAGCCCCGCCTGATATCATGGACGGCCTGTCCGCCGGAACCAGTGTCGCGCCTGGTGGTTCATTGGATTTTTGGTTTTCGCGGTTGAACCCAATGCCAGTTGCGGATTTCCGGCATGTCCTGGCCGTATTTGTGGACGTAGTTCTTGTGGTCAATCAAGCGGTCGCGAATGAATTGCCTGGTGTAAGCCGCGCGCGAACCCAGGTCCGGCACACGGTCAATCACGTCGCCCACCAGATGAAATCGGTCGAGGTCGTTGAGCACCACCATGTCGAACGGCGTTGTAGTCGTTCCCTCTTCCTTGTAACCGCGCACGTGGAGGTTGTGATGATTGGTCCGGCGATAGGTCAGACGATGAATCAGCCAGGGATAACCGTGAAACGCGAAAATGATGGGTTTGTCCTTCGTAAACAATGCGTCAAAGTCCTTGTCGCTTAGTCCGTGCGGATGTTCGCTCTGTGGCTGGAGTGTCATCAAGTCCACCACGTTGACGACCCGGACTTTCAATTTCGGGAAACGTTCGCGGAGAATTTGCACCGCTGCCAGCGTTTCCAGCGTCGGCACGTCGCCCGCGCAGGCCATCACCACGTCCGGTTCGCCACCGCGGTCGTTGCTGGCCCATTCCCAGATGCCGAATCCGGCCGTGCAATGCTTCACTGCGGCGTCCATGTCCAGCCATTGCAGTTCCGGTTGTTTGCCGCTGACGATGACGTTGACGTAATTCCGGCTGCGCAAGCAATGGTCAGTCACGGACAGCAAGGTGTTGGCGTCGGGCGGCAGATAAACGCGGATGACCTCGGCCCTTTTGTTCACGACGTGGTCAATGAATCCCGGGTCCTGATGGCTGAAGCCGTTGTGGTCCTGCCGCCAGACGAGCGAACTTAAGAGATAATTCAGCGACGCAATCGGCCGCCGCCACGGAATGCACCGCGTCACCTTCAGCCACTTCGCGTGCTGGTTGAACATCGAATCCACGATGTGGATGAACGCTTCGTAGCACGAGAAGAACCCGTGCCGGCCTGTCAGCAGGTATCCTTCCAGCCAGCCTTCGCATTGGTGCTCGCTCAACATCTCCATCACACGGCCCTCGGGTGTAACGTGCTCGTCACTCGGCAGGATTTTCGCCGTCGAGCAACGGTCGGTGATGTCGAATACGGCGCTCCAGCGGTTTGAGGCAGTTTCGTCCGGGCTGAACACGCGGAAATTGTCCGGGTTCAGTTTCATCACGTCGCGGATGAACCCGCCTTGGACCCGCGTGGCCTCAGCGGTCACTATGCCGGGTTTGGACACCTTGACGGCGTAATTGCGGAAATCACACATGCGCAAGTCGCGCAGCAGCAATCCGCCGTTGGCATGCGGGTTCGCGCTCATGCGGCGGTCGCCCGCGGGCGCGAGTTCCGCCAGTTCCGCGCGGAGTCTGCCGGTTTTGTCAAAAAGTTTTTCCGGCTGATAACTCTTCATCCAGCGTTCGAGGATTTTGATGTGCGCCGGTTTGTCCATGTCGCCCATCGGGACCTGGTGCGCGCGGAACGTTCCTTCGACTTGCTTGCCATCCACGACTTTCGGACCGGTCCAGCCTTTCGGCGTGCGCAATACAATCATCGGCCATTCCGGGCGCTCCTTGAAACCTCGGGCGCGGGCTTTGTGCTGGATGGCTTTGATATCCTTGATGACCGTGTCGAGCGTGGCCGCCAGCAGTTGATGCACTTTCGTCGGCTCGTCCCCTTCCACAAGGTAAGGTTTGTAACCGTAACCACGGAGCAACGAATCAAGTTCATCGTGTGGCAATCGCGCCAGTACCGTCGGCCCGGCGATTTTGTAGCCGTTGAGATGGAGGATGGGGAGCACCGCGCCGTCACGGGCCGGGTTGAGGAATTTGTTCGAGTGCCAGCTTGTGGCGAGCGGGCCGGTCTCGGCCTCGCCATCGCCGACGACGCACGCGACCAGCAGATCGGGATTATCAAACGCCGCGCCGAACGCGTGTGAAAGCGAGTAACCCAGTTCGCCGCCTTCGTGGATTGACCCCGGCGTTTCCGGTGCGACGTGGCTGGGAATGCCGCCCGGAAAGGAAAATTGCGTGAACAACCGTTTCATGCCCTGTTCGTCCTGCGAAATGTTCGGATAAATTTCGCTGTAGGTGCCTTCGAGGTAGGTATTGGCGACCAACCCCGGCCCGCCATGTCCGGGGCCGGTTATGTAAATGGCGTTCAGGTCGTACTCCTTGATGACGCGGTTGAGGTGGACGTAGATGAGGTTCAATCCGGGGGTTGTGCCCCAATGACCGAGAAGGCGCGGCTTGATGTGCTCGCGCTTGAGCGGCCGTTTGAGCAGCGGATTGTCGTACAAATAAATCTGGCCGACGGACAAATAATTGGCCGCGCGCCAATACGCGTCCATTCTGCGCAGCAGATCCGGTGATAGTGGCTTGTTCGTGATTCTGGCCTCTTTCGCTTTCATAAAAATCATCCTTTCCCCTTTTCATTGTAGGAGACGAGGTAACGAGTCTCAAAAATCTCCCCCCTCCGAAGAGCAAATCAGAGACTCCTCACGTCCACCCTCCGCAGTACGGCTACGGAGGACGGGTCGTCTCCTACGTTTTCAACGGACGATAAACCCAAAACCCGGCACACCGTTTCGGTGATCATCCATTCCTCGTCCATCCGCAAAGCGGAACTGGAACGACTCGCTTTTTCAATGCGAGCAATGTCGTCAAAAAATCGAGCGCAAGCAAGGGGCGAAAGATGGCGCGGGCAGCCCATGCCGGTCTCCGGCAACCGGATCAGCCGTTTCGTCCGGCGTTTTGCAAGTTTGACTCTCATGCCTATTTCTTAAGGAGTATCATTTCCCACTGAAAAAGCAAAATAAGCCGGTTTGACTGATTTTTGGAGAATTGTTAGCCTGATAACAACATGCCAGAACGGGTTCTGTTGTTTCGGGTTTTCGTGGGCGCGCCATCGGACGTGGATGAGGCGCATGATATAATTCGCGGACAGATTGAGCAATGGAATCGCGACCACGGGCCGCTGTCGCGAGCGCGGGTGGAATTTACGAACTGGCGCACGCATAGTCATCCCGCCGCCGGGAGCCGTCCGCAGGCCCTCCTCAACAAACAGGTCGTGGATCAGTGCGACATCATGGTGGGCATTTTCAACGCGCGTTTTGGGTCGCCTACCGGCGTGGCAGATTCAGGAACGGAGGAGGAAATCCGGCGCAGCATCAAACGCGGCAAGAAGGTAATGGTTTATTTCGCCAACCGGCCCCTGCCAAAGCGGAGCAAGGCGCGTTTTGAGTTTGAGCGGATTGACAAATTCAAGCGCAGGCTGGGAAAGAATGCCATTTATCACACCTATACCGATATGCCGTCGTTTGAAGCAGCCTTTCACCAGCATCTGGCGGGTGTGATGAACGAATTGTTGGCAAAAAGGGAAAATAAGCTAAAATAGCAGCATGAAGGCAAAGAATGCGCTCAATGTTTCCGGGGGGAACTGCCCCGGCGCAGAAATTCACGTCGGCGATCGCGTGAACGTGCGCGTTGGCAAAGGCAGCCGGCGCCCCGCCTCGTATCCGGCAGGTTGCATCGGCGCAGATCTGGCCAAGCGCAATTATGTGAAATATCTCGTCGAGCGTTACAATCATTATCGCGAAGCCGATGCCCGATTCGGGCGCACAGACCGCTTTCATTATTCGGTCCTTTTCAAAAACATTGAATCCAAGTTCAAAGCCCCGACCTATTTTATTCCAGAGACCCGTTTTGGGGAACTGGTGGATTATCTTCACGACCGCATTGACAATACGATTCTTGGCCGCGTGAACAGCAAGCGCGGCATTCCCAATTACGAATCGTTCGATGAATACGTCATGCAGCACATGGCTTCGACGGTGACCGTATAGTTTGCGCGTGAACGGTTGAAGAATGGACTGTGGAGACAGTTCCATAGGCGGGATTCTCAGACACACGCCGATTTTTGGGATTATTTCTCCCTTTCAATGTTCAGCCCCAAAACTTTGCAGACCATTTTTGCAATCATCCATTCCTCGTCGGTGCGGATGACCCGGACTGCGGCGCGGCTGGCCTTTCGGGAAATCACGGCGGCGCCGGTCTTGTTTTGCCTCCGGTCAAGCTCAATGCCGAGAAACCCCAGTCCGTTGCAAATCCGCTTGCGGATTTCGGGTGCGCGCTCGCCAATGCCGCCGGAAAAAACGAGCGTGTCCAAACCTCCCAACGCCCCGGCCATGGCACATATCCATTTTTTTGCCTGATAACAAAACAACGCCACCGCTTCAGCGGCGCGAACGTCTTTCTTTTCCCGCAACAACAGTTCGCGCATGTCGGAGCTGGTCTCCGAAACACCGAGCAATCCCGACTCATGGTTGATCATGTCGTGAAATTGTTTGGCCGTTACCTGTTCGACCCGCCAAAGATACCAGCCAAGGCCCGGGTCCAAATCGCCTGACCGGGTGCTCATCGGCAGACCGGCGGTGGGTGTGAAGCTCATGCTGGTATCAATGCTCTTGCCGCCACGCACGGCGGTGATGCTCGCACCGTTGCCCAGATGCGCCAGCACCACGCGGCCCCGCGCGGCTTTCGCGCCGCCCAGGCGCTTCAGTTCTTCCATCAGATAGGCGCAGGACAGCCCGTGAAAACCATAACGCTGCACCCCTCTGGCATCGTAACGCCGCGGAATCGGCAGCAACCGCGCCACGCGGGGCAGGTCATGATGAAACGCCGTGTCGAAGCAGGCGATTTGCGGCAGGTCCGGGAACCGCCGATGAAACGCTTCGGTCAACAGGATTTCTTCCGGAAGATGTTCGGGATCGAACGGGCTGAGTTGGTGCAATTCCTCGACCATTTTCTCCTTGACGCGCTGCGGTTCCCAATACTTCGGACCGCCATGCACGACGCGATGACCCACGGCGGTCAACGCGCCTTTCGGAATCCGTTCCTGAATCCAGTCCATCAGGAAGGCCACCGCCGCCGTGTGATCTGGTGCGGCCACCGGTTGCGAAAGATTATCAGCCGGGTTCGAGCCTTTCACCGCGAAGTTTCCCTGCGGCAGACCGATGCCTTCAATTCTCCCTTCGAGGATCCGCCGCAACGGACCGCCCGCCTCGAACAACGCGAATTTGATGGACGATGAACCGCCATTGATCGTCAGGATGCAAAGCTTAGGTTTGGCCATTTTCATTTGCGCTTTTTCGTCCTCTAAGTTCAGCCGGCAATGACAATCGTCAAGATTTGTATGCGCGTAATGCTTCCTGAACCGTTGGACCTGTTGGAAAGTTCTTTGGACGGCAATTCCCCGTCGTGTTTGAACCGGTCCCGCCAATCTTTGTTTCCACCCATTTCAACGCGGACAGCAATTGTTTGTCGTCCGAGGACTGCAATTCCGCAGTCGTCATGTCTCGTTCGGCGGCGGGCACCAGCGGATTTGCGTCGGCGGGCAGGGAGACCACCAGCTCCGGAGGAATTCCCTTGTGCCAGAAAGAGTGCCCGTCCGGCGTGAGCCATTCCTGAACCGCCAGCATCAAGGCCGAGCCGTCCGACAGCGGAAATTCCTCCAGCACCGTGCCCGTGCCGAAAGTGGTTTCTCCCACCAACTCGGCCCGATGCGTATCACGCAACGCTCCGGCGACGATCTCCGCGCCACTGGCGGAACCGCCGTTGATTAAGACCGCCATAGGAGTTTCCGGGGCCAATCCGCCCGGCTGCACCGGCACCGGCTTGATCTTTCCCCGGGCGTCCTTGACAAGGAGAACATTGCCGTTGGTCAGGAACTGACTGGCCGCCGCCACCGCTTCATCCAGCACGCCACCGGGATTATCGCGCAAATCGAGAATCAATCCGCGCAATCGTTGCCGTTGAATCTCACGCAGCGCACCACGCAGGTCTTTGGCCGCATCATCATTGAAACTGGCCATGCGGACATCAGCAACCTCCGTTCCCGGCAACCGCTGCCAGGTAACGTTCTCCAGTTTAATCTCCGCGCGGACGATGGTGATGCTGCGCAACCGATGACGCTGCGGGTCCAAAACTCCCAGCTGGACCGAAGTGCCGATTGGTCCCGAAATCCGCGCCACCACCTGATCCAAAGGCAGTCCGGTGATGTCCCGGCCATCCACGCCCATGATGATGTCGCCGCTGCGCAAACCGGCGCGTTGCGCCGGCGAGTTGTCAATGGGCGCGACAATCACCACATGCCGGTTCTTCATTTGAATTTCCACCCCGATTCCCTTCAGTTGTCCGCGCTCGGCGACATGAACCTGTTTGATCATCGCGGGACTCAAAAAAACGCTATGCCCGGTGTCGCCCAAAGCGTCCACCATCCCGCCGATGGCGCCATAGGTCATGGCTTTCGGTTGCACGGCCGCGCGATCAACATAGTAGTGTTGAATGGCGTTCCAGGCTTCCGACATGAGCTGGAAATCGGCTGTGGCATCCGCAGGCATAAACGCCCGGAACATCCATCGGTCGAACATCATGCCCGCGCCCAATCCCAACGTCAGGCACAGCGCCAACTGGAAGGCCGGACGCAAATGGCGGGCACAAAACCCGATTGATTTGTCATCATTTTCGTCATTCATAGCAAAAACCGGATTTTCGAATGCGCCAAGGCCTGGCCTGTTTGCCCTTGTTCCCTTATCGTTGTTTGTCTCGCCAGCCGCTGCATCGGAGCCATTCCCCAAATGGTGCGGCGCGCCGTGCGGACGGATGCAGATTGCGAACGCCGATGGTCTCATCAAGCGAGTGTGGCAACGGCAATGCTAAATTGCACTCTGGTCTGACAAAACGAAAGGGCCTTTTGTTCGACTCCCCGGCAGGGATGTTTCCCTTCCATCACTTCGTTATTCCGGCGCAAACGGTTCTGGAAGAACAAACTTTTGTTGCCGGTAACGGTATGCTATGCCGATGACAGCGTGCGGGTGAGTGACAACACTACCGTTGACTCAATGTGAAAGGATAATTATGAGCGAGACTTTGAACTACTGGTGGGCGCAAGTTCAAACAGTTATCCATTATCCGTTAATCGAACTGGGTGACAGCCACCTGACGTTGAGCAGCATTGTCAAACTGCTGGCGGTCATGCTGCTGGTGTTGGTGGCGGAGCGGTACCTGCGGAGAATTCTGCGGCGACGGGTCCTCGCCCGCACCCATCTCGAACCCGATCTTCAATATGCTGTCAGCCGCTTCGTGGGTTACTGCTTTATCGCCGTGGGCTTCTTCTTCGCCTTCAAAGTGGTGCATCTGGATTTGAGTTCGCTGGCGGTCATCGTTGGTGGTTTGGGCATCGGCATCGGTTTCGGCCTGCAAAACATCGTCAGCAATTTCGTCAGCGGTTTGATCATCCTGGCCGAACGCCCCATCGCCCTCGGCCATCGCATCGAAGTCGGCGGCGTGGCCGGACAGGTCACCAAAATCAACCTGCGCAGCACGGTCGTTGTGACCAATGATAACATCACCATCATCGTACCCAACTCAAATTTCATCACCAACCCGGTGACCAACTGGAGCCACGGCGACCCCAAAGTGCGATTGCGCCTGCCGGTCGGCGTCGCCTATGGCAGTGATGTCGAGAAACTGCGGCGGGTGTTGCTGGAGGTGGCGGCGGGAAACCCGGCTGTGCTCAAAGACCCGGTCCCCATGGTGCGCTTCCTCGAATTTGGCGACAGTTCGCTGAACTTCGAACTGGCGGTCTGGACCGTTGACATGGCCCATCGCCCCGTGCGTTTTCGCAGTGATTTGTATTTTGCCATCGAACGCAAATTGCGCGAAAACAACATCGAAGTTCCTTTTCCCCAGCGCGATCTCCATTTACACTCCGGCAAAATCACGGTGGAATCGAAAGGCGGCGGCCGGTTCGAGGCCGGCCTGCAACCGGATTAAATCACTCTGCAGATTCTAACGGCACGTACGAGCGCTTGCCGGAGCCGACGCCCATAAAGGCCATCAAAAGTTACGGGTGAAGAAATTCCGCACCGCGCGCAGGGTTGAAATCGTGCCGCCGACCCGGCCCAGCCAGCGAAGCACCTGACGGGGATGGCGCCCTGTCTGAATCGCGGCAATGCCCGCCCCCACGCCCAATGCCGCGATCAACCAGGGATGCCGTCGTGCCGCCTGCCCGGCTTCGTCAAGCCAGAAATCCGGCGATTGTAGCCGCTGCCATTCCGAAATCAGCAGCACCCGCCGGGCGTCGCACTCCAACACCAACAATTCCTTCCGCAAACGCAATCTTTCTAGCTCTTTGTCTCCAAACATGCGCGGTCTTTCTTGATTTGTTCGAGCGAGGCGGTAAACGCCCGCCAGCGGCACAAACGGCGGCGCAAGGAAACGAACGCGGCGACGGCCCCGGCCCCATAAACGACAATCAGCGCAACGAGTACAGGGATCCGGTACGTGTCCCAGAACACGATCACAATCGTGAACGTGGCCAGCAACAGTGTCATCAGCGCGAAAATTCCGCCCGCCAGCGCCAACAGCAGCACCGCCATCACTCGCACGCGTTCCTCTTTCAGCTCCAGTAGAAAGAGTTCCGCGCGGCTCTCGAGCAGTTGACTCGCTGTCTGCAGCATCTGCTTGACGGAGCCCAGCAGGCCGCTTTCAGTCTGTGGCGTTTCGCTCACGCGTTTAGCGACGACCCACCAGCACGCCGATCAACAATCCGATACCAAAGGCGACACCGACCGATTCATAGGGGTGTTCACGGATGGTTTTGTCTGCGACCTTCGCCCCGGCAACGGCCTTTTCCTGCAACCGTGCGCAGGTAGCTTTGGCCGAATCGAGGGCCGAAGACAAACGCGCCCGCAAATCAACCATCTTTTCACCGGCCTGTCCGGCGCTGGCCTGAAGGATCGCTTCCGCGTCGCGCGTGATGGCTTTCAAGTCCGTCATCAATTTTTCCATGTTGGCTTCATTAGTCATGGTTTGTCCTTTCTCTTTCCAGTTTTCTAATCCCGAGTCCACCTTTTTCAGGACCCTGGCTGAAACAATATAACTCACGTCTGCGAAATGCACCGTGATTTTTCCCGTTTGCAGGAAAAATTTTTCGGCAGACGAAAACCTGAACCGTAGCGGCAATCATGCAGCTTGTCGGAAGGGGTCGCAATGACCCGCAAAATTGCTATTTGGTCGGCGGCGGTTTCAAGGCCCGCAGGTCCGCCAGCCGGGCGGGTGAAAGATAGTTCATGCCCACCTCGAACGAGGCGTTCATCCAGCCGAAACCTTCCGTGGCGATGTAGGAAAATTTCGTGCCGACGTTGCCGTATTCGACGAACACGTCATGCGAGCCGGTGACAACGTTGTATTTTTCGGGAACCATGCCGTTGTAGTCGTGCGCGTTTTTGGCAATGGCGTAAAGCCAGCGGTAGGCCAGTCGTCCGGCGTCGGCATCAAGGCCGTAATTCCTGAATCCCTGCCAGGCGAGCATCTGATGCGGCGCCCAACCGTAGGGATAATCCCATTGCCGCCCATCGTGGCGGCGGGCCGACTCGACGGATTCCTTCGCCGTCGCGGAAAGGCCGGCGAACTGTTCGAGTTTTTCGCAGGCGAAGACGGCGGCTCTATCGGCGCTTTTCATTTCCGCCGGATTGTTGGTATCGAGCATCTTTGCCCTGAGCGGCCACAAGCCGGTCGCGCTGATGTAAGTTGAGCGCTGTTTGTTCACAAAATCGTAATCGAAGAAATAACCGCGTTGCTCGTCCCACATCAACGCCATCATCGCCGCCTTGCGTTTGGTGGCGCGCTGCCGCCAGAACTCCGCGCCGCCCTGTTCGCCGTTGATGCCGGGCAGCTTTCCCCTGAATTCGTTTTCAATCAGATCGGCGAAGTCCGTTTCGTATTTGTAGAGCAGCGAATTCAAATCCACCGAGACGAAATCCGCCGTGCGGTCGTCAAAACGGTGGGTGGTGTCATGGCCGGATTCGCGGACGGCGCGGTCGTGCTTGAAAAATTCGTCGAGGGTCATTCCGTCCACCTTCAAATCCGAATACTTGCGGCAATACAGGTATTCGTTCAAAAAGCGGTACGGTGTCAGCGGCAGATTCGGATTTTCCGGTCGCACTTGGGCCATCCACGGCTGCATTGGTTCGTCGTAATGGCCAGGCTCCACTTCCGGGCAGGGGCCGTTGCCGCTGTCATAGTAACGGCTTAATTCGTACGGCCCGATTTTCATCAGCCGGTCCCGGCCAAGCCAGACCGTTTGATATTCGGTCATGGCGGTTTTCAGCGCGGACGCCAGCCAATTTTTATCCACGGTCCCTGAATCATAGACCGCGCGGATGATGCTCGTGAGGAAGGGCGGCTGCGAGCGCGTGAGATAATAGGTGCGGTTGGCATTGGGGACTTTTCCGTAGTAACGCACCTCGTAGAGCAGATTGTCCGCCATGCTGCGCGCCAGATCGCTCCGCCCATCCTGCAACAGGCCGAGCACGATGAAATAACTGTCCCAGCAATACAATTCGTTGAAGCGGCCGCCGGGAACCACGTAAGGCACGCCGGCGATTTTCCCGTCCGCGTTTGTTTCGAGCGCGAGCGATAAAATCCCGTGTTCCCCGTCCAGGTCGCGGACATAGGCGCCGGTGATTTTGTCCGGGGATGGCAGGGCCACCACCCGCAACGGCGGCGAATGATGCCGGTCATTCTTGGTTTTTTCCAGGGCCTGAAAATATTTCAAGGCGTTGGTGTCAGCGGCCGGCACATAGATGTAATCGTATTTCGAGGCCGCTTTGGGATCATGCACGACCCGGTCTATGTGACCGGCGTCTATGCGCCGGGTCAGCGCGTCCCAGAATTTGTCTTTGATGAACCGATGGGTGCGGTCCACGATGTTTTCGTTCAGTTGTAAATCGTCCATAGCGATGGTTTCCTGGTGTTGGTTGTCTGCGGCTTTAAGTTCCTGCATCAGTACGGATAGTTGGTATTCATTGGTGACGGCGCGCACGTCCGCGCCTTTTTCGTCGCGGATTTCAAAGGGCGTGGTGTGGTCGTGAACGGTGATTTTCCGGTCGCCGTCCGTATCTTCCTGGGCAACCAACCGCCACAGATTTTGCGGAACCGGGACGATCTGACCGGCCACACTCCCGATGCCAGCAAGCCATAGAACCAGCGCGCCGTTCAGAATCGGGGACGCGAACTTCATGCTTTTAACCCCGCGCCGATGCCCGCCCCCGCGATCTGGGTGCGGAGCCGAGGCAGGCTTTGCGGATGGTTTTTCTGGATGTAAGCGATGAGTTTCTCGCGGATGTCGCACCGCAAATCCCAGGATTTGGAGGAGTCGGCCGAGGTGGCCAGCACGCGGATTTGCATGGTGCGCTCAGTGGCGTCGGTCACCTGCAGGTTCCAGAAGCGTTTGTCCCAGAGCGGATTCGTTTCGATGATTTCCTTCAAGGCCGTGCGGATTTCGCCCAGTGGCAGGGAGTAGTCCACCCAAACAAAGACCGACCCTAGCAGATCAGCGGTCTGCCGGGTCCAGTTCTGGAACGGTTTTTCAATGAAATAGCTCAACGGCACAATCAGCCGGCGGTCGTCCCAGATGTGAACGATGACGTAGGTGAGGGTGATTTCCTCGATGCGACCCCATTCGCCTTCGACGATGACCACGTCGTCCAGGCGGATGGGTTGGGTCATGGCAATCTGGAAACCGGCGAACAGGTTGGAAATGGTCTTTTGCGCGGCAAATCCGATAATGATGCCCACGACACCCGCCGAGGCGAGAAGGCTCGTGCCGAAGCGCCGCACCTCTTCGAACAGCATCAGTACAGACGCGACGGTGAAGAGGCCGATGATGACGTACAGTGTTT